>TARA_B110000008_G_scaffold191221_1_pt1 | contig 21569 bp, 23 predicted proteins | sample TARA_B110000008 | Tara Oceans TARA_B110000008 (sample SAMEA4396496) | marine metagenome | biome: Westerlies Biome; feature: [DCM] deep chlorophyll maximum layer (ENVO:01000326); material: water (ENVO:00002006), including particulate matter (ENVO:01000060) such as... | depth 40 m
GGAGGACCTGAAAGAACAAACAAGCGTTTTCACCTTGTAAGTTTAGGGATGCCTGCTAAAAGACTATCTACTGCTTTTGATTCGGTAACACTATATGGAAACGATCCAGGAGAACGCCCAGACATATATGGTAAAATTGGAAATGCTGGAGTGTCTATCTGCTGCTTAGATGATTTGAAAAAACTCTATTCTGGTTTTGAATTGGCCAACCCAATGACATCCGTAAGTATGACCATAAACGGACCTGCACCAATGCTATTGGCCTACTTTATGAATGCTGCCATTGATCAAGAATGTGAGAAATACATTAAAGCAAATGGATTAGAAAAACAGGTAGAAAATAAGATTGCTAGTATTTATAAAAATAAAGGAGTTACCAGAGCACAATACCAAGGAGAATTACCTGAAGGAAATAACGGTTTAGGACTCTTTTTACTTGGAGTTACAGGAGATGAGGTACTAGAAAATGATATTTACCAAAAAATAAAAACCGAAACCCTAACGAAAGTTAGAGGTACAGTGCAGGCCGATATTCTAAAAGAAGACCAAGCACAAAATACCTGCATTTTCTCTACAGAATTTGCCCTAAGAATGATGGGTGATGTACAAGAGTATTTTATTGATAATGGAGTAAGAAACTTCTACTCTGTATCAATATCAGGATACCATATTGCTGAAGCAGGCGCAAACCCAATTTCACAATTGGCATTTACCTTAGCTAACGGATTTACCTATGTAGAATATTACCTAAGCAGAGGAATGGACATCAATGAATTCGGACCTAATCTTTCGTTCTTCTTTAGTAATGGTGTTGACCCAGAATATGCAGTAATTGGCCGTGTTGCCAGAAGATTATGGGCAAAAGCAATGAAGAATAAGTATGGAGCCAACAAAAGAGCTCAAATGTTGAAATACCATATCCAAACTTCTGGTCGTTCGCTACATGCACAGGAAATTGATTTTAATGATATTCGTACTACATTACAGGCACTTTACGCAATATATGACAATTGTAATTCCCTACATACTAACGCCTATGATGAAGCCATCACCACTCCTACTGAAGAGTCAGTAAGAAGAGCAATGGCTATTCAACTTATCATAAATAAAGAGTTAGGATTAGCAAGAAATGAAAACCCAATACAAGGAGCCTTTATTATTGAAGAATTAACTGATTTGGTAGAAGAAGCAGTACTTACTGAATTTGACAGAATAACAGAAAGAGGTGGTGTATTAGGTGCTATGGAAACCATGTATCAAAGAAGCAAAATACAAGAAGAAAGTCTGCATTACGAAACCTTAAAACATACAGGAGAATACCCAATTATTGGAGTGAACACTTTCCTAAATAAAAAAGGTTCTCCTACTGTAATACCTGAAGAAGTTATCCGTGCAACAGAGGATGAAAAGAAATATCAAATTAGTATGTTGGAACAGCTGCACAAAGGGAATGAAGGGAAATCAGAAGCAATGCTAAGAAAAGTGCAAGAAGCTGCTGTACAAAACCAAAATATATTTGGCTTACTAATGGATGCTGCAAAAGTTTGCTCTTTAGGGGAAATAAGCAATGCCTTGTTTGAAGTAGGTGGGCAGTACAGAAGGAATATGTAATGATTATTAGAGAAATTCAAATAAAGGATGCAAAGCAATTTTTAGAACTCACTAAAATAACAGATGCAGAAACCCCTTATTTGTATTTTGAAGAAAACGAAAGAAAAACTACCCATAAAGAACAAATTGAGAATATAAAAGATGGGATAAAAAAGGGGTATATTTCTTTGGTTGCTGAAGAAGACAAGAAACTTGTAGCTTATGCTTTAGGGTTCACTTTTGAAGTAAACAGAAGAAAACATTGCATGAGTATTGCCATTGCTGTTTTACAAGAATTTTCAAGAAAGGGGCTTGGCACACAATTACTTTCTGAACTCATAGAAAAAGGAAAAGCAAAAGGAATCACTCGTTTTGAATTAGATGTTTCAGTAAACAATCCTATTGCTATCAATCTTTATAAAAAAATGGGATTTGTAATTGAAGGAGAAAGACAGCAATCCTACCTCATTGATGGAGAGTTTGATAATGATTACATTATGGCAAAAATCATTTAATGTCTAAAAAACTAAACATATTAAAGTACGCAAAATTTTAAGCACTTATTTGTGCAATGGTTGGTTTATTGTTTGGTATTTTCTATTCATTTGGTGGTTTAATTGTTGATACCTTAGTTACTTTAGAACTATCTGACCCTATTATATGGGATAATACTCCAGGACTTAGTTATGGAACTCTCCTTGCTTTTATGGCTTTATTTATCATGACCTTATTTACTGCAGGTATAGGATTTATATCTGCTTTAGTAGGTGGATATCTATTTAATAAACTAAATTACCCATTTAAAAATATAGATATGGATTTTGAACAAAAAATAAAAAACAATGACTAAAAAAATACTTATCCTACTATTGGTTGCCTTTGCAACAATAACAAATGCACAAAATACTTTGGATGCAATGGTAGTTTCTGATGAAAATAAAGAGGCTTTAATTGGCGCTACTCTCCTACTAAAAGGAACTACAAATGGTGTAAGCACCAATACACAAGGAGCTGCACTTTTGAACAATATACCAAATGGAAAACAAACCATAGTTGTTTCCTATATTGGCTATGAGGAAAAAGAAGTAATTTATGATTTTCCACAGGATGGTTTAGTAGCGCAAGAGATAAAATTAAGAGCTGACAATACAGAAATAGATGAAATAATTGTTGAAGCAACAAGAGGAAACAGAACAGTTGCTAACCTACCTACAAGAACTGAAGTACTAACGGATGAAATAGATGAAGCGGCAAGTATGGAAGCCAGTAAAATTGCCCATTTAATAACTCATAGTACAGGAATACAAGTACAAACAACTTCTGCAGGAAGTAATGGTGCAGTTGTAAGAATACAAGGATTAAACGGAAGATACACACAAATGTTAAAAGATGGATTCCCACTTTATGGAGGTTTTTCTGGGAGTTTGGATATTTTACAAATTCCACCCTTAGATTTACGACAAGTAGAATTTGTAAAAGGATCAGCATCTACACTTTATGGTGGTGGTGCAATTGCTGGAATTGTAAACCTGTTAACCAAAAAATCAGAAAAGGACGAAACACTTTTACACATCAATCTTTCACATATTGGAGCAAGAGATTTTAATGTTTTTAATGCCAAACGCTTTGGAAAATGGGGCTTTACCAACTTGGCTTCTATGCACATTCACGAACCCTATGATGCAGATAAAGATGGGTTTTCGGACATAGCCCAAGTATCCAAATTTAACTTTAACCCAAAACTATTTTACAACCCAAATAAAAAAACAGCATTGTATTTTGGGCTAGGTATCACAAAGGAAAATAGAATTGGTGGTGATATGGATATTATCAGATACGGAAATTCAATTGGTGATTATTATTTTGACAAACAGGAAAGCAGAAGATATACTACTCAATTTTCTTCTAATTATAAATTGAATAATAATGAGGTTATTACTTTTAAAAATAGCATCAGTTCATTTAAACGAAATATCTTAATTGAATCAATAATAAATAACACTTCAACTGCTTATTTTCAAGGAGTGCAAAGAAATTCCTTTACAGAATTAAATTATAATTACAACAAAGAAAATCAAAACATTAATATTGGTTTAAATCATATGTTTGATAATTTCAATGAAATAAACAACAACCCTTATTTTAAAGTTAGAAATCAGAAATTTATTACGAAAGGTTTATATGTAAATCACCTTTGGGATATAACAGATAAGTTTGCTTTGGAAAGTGGAGTGAGGCACGATAAAGTAATTACAACAAGGAACTATCAAGATTATGAACAAGCATTTACATTACCAAAAATATCTGCATTATATAAACTAACACCTGAATTTGCTATCCGATTAGGAGGAGGAATGGGATACAGAATGCCCAGCTTATTTAGTGAAGAAGCAGAACCTTATGGATACAAAAATGTGCAAACAATTGATTTTGGAAACTTAATTGCTGAAGAATCTTACGGCAGTAACATTGATTTCAAATATCAATCTACTTTTGGTTTGGAGAATGTATTGCTTTCCTTAAACCAAATGTTCTTTTATAATGTAATTGATAACCCAATTACCTTAAATGAATATGATATTGACAATCTGTTTTATGAGCAAACAAACGACTCTTTATTCTCAAAAGGATTTGAATCTCAGATAAAACTAACCGTTGGTAAATTTACTTGGTTTTTAGGTTATACTTATACGGATGCTTATTTAGAAAATGGAGAAGATAAAAACCGACTTACCCTTACTCCAAAGCATAGCATAAAAGGAGATTTACTATATGTAGTAGATAACAAATGGCGTATAGGCTGGGATTACGATTATAAATCAGGACAGTTCTTAAACAATAGATCTATTACTGAAAGCTTGTTTACAACAGGATTAATTGTAGAACGCACGATTGATAATTTTGTTATCTTCCTAAATGCAGAGAATTTTACAGATGTTAGACAATCCAATAAAGGTAATGTACTTACTAATGGTAGTCCTCAATTTAATGAAGTTTGGGCACCATTAGATGGTTACTTCTTTAATATGGGCTTAAAAATTAAATTGTAAGTAAAATATTGTATTACTGCAAAAATTTACGGGGAAGGCGAAAACCACTAAATTAGAGTAGGCATTATTTTAATTAAATTAAAGATGTAAAAATTATTTACAATTCTAACAGTTATTGCTTTAACTACAACAGTTTCTTATGCGCAATTTAGTGCTAAAGCGGGTCTTAACATGGCAAATATTGTCTCAAATGATAATGATTCTGAAAATGGAATGAAATTAGGAATGATTATTGGTGGAAATTATGCAATGGAACTTTCAGATGCAATGAGTCTTGATATTTCTGCAACATTTAAGCAATCAGGAACCAAAGAAACAGCAAGTGAATCTAGTGGTGGCGTAACTGTTGATCAGTCAATGACTTATGCACTTAACTATATAGATATTTCACCAAGCTTAGCGTTCAATTTTTCTGATGCGATGGCGCTATCATTTGGACCATATCTTGCTTTTGCTATGAGTGGTAAAACAACGTTCGAGCAAACAATTAGCGGTGCAGGTTCAGGTCTTGACGGAACAACATCAGAATCAGAATCAATTAAATTTGGAGATGGTGATAATGATGATGGTATAAAATCTATGGATTTTGGATTAAATATTGGGGCTTCTTATTCCATTAATGACGCAATGAGTGTAAGTGCTGGTTATGCTTTAGGATTAACAAATTTAATATATATTGATGATGATATGAAAGATGCTTATGATGCTATGAATGAGGACCTACCTTCTATTAAAAATTCAGGTATCTTCCTTACTTTTGGATACACGTTTGGAGGATAGTTATGATAAAATAAAATTTTAAGCCCACCAAATGGTGGGCTTTTTTTGTTTACAACCTAAATAAAATTTATATAAACTAATATGCTATTTTTAATATCTTGCAATTATTACAAATTTATTACTAAATGAAAATATCTTATAATTGGATAATAATTATGTAAATCTTAATTTTTCTATCTAGTGGATGCTAATCTATTAACTGAAACTGAAAATATAGGTAATTTATAGTATTAGAAGATGCTAAAGGAGTAGTATTTGGTGAAGTGTTTACAACGACACAACACCCAGAATCTTTTAAACTAAGCCTTACAAATGTTAAAAATGGGGAAGATATCCACCAATTAAAAGGCATATCAATAGAATACATTTCATTCTTACCAAAATATGCAAAGAATTCTGCATAAATAGCGCCAATTGTCTCGCTAACTTAATTAATAGTACAAGTTGCTTAAATAAACAAGTAATGTTTTTCAGTACATCAACTATTACAAATTCTGATTAACGGCTAGGCATACTTTCACATTTTGCCTTTAAAGCTTGTAATCCAGCTTCAATATCAGGTCCTAACATATCATTAAAAAACATAGTCATAAAGCGCATAAAGAAAGGCATCTCCCCTTTCATTCTCCAAGTAATGTATGTTCCCTCATCTGTTTCTTTAAAATTCCAAATACCATAAACAGGAGGCATTCCTTCAAAATTAAGTTCAGTATTAACAGAATCTGTAAAGCTGACGGCAGTTATTTTTAATGACCCAAAACCATCTATACCAGTCCATGAAATTTTAGAGTTAACTCCATATCTTGCACCTGTATATTCTATAGTAATAGTAGTATCCTTCTGCCACCAAGTAGCCCAAGTAGGCCATGTTTGTAAATCGGTTACTTCTTCAAATACCACATAGGCAGGTACATTTATTGTTATAGTTCTTTGTATTTTATAATTTGGTGATATAAAAAGATTGAAGGTACAAAAAGCAAGTAAACAAATCAATGTCCATTTTAAAATTTGTTTTAAAGCATTCATAATTATAAAGTTTTACCTAAAATATTGCAATTTACAAAAATACTTTAAATTTGGGCTTTCAAAATAAAAACCTACATTCATGATAAAAAAAATAGGCATCTTATTACTAGCTAGCTTAGGAGCTAATGCACAAGACAAAGGACAGTTTGAGTCCTACACTAACCCATTTTACGGAACCATTGTAAGTGAATCCAATAAATACGATAAAGGAGAAAAAGAAGAACACAAATCCTTTAAAATGAATTTTGATGGCAAACAAATTCCACAAAGCCTTGAAGAATTCTCAATTGTTAAGGCGGAAGATCCTATTTCACAAGGTAATACAGGAACATGTTGGTGTTTTTCAACTACCTCATTTTACGAAAGTGAAATTCACAGAATAACAGGTAAGACAATAAACCTTTCGGAACTATACCCAGTCTATTTTGAATACATTGAAAAAGCGAGAGGATTCATAACGACAAGAGGGAAAACACATTTAGGAGAAGGGTCAGAAACCAATGCTGTACAAAGAATGATGGATTTGTACGGCATTGTACCTGCTGAAGCTTATGAAGGAAAACCAAGCGATCAACCTTACTATAATCATGCAAAAATGTTTGGTGAATTTGAGGCTTACTTAAAAAACTGTAAGCAAATCAATTTTTGGGATGAAGAAGCAATTCTATCCAATATCAAATCTATTTTAGACCATTATATGGGAGCTCCTCCCGCTTCATTTAAATACAATGGAAAAACTTATACGCCAAAATCATTTTTGAAAAATGTAACCAAACTTAAGCCAAATGACTATGTTGACTTTATGAGTTTGATGCAAAAACCATATTGGAGCCAAGAAGAATATAAAGTTCCTGACAACTGGTGGAGAAGTGATGCATACTATAATATACCGTTAGATGAGTTTATGTTTGCTATTAAGAATGCAATTGAAAATGGTTATTCAATCTCAATAGGTGGAGATGTTTCAGAAAGTGGATATTCATCAACTAATGATGTTGCAATGGTTCCTTCTTACGATATTCCATCTAAATTTGTTGATGAGAATGCAAGGCAATTCCGTTTTTCTAACGGAACTACAACTGATGATCATGCTATACATTTAATTGGTTATAAAATTGATAGTAATGATGACTGGTGGTTTTTAATAAAAGATAGTGGATCAGGAGCCAGAAATGGAAATTTCCCTGGATACTATTTTTTCCATGAAGATTATGTAAAACTTAAAATGATGACTTTTACTATTCATAAGGATGCTGTGAAAGAAACTTTAGATAAGTTTAATAAATAATGAAAAAACTGCTTTTGCTTTTGCTTATCCCTTTCGTAGGATTCTCTCAAAATATTAATGAGTTTTTCTTAAAAAAAGGAGAGCTCTATTTCTCTTTTGAATACAAAAATAAGTCACAGTTAAACCAGATATCTGATATTATTTCTATAGATCATAAAACAAACTCAGAAATTGCATACGCTTATGCAAATAAGAAAGAATTTACTGAGTTTTTAAAATTAGATATTGACTATACACTTATAAAAAAAGAAACTCTGAATTATAAAAATGGTAGTAAAAACAACTGGGACTACTACCCTACTTACAATGAATATACTGATATGATGACTGCCTTGGCTGATTCCTTTCCAAATATTTGCAAACTACACCATTTAGGTACATTAAATTCTGGAAGGGAGATATTAATTATTCAGATTTCTAACAATGTAGGACAAAAAGAAAATGAGCCTTCATTCCTATACACCTCATCAATGCATGGTGATGAATTAGCAGGGTATATTTTAAGTTTACGCTTAATTGACTACATCTTAAACGGATACGGAAATAATTTGCGACTAACTAAACTAGTTAATAATATTGATATTTGGATTAACCCTTTAGCAAATCCAGATGGTGCTTATTATGGTGGAAATCAAGATGTATGGAGTGCAACTAGATATAATGCAAACTGGGTGGATTTAAATAGAAATTACCCTGATCCTGAAGATGGACCTCACCCTGATGGAAATTCTTACCAAGAAGAAACAAATATATTTATGGGACTTGCTGATACTTTAAACTTTTCAATATCAGCAAATATGCATGGAGGATCTGAAGTTTGCAATTATCCTTGGGATACATGGAGTAACCAAACTGCTGATGAAAATTGGTGGGAACATGTATCGCATGAATATGCGGATAGCTGCCAAACAAATAGTGGAAATGGATATTTTAACTACCTGAATGATGGAATTACAAATGGCTGGGATTGGTATGAAGTAGATGGAGGGCGACAAGACTATATGAATTACTTTAAACATTGTAGAGAATTTACTCTAGAGTTATCAGATGATAAAACTCCAAATCCAAATGATTTACCTGCCCTATGGGATGCAAATTACCCTTCACTTTTAAACTATATGGAACAATCATTATACGGAATTAGAGGAATAGTTACCGACAGCATAACAGGAAACCCTTTAAATGCAAAAGTAGCAATCAATGGTCATGATGTTGATAGCTCACATGTATATGCTAATCTTCCAATAGGAAATTACCACAGGTACTTACATCAAGGAAATTACAATATTACTTTTAGTAAAACTGGCTACTACCCTAAAACTATTAACGCAACTATTTTAAATAATAATGCTACAATTGAGGATGTTCAACTTGTTCCTTTCAGCACATCACAAGTTCAGGAAATCAATCCTTTACAATACACACAACAAAGTTTTGATTTACTAGGAAGACCAAGTAATTCGAATAACAACCTTCAGCTTAACAAAACAAAAAACGGAACAATAACTAAAAAAATTACAATACAATAAATGAAAAAATTACTGACACTCATCATCTGCTTACCCCTATTTACATTAGCACAACAAACCATAAACGGAACTATTAACCATGGAGGATTACAAAGAGATTACACTTTGTATGTTCCTGCATCCTATTCACCTGGAAATGATTTACCATTAGTCTTAAATTTTCATGGGTACACTTCCAACGCTTGGCAACAAGCATTTTACAGTAATTTTAACACTGTTGCTGACGCAGAAGGTTTTATTATTGTATACCCTGATGGGACTTTAGATAATCAAGGAACTACTCATTGGAATGTAGGATGGGGAGGAAGTACAGTGGATGACATAGGGTTTACTTCTGCTCTTATTGATTCTATCTCTGCAGAATACAGTATAAACCAAGATAGAGTCTACAGCACAGGAATGTCAAATGGAGGGTTTATGAGCTACCAATTAGCTTGTGAATTAAGTGATAGAATTGCAGCCATTGCATCAGTTACAGGAAGTATGAACCTTGGCTGGTTCAATAGTTGTAACCCAAACCACCCTATGCCAGTTATGGAAATACACGGAACTTTAGACCCAACAGTATCCTATAACGCGAGTAGTTTTACAGAATCAATTCCTGATATTTTAGATTTTTGGGCAAACTTTAACAATTGTAATAGCACTCCTATTATAAGTAATTTACCTGATATAATTACTACAGACGGATGCACTGCTGAACATCAAATCTGGGAAAACGGAGACAATGGAGCTACAGTAGTGCATTATAAAATAATTGATGGAGAACACACTTGGCCAGGTGCACTTGCAATTGCTGGAGTTACTAATCAAGATATTAATGCCTCAGAAAAAATTTGGGAATTTTTTAATAAATACGATATTAACGGATTAATTAACTCAACCAACACAAGTAATATAAGCACTGAAAAATCACCAGAATTAATTAAAATTATTGATGTTTTAGGAAGAGAAGCAACACCAAAACAAAAAGGCATTTTGTTTTATATTTATGAAAATGGAACAGTAGAACAAAAGTTAAGTATTAAGTAAATGATTACTACTATTGTAATATATGATGGCGATTGTCAATTTTGTAAGAAATGGACAAAGTTTGCACAAAGTAAATTGCAAGATAAAACAATATCATTTTTTCCTTTCAACTCTGTTGAAGGAATAAAAATTGAAGAAGAATTTCTAATCGAAAATCAGGAATCTGTAGTTTATATTCAAAATAATGTTGCCTTGTTTAAATCCAAAGCAGTATTAAAAATTTGTAGTCAATTACAATTCCCTTATAATTGCTTAGTATTTGCCAAAATTTTACCTACTTTTCTGCTTGACTTTGCTTATGATTTTATAGCAAAAAGAAGACTTAAATTAACAAATAACAAACAATGTTGCAATGGGAAGTAATGTATTTGGAGAACCTTTAATCAGTTGTAGTCAAACCCCTTTAACAGGATACTTTCGTGATGGTTGCTGCAATACTGACGAAACCGATTCAGGATTACATACAGTTTGCATTGTAGCTACTGAAGATTTTTTACAATTTTCTTATAGTGTAGGAAATGATTTGTCCACTCCCCTTCCTCAATATGGTTTTCCTGGAATAAAACCAGGAGATAAATGGTGTTTATGCGCTTTGCGTTGGAAAGAAGCCCTACAACACAATTGTGCACCAAAAGTTGTACTAGAAGCAACTCATGAAAAAACACTTGAGGTAATTCAATTAACTGATTTGATAAGATATGCTTACAGGTAAAGCTATGTTTGATATTGTAATTCTTACCGATCACCGCTATGTAAATCCTAAAAAAGCAGATTGGTATACTCAGCAAGTTTTAGATGAAGACAGTCTATTACAAACTGCACTAGAAAATAAAGGACTAAAAGTTTGTAAGAAGGATTGGGCAGATAAAGGTTTTGACTGGACAACTACTAAGTACGCTATCTTCCGAACTACATGGGATTATTTTGAGCGCTTTGATGAATTCTTCATTTGGCTAGAAAATACCAAAAAGAAAACAACATTTATTAATTCTTCTGAAATAATCAATTGGAATATTGATAAGCATTACTTGCAAGATTTAGCAAAAAACAAGATTAATATTGCTCCTACTTTATTTATTGAAAAAGGAAATAAAATAACTTTATTAGCACTTTTTACAAAAGCAAAATGGAATGAAGCTGTACTGAAACCAGCTATTTCTGGAGCAGCACGACACACTTACCGAATTACCCCTAGCAACTGTTCAGAAGTTGAAGCCGTATTTCAAGAGTTAATAGAAAGTGAGAGTATGCTTTTTCAAGAGTTCCTTAACAACATAACTAAAAAAGGAGAAATATCACTAATACTAATTGGCGGTAAATATACTCATGCTGTTAAAAAAATTGCTAAAAAAGGTGATTTTAGAGTGCAAGACGACCATGGTGGATGGGTGGAAAAATACACCCCAACTAAAGAAGAAATTGTATTTGCTGAAAACTGCTTAACAGCAAGTCCTTATAAACCAATGTATGCCCGTGTAGATATTGTTTATGATAATAATGATAAACCTTCTTTAAGTGAATTAGAATTGATTGAGCCAGAGTTATGGTTTAGATTTTTTCCAGAGGCTGCTGAAAAACTAGCGGAGGAGATAAATAAATTGTCATTCTGAATAAAATGAAGAAACGCTCTTTGTTCGGCAAGTTCAACATGACAAATATTAAATAAAAAAATCCTTTAAGGAAATATCAAAATAATTACAAATAGCATTAAGTGTACTAACACTAACATTTGTTTTCCCCACTTCAATTCTAGCAATATGAATATTTGTATCGTTATAGAATGCTTCTTGGGTAATGCCCTTTTCCTTGCGTAATCCTTTAATACGATTAGCAATATGCTTTAATAATTCTTTATCTGATAATTGTGCCATTTCGTTTGGCAAATTCCAAAATACTAAAAAACCTCACAATGACGAATCTGTCAGTTTTGTAAATTTATTATACATTTGTGGAAAATACTTAATTATGAAAAAGCAAATAATCTTAATTCTTACAGTTTCTACCCTCATTATATCTTACTCAAAAGAAAAGGCTGAACAAAGGGAATGTGAATGACAAAACATCAGCTACATAGATATAGTCAATAATGATAATGAGGGCTATTACATGACTATTGACGGAGTATTTAAACAAATAATAAATGGCGATTCTTACTTAAATGATTATGAGGTTAGTGCTGGAACTCACACATTAAAATTTGAAGAAATTAATTATATCCTTTGGCCAAATATTGATGAAGGAACATATTATTTTGGAGAATGTGACCACAAAGCTATTAGCTTTGGTGATAATGACCCAGGTAAATAACTAGCCCAACACCTTCCAAATAGTACCCAATACTCCTGATACAGCAATAAGGGATTTAAAAAAAGAGGACCAAAATTTTAGTCCTCTTATCTTTTGATAAACTGCAATTACATAAGCTACAACAACTGTAATTATCAGCAATATGTAGAATGTCATCTATTTTGCTGAAAGCAAAAATACATCAAATTCAATTTCATCTTTTATAAGGTAATCTCCTAGGTCTTCAAAAAAGTTTCCTGAGTTATAAGTTACATTCCATTTAGTACGGTCAATCTTAATGTTTGCAGTTGCTAAAAAATTAATTCCATTTACATTAACATTTGCGTCAAAAGCAATAGGATGAGTAATCCCTTTAATCGTTAAATTAGCAACAATAGAATAGTTATTCTCTGTTCCTTTAACTGCCTTTACAATTGTTATTGTAGCTGTAGGGAATTGTTCAACATCAAAAAAATCTTCATTCTTTAAATGCCCCTCTAATTTTGCACTGTATTCTTCTGATTCTATATCAGTATTCTTAATTGAGCTCATATCAATACTAAACTGACCTCCCACTAAAGTACCATGATTAATCATTAACATTCCTTTTTTAATGTTAATTGTTCCTTCATGTGATGATGCTACTTTGGAACCTATCCACTTTACAGTTGAACTTTTAGTATCTACCCTTACATTATCGGTGTGAGGTTTAGTTGCAAAACTAAATGTTGTTATTACTGCTAGTAGTACAGTTAAAATTGTTCTTTTCATGATTTTATTTTTTAATTTATTGCTCAAAAATACATAAATTTACGGCACAAACAAATGTTATGATAGTCATTAAAAAATTTACTTTCAAAAATAAAGCCTTAAGGCAACAGGCTTTTGCCATTCGCCACCAAGTTTTTGTAATTGGTCAAAACTGTCCTGAAGATTTAGAATATGAGTTTGAAGAAGAATCTACTCACTTTTTATTATTAGAAAACAATATTCCTTTAGCTACTGCCCGCTACAGGAAAACAGAAAAAGGATTTAAACTAGAACGCTTTGCAGTACTAGAATCTGCTAGAGGAAAAGGTTTTGGAATGCAAGTACTACAATCTATATTACATGACTTAAAAGATGAAAAAGAGATAAAATATATGCATGCCCAACAACAAGTAATTCCTTTTTATGAAAAAGTAGGGTTTGTAAAAGAAGGAAATCTATTTGAAGAGGCCGGAATTATGCACTACAAAATGGTGTATAACGCTTAGCTCTTTACTGCATTTAATACTTTTGAAGTCCAATTATAAGTATCTTCAATTTTACCTTTTTGAATTCCCTGTAACTGAGTTTTTAACCTTAAAGCAAAAGAATCTTCTTGTGCTTCAATCACCATTCTATCTTCACGAAAAGTAATTGTATTAATTGGGTTTACTGTAACAGCTGTACCAGTACCAAAGGCTTCTTTTAGTGTTCCATTTTTAAAGGCTTCCACTACTTCTGAAATCAGTATCTTCCTCTCCTCAACTTTTATTCCATTATCTTTAGCTAAGGTAACAACACTATCACGAGTAATTCCTCCTAAAATACTATCCGAAAGTGAAGGCGTAATTAAAGTATCCCCTATTCTGAACCAAATATTCATAGTTCCTGACTCTTCAATATACTTATGCTCTTTTGCATCTGTCCAAATTAGTTGCTGAAAACCTTTTGCATTTGCCTGTTTTGTAGGATAGAATGAAGCTGCATAATTTCCTGCTGCCTTTGCATAACCTACACCACCTTGTGGCGCTCTAGTATAATGCTCTTCTACTACTACATTCATTTCTCCTGCATAGTATTTTGTGGTTGGAGAGGTAATAATAATTAAGGTGTATTCATCTGATGCTGAAGCTTTAACACACTCGCCTGAGGCAAAAATAAAAGGACGGATATATAAAGAATACCCTTCTTCTTTTTTACACCAAGCAGAATCTAACTTTAGTAATTCATCCAAACCATTCATAAAAATATTTTTATCAATTAATGGAATTGATAATCGATCAGCTGATTGGTTTAAACGTTTAAAATTTTCATCCTTACGGAATAATAAAATTTCATCTGAATTATTTTTAAAGGCTTTCATTCCCTCAAAAACTGACTGACCATAGTGTAAAACTTGTGCGCCTGGCGCCATAGCTATAGGTCCATAAGGCAAAATCTCTGCTTCGCTCCACTTTCCGTTTTTATAATTACAAACAAGCATATGATCAGAGAAAACTGTACCAAAAGGCAGATTAGAAAAGTCAGTTGAGTTTAATCGTGAAATGCTAGTTTTTGTAATTTTCATAAGCGTTAATTCCTTATTTTTAAAGAGTTGCAAAAATATAAAAAAAGAGGGGACTAAACCCCTCTTTTCCAACCTAAAAAACCATAAAAAACAAGTTTACTTAACCACAAGTAATTTTTTAGTTGTTATTACTGAGCCATTAGCACCAGTAATATTCACAAAGTACTGTCCACTTTTTAAATCAAAATTCTTAATCAAAATATGATTTCCTGATGATAATTTTAATTGCTCAGAAGATACCTTAACCCCAAGTACATTATAGATATCAACTGCTATATCTTGTCCATTATCTATACTTAAAGGAAGTGTAAAGCTATTACTAGCAGGGTTAGGGTAAATATCATTTACGATAACCCCATTAATTTCTTCAATATCAGTAGTATTATTCGTTACTTCAATCTGAACTGTTTCATCATAATAAAAGAAATTATCAGAAATACGGAATACTGTCAAATAAGGATTAGCACGTACTTGACTCACATCAGGAGTCCAAGCAAAAGTTCCCTCAATTTCATTTCCATTACCTGTTGATACATAGCTAAAAGTAGATGGTGAAGTAGATAAACCAAATGACTCACCAAAAGCACTCATACTTACCACATCATTAACATCAGCATCTGAAGCTAATAAATGTACTTGATAATTTTGCCCAGGAGCAATTTTAACATAAGGATATCCTAATGAGTTTGTTGGCACACTATTCATATTAGAAATAATTGGCATAGCATTTAAAGTATCAGGAACAACAACAAATTGCATATCCCTACTCATAGCACCCACTAGCACACCATTTCTGTATTCTTCTATTGCAAATGAAGCAACAAAATTACCAACCATTTTTGCATCCCAAGAAATTTCACCTGTTATTGAATCAATAGAAAAGAGTCCATTTGCATTAGAATAAGTAGTATCTGATAAGTTTTCATACCCCATAACAACTGAAGGTACTGTTGCTCCAGAGGACAAAGGAATTGAAAGATTCCATACTAAAGAATCGCCATCAGGATCAAAAGGAAGAGGATTATATTGCCAAGCTGTATTTGTAGGCAAATAGGAAACTGGAGGCGCTAAAAACGTTGGAGATGAATTTGGACTTGAACTATCAACATTAATATAGGTTAAAAAACTCATGCTTTCTGATAATGGAGATGACATATTAATAATTGCACCATTTCTACAACAATTATTCCATTTAACCATATAATATCCATTTGCCGGAAATGTAATAGTATCTACAAAATGATACACTTCTACACCATATACAGATGACATAGATGAAACAGGCCCTCCAACTCCAAAAGTTAAACTTTGAGAAAATAATAAACTATAATTACCTGAAGTGTCTAATACAAAAACATCAACAGACTGATTCAAAGACATTGGAATACCTAAAGTATCTCTATAAACATCCAATTCTAAATAATAATGTGAACCAGCTGTATCAGAACTCAAATGAGTTGCTGAAATTTGCCCTCCCATAAGGTGAGATGCATAAGAAGAAACTGCTATCGCAATTCCTAAACAAAGTGTAAAAAATTTTTTCATATCTGTAAATGTTTAATTATTAATGATTTTAACCGAACAAATATAAGTTAAAAAAATACTGAAGTCAAGAAATAAATTAATTTATCAAAATAATCTTATGCGTTCAAAACAAAAAAAACTAATTTTAACACCAATATAAGAATATATTTTCACAAACTATTTTCTATTAAATAATCTACATTTGCAGGCAAATATAAATAATGAAGAACAAACTTGTAACAACTAATGATGGCTCTCACTCTATTTTTAATCCTGAGATAAATGAAACATATCACTCAAAACATGGAGCAATTGTTGAGGCTGAACATGTTTTTATTAAAAACGGGCTTTTAGCAGAAAATAAAAGTCAGTTTAATATATTAGAAGTTGGCTTTGGAACAGGACTAAACGCTTTGCTGACTGCACAAAAAGCAAAGCAAAAAAACATTACTATTAATTATCATGGAATTGAGCTCTATCCTGTTCCTAAAGAAAGTTATATCGAGCTAAACTTTACTGATCTAATAGGAGAAGACAAATCCGAATTACTAAAACTACACGAATGCACCTGGGAAAAAGGAAATAAAATCAATGATTTTTTTAAGCTTACAAAAAACAAAATTTCTCTAGAAAATTATAAAAGTGATACACAATTCGATATCATTTATTTTGATGCTTTTTCCCCTGAAAAACAACCACACTTATGGAATGAAGAAGTTTTCCAGAATATGTACAACCTACTAAAAAAAGATGGATTCTTGGTTACCTATTGCGCAAAAGGAGTGGTAAAACGAACTATGAAAGCGGTTGGCTTTGAAATTGTAGTTTTAGATGGACCTCCAGGGAAAAGACAAATGACGAGAGCAAATAAATTTACTTTTGAAAAATAGCGTCCAAAATAATTTTAAACCCTTTATAAGCAAAAAAGAAAATAGCAGGGATTAACAATAATCCAATTATCAAAAAAGTATAATCGTCTGCCTTACGCACATTATTAAAACCTGCATACAAAGTAATTGCTGAAAAAAATACAGACATAGAAAATCCTGAAAGCCACATCATTCCCTTTGCTAACTTTTCTTTATTCATTATACTTATCTACAGCATTACGGACAGAACCAAATTGTTTTAATAGAGCATTAGCAGTTTCATAATCTACTTCAATTTCTTGCATTATCATTTTAGTTCCTCTATCCACTAATTTATTATTTGAAAGTTGCATATCTACCATCTTATTCCCTTTCACTTTACCTAATTGTATCATCACAGAAGTGGAAATCATATTCAGCACCAACTTTTGAGCAGTCCCTGATTTCATTCTTGTACTTCCAGTAACAAACTCAGGACCAACTACTACCTCAACAGGATAATCAGCAACTTTTGAAAGAGGAGAATTCCCATTGCAAACTATACAGCCAGTAGTAATATTTTCCTCTTGACATTTTTTAAGTGCAGCAATAACATAAGGAGTAGTACCAGATGCTGCAATACCAACAACTACATCATTTGTATTTATATTTTGCTCTAACAAATCTTCCCAACCAAGAGTAGTACTATCCTCTGCAAATTCTACTGCTTTACGCATTGCCTTATCTCCACCTGCCATAATCCCAACAACTAAACCATGATCAACTCCAAAGGTTGGGGGGCATTCTGAAGCATCAACAATTCCTAATCTACCAGAAGTACCTGCTCCTAAATATAACAATCGTCCCCCTTTTTTCATTTTGGGAACGATTGCATTAATTAGTTGTTCTATCAGAGGAATTTGTTCCTCAACCGAAAGCGCTACTGTTTTATCTTCTCTATTAATGTTTGTGAGTAAATCAGCAGTACTCATTAACTCTAAAGCATCATAATTAGAATCCGATTCAGTAGTTTTTTTCATTTAGTATAATGATGGAAATTTAGTTGGATTTACTTCACTCATCATTCCATAAACTTTTTCAAAAATATCTTCTGCAGATGGTTTTGTAAAATAATCACCATCCTTACCATATGGAGGACGGTGAGCTTTAGCAGCTAAAGTTTGTGGTTCCGAATCTAAGAAATTATAAGCATCTTGTTCTTCTACAATCTTTTGTAAAATATATGCAGAAGCACCACCTGGAACATCTTCATCAATAACTAACAAACGATTAGTTTTCTTAACAGACTCTACAATATCATATGTTAAATCAAAAGGCTCTAATGTTTGTGTATCAATTACCTCACAAGAAATACCTGCTCTTTCTAATTGGTCAGCAGCATCCATTACCACCCTCCAAGTACTACCATAAGTCACTAAAGTAATATCACTTCCTTCTCTTGTAATTTCTACTTTTCCTAAAGGAACTCTGAACTCACCAATATTATTTGGTAATTTTTCTTTAATCCTATATCCATTCAAACACTCAATAACCATTGCAGGATCATTCGACTGCATTAAAGTATTGTAGAAGCCTGCAGCTCTTGTCATATCTCTTGGTACACACAAATACATTCCTCTTGTACCATTCAACAACATTCCCATAGGAGAACCAGAATGCCAGATTCCTTCTAGTCTGTGCCCTCTAGTACGAATAATTAATGGCGTAATTTGTCCACCATGTGTTCTATAATGTAATGATGCAATATCATCCACCATAGGTTGGAAACCATAAATCACATAATCCAAATATTGCATTTCTGCAATTGGTTTTAATCCTCTTAATGAAAGTCCGATTCCTTGTCCAATAATAGTTGCCTCTCTAATTCCAGTATCTGCAACTCTACTTTCACCAAACTTTTCCTGTAATCCCTCTACTCCTTGATTTACACCACCAATTTTACCAACATCTTCACCAAAAATCATAGCCTCTGGTATAGCATCAAACATATGATGGAAGTTATCTCTTAAAATAATTCTTGCATCTACCTCTTCAGCATTTGCATCATAAGTAGGCTTTACCTCTTCTACCTTAAGTACTGAAGTAGAAGTCTCATTGTATAATTTTGTATTATATCTCTGGTAATTTTCAGAATTGATTCTGTTAATGAAATTACGCAAAGTTGCTTTTTCAGCAATTTTTTCGCTTACAATCATTCCTAAAAGAATTCTTGCTTTACTCATAAAATCTCTTCTGAATAAACCAAACATTGCTGATTGATTAATATCTTTAACCCACTCTGCAATTTCAGGAATATTTACCTGTGCTGAAATAGAATTAAAAATCCCTAACAACTCTTTCCATTCTGCTTTTATAGGCGCTTGATATTCTGTCCAAGCTTCTTTCTTTTGTTTTTTTACTGAATCAACTGATTCTTTGTCAATTGCATCTAATTCTTCCAAAGTAGCTATACTACTTTCAACAATCCATTCCTTAAATTTCTTATTACAATCAAAATCAATTTCCCATTGTAATCTTTCTTTACTCTTATATCTTGCGTGCGAACCAGAAGTAGAATGTCCTGTTGGCTGTGTCATTTCTACAACATGAATAATAGAAGGAATATGCTTTTCTCTTGCTAATTTTTCTGCTTTTTCATAAGCTGCAATTAATGCAGGATAGTCCCAAGCTTTTACTTTTACGATATCATAACCAGCTCCTTTTTCATCCATCTGGAAGCCTTTCAACACTTCTGAAACATCCGATTTTGTCATCTGTACATCATTCGCAACTGAAATTCCGTAACCATCATCCCAAACAGAGATAACTGCAGGAACTTGTAATACCCCAATTGCATTTACTGCTTCCCAAAAATGCCCTTCAGCACAAGATGAATTACCAATTGTAGCCCATGCAATTTCAGAACCACCATTCGTAAATCCTGGTTTTGATTTTGCTAATTCTGGGTTATCTCTATATACTTGTGATGCTTGTGCCAAACCAACCAATCTTGGAAATTGAGAAGCCAAACAAGCCATATCAGAAGTTGAATTATTTTGCTCCATTAAGTTTTTCCAACTTCCATCCTCATTTAAAAAACGAGTTCCAAAATGATTCATCATTTGACGAGAACCTGAAGATGGCTCTCTTTCTAATTCTGGATCACCATACAATGCTGAAAACATATGTTTTGGAGAATATTGCCCCAAAGCAGTCATTAATGCTTGATCTCTGTAGTATCCTGCACGGAAATCACCATGTCTAAAAACTTTAGCCAATGCAATTTGTGCTAATTCTTTTCCATCACCAAAAATACCAAAACTACCTTTTCCTGAAAGCACATCTCTCCTTCCTTGTGCTCCAGATTCTCTAACTTCAGAAGCTAATCTGTAATCAGCTAAAATAGTTGCTTTAAAAACGTCCTTTGATATCTTCTTGCTTGCTGTTTTCACTTTTGTGCTCATCTTTTTCAAATTTTAATTTTCGGACGGCAAAAATAGTCATAAATAATGATAAAATACTGTTTTCTCCATCATGAAAAATTACACTAAAATAAATACTATAACAATTGGTTGTGATTTAGAAAATATTTCTAATTTTGCAGCCCCTCAATAATGAGGACTAATCACAGAGATGGTTTAACCAAATTAAAAGAAAAAAATGGCAACAAGAATTAGACTAGCAAGACACGGTAGAAGAAAACAAGCATTTTACCACATTGTAGTAGCTGACCAAAAAGCTCCAAGAAACGGAAGATACATTGAAAAATTAGGAATCTATAATCCTAACACTAACCCTGCAACAATCGAATTAGATTTTGATGGTGCTGTAAACTGGTTATTAAAAGGCGCACAACCTTCTGACACGGTAAGAGCAATGCTTTCTTACAAAGGAGTAATGATGAAAAAACACTTAATGGCTGGTGTAGCTAAAGGTGCTTTTACTCAAGAAGAAGCTGAAAAAAGATTTGCTACTTGGATGGAAGCAAAAGAAAACAAAGTAGCTGATAAAAAATCAGGATTAGAAAATGCTGCAATTGCTGCTGAAAAAGCTGCTTTAGCTGCTGAAAAAGCTAAGAGTGATGAAAGAGCTGCTGCATTAGCACTTAAAAATTCTCCAATGATAGAAGAAACTACTGAAGAAGAAGTTGCAGTTGAAGAAACTTCAGAGGAAACTACTGAAGAAGTTGTAGCTGAGGAAACTCCAGCAACTGAAGAAGTTGTTGAAGAGTCAAAAGCAGAAGAAGCTCCTTCAGCTGAAGAAAAAACAGAAGAAGCTTAATACTCATATAATGCAAAAAAA
>TARA_B110000008_G_scaffold268355_1_pt1 | contig 21496 bp, 14 predicted proteins | sample TARA_B110000008 | Tara Oceans TARA_B110000008 (sample SAMEA4396496) | marine metagenome | biome: Westerlies Biome; feature: [DCM] deep chlorophyll maximum layer (ENVO:01000326); material: water (ENVO:00002006), including particulate matter (ENVO:01000060) such as... | depth 40 m
TATGTCGGTATCATTAGAGACAATATTAGCTGCATTGGTAGCAATATTAGTTATGTTCATTGAAATGTCTGTGGCATTATTATCTGTAAAACCTTTTAACACTTTTCCTTGATTTGCAGACAAAGCATTTATAGTACTTGAAGATGTTAATACATCTTCTACTATAATATTTACTGATGAATCAATTAAACCTTTTAGTACTTTTCCTTGCTCTGCAGATAAAGGTACGGTTGTACCTCCAGTGATGAGGTCATTAACGATATCTGTTATATTGACTTTAGTTGCTATGTCAGTTGTATTATTTGCAATATTTGTTGCATTAATAGCAATATCAGTTTCGTTAGTTATTATGTCAGTTGTATTGTTTGTAATATTGGTTGAGTTTGTTGCTATATTTAAATTGTTGGCAGCGATGTCAGTTGTATTAGTTACAATATCAGTTACGTTAGTAGCAATGTTAGTAACATTTGTTGTGATGTTGGTATTATTTACAGCAATATCAGTTTCGTTAGTTGCAATGTCAGTTGTATTGTTATTAATATTTATGGTATTGGTTGTAATGTTTGAAGTATTTGTTGTTATAGAACCTGTATTAGTATTTATATTATTTTCATTTATTTTTACTTGATTGTCTAAAACAATATCAGCTTCTTTTAATGAAGTTACACTGTTAATAAAAAAAGTAGTTGCTTCTGGTGTATACCCTCCATCTGCATCTAAACCCGCACCTATTTGAGTCGCTCTAATCAAAGCTCTTAATAGCGCGATCTCTCTTTGATTATCTAAAATAAGAGGATTGTCAACTGTATTTACAGCAAACAAAGCAAAAGGAACAGCTGTAAACGGTGAATTACTTATCTCTGTAAAAGTAGTGCAACTAATGTCGGTACTTAAATCTATTTTTAAGTTTTTAGGCAATAAACTCCATTGAATATCTTCAAAAGATAAAGCGTAACCACCAGTTCTGACTTCGGTTCCAATAATTAGATTGACCATTCCGTAATTATCTGTTCTTACAGAGAAAATTTCTTCATATTCAAGAACATTTATTTCATCAATTATTGAAAATTTCAAACAAATATCTTTATTAGCAAGAGGTGCATTACTATTGTTAACACCTGGTAGTTCTTGTGTAACAGGATCTATAATCAAAGCTTGATAAGAAATACCTCTAGTTTGACTCAAAACTACTGAACTAAAAAACAAAAAAAGTAAAACAATTTTTTTCATGTGAATTTATCTAAGAATTGAAATTTGAAAACCTAACTGAAATTGATGATTATTAAATGATAATTTTTCAGCTGAATCATTTAATAAACTGAATGATTTAGAAAAATTATACCCCATGGTTAATTTGAAATTTCTGGAAATATTATATTGAGAATTGATTCCCGCAAAAGGTTGAACAATAATTCCTAAAAAATCTTCATTACCAACTAAATTATAGTAATAATTATTGATATATTGTTCTCCACTTGTTAATGTTGATGTGTTAAGCCCAATTGATATAAATGTTCTAAGACCAGAACCGTAATGACTGCACTCTGAATACTCTTTTGATAGGTTTAAAGATATTTTATTTGTAATTCCCAAGTATTTTGTTTTCCAAGTATAGTTCGTTGAATAATTTGAAGCTTTAGAATTATATTCGTTGTAAATGAAGCCAATAGAGTATAATATTTTATAATTGACTAACCCATGAATATATCCTACCTCAAAGTAGTTCCCAGTACCACTTCTAAAATTTAAATTTTCATGACTACCATTAGTACTCTTATAATCAAAGTTGGTTGTGTTTTTTCCTGAAGTAAAATATATTTCTTGAGCTCTTATATGAGTTGAAATAAAAATTAGGAATAAAAATAAATAGAGGTTTTTCATTTTTTAATAATTTTTGAAAAGTGACTGAAGCCTTTCTTGTTTAATTTCACTAAATACATTCCATTAGATAATTTGGATAGATTTAATGTTATTGATTGATTTTCGATAAAATGTTCTTTTAAATAGACGATCTTTCCATTAATATCAAAAATATGGACAGCTATTTTTTCGTTTTTTAAATCAGAGATACTAAATTGAATTAGTTCTGTAAACGGGTTTGGATAAATGGAAACAAGTATTGGGATAGAGCTATTTAAATAATTATCCCAATTAGACTGCTGAAAGCCCTGTTGAACTAATAAGCTTCCAGAATAGCTTCCGGTAATAGATAATTGACCTATTGTTTGTTTTACTATCAAGCCAGAGCTCATAACCGAAGATTCTCCTTGAGAACTAATCATTTGATGATGAATACTTTGCCCAAAAAGTTTCACAACGAATAAAATTAGAATAAATGTTATAATAGGTTTCATACATTACTTTGATGATGTCAAATAAAAACACTAATTACATATAATAATAGAGCTTAAAAGCACACAATTATAAAGGAGTAACATAGAAATATTTATTTTTTATTATAGAATTTTATAAAAATAGAAAAAAAAAGTATTAAATTTTAATAAAGGAACCATTATATTTTAAATCTAATTTTTATAGATTATGATATGATTCTTTATTTGACAAGAAGTCTTGTGAAATATTAAAAATCCTTTTTTTAAAATTCAGCCTCTACTGTAAAATTTATGAGTTCTTTTGATGTAGGATGGTAAAATTCTATAAACTCAGCATGTAAAAGTAATCGGGTATTCTTTTTCCCGTATAAATCATCACCAATAATTGGGGCGTTAAGACCGTCTTTATGAGCTGCATGAACTCTTAATTGATGAGTTCTACCAGTAATTGGATAAAAGTGAACTCTTGTTATAGAATCTTTTTTTTCTATAATTTCCCAGTGTGTTTCTGCATTTTTACCATTTTTAAAATCAACTAATTGTCTTGGTCTATCATCTATATCTAAACGTAAAGGAAGTTGAATTTTACCTTTTGATTTCATCAGATTCCCATCTAATAAGGCAACATATCTCTTTTTTATTGTTCGCTTAATAAATTGACTTTGTAATATTTTATTTGATTCTTTTGTTTTGGAGAGTAGTAAAATTCCAGAGGTAGACATGTCTAATCTGTGAACTATTAATGGGCCAGTAACCGAGGGATACAACTTTTTAATTCTAGTGTATACTGAATCAACTATTTTTTTTCCAGGTACTGATAAAAGTTCTGGAGGTTTGTTGACAACAATAATAGTTTCATCCTCATAAATTATCTTCAATTTTCTTTTTACTTTTATATTGTCAATTAACAAATTAGAATCCATTTTTATTCCCTTTAACATGTGTTTTAAAATGGGTTTGCATCTATTTTGACATGCGGGGTAAAAATTTTTGTGTTTTCTAATTTCAGAATTTGGTGATACTCCCCACCAAAATTCGGCCATTGCAATTGGAGTTAAATTATTTTGAAAAGCGTATTGCAATAATTTTGGAGCAGAACAATCTCCAGATCCTGCAGGAGGCTTATTAGTTGGGTTGTTGAAAATATCTTTCAATCCTTTTTGTTCTTTTTTATGATTTAAGAATTGATATTTTTCAAACAATGTGTTTTGAAGATTTGCAGATGTTTTCTTTCGAATTTTTATTAGGGTGGTAATTTTATTTTCAAAACTGACTAGTTGATGTTTACTCTTTTCGATTTTATTTTTATAATATTCTTGAAGTTCTTTGAAGAAAAACTGATCATTATAACTTTCTTGAGTCAATTTTCTTGAAAAAATTTCAAAATTTTCAGTATCAAACAAATTGAGAGCCTCTTTTTTTCGAAGTTTCCTGTCTAATTTTGAGACTTTCATTTTTTTTCTTTGAGTAGCTAAATCATCTTCAATGGTTTTAGTAAGTTTCTTTACTGACTCCTTTAAAGACAAATAGGCTTTGTCTTTTTTAAGAATTTCGATCTTTTCTCCAATTAGTTCAATTTCCCTTTCTTTTTTTGTATAAAAACTACCTTCAGTTCTCATGTTAAAAATCGGTGGAACAAATTTAGCAGGTAAGCTGTTATTAAATAATTTACCTGAAAATGCTGCCAAATACCCAATTGTATTATCTTTTTTTCTTACAATTAATACACCAAACATTTTTCCAATAGAATACGAATTTTCTTGACCGGGTAGACCAAAATCATGCTTAAAGTCAGTTTGAATTTTTAAGTATTCTTGTACTTCATTTACGGCAATTTTGGTTAATGCATGTGGCTCATAATAAAAAGGGAATGTAAATTTTTCTGGAATCGAAATACCAGAAAAATCTTCTTTAAAATGTTGAAAGTGAAGCACTATTATAGTAAGTTTTTATCTTGGTGTGAATCCTAATGAGCTTGCAACCAATTGTCACCAACTCCCAACTCCACATCCAATGGAACAATCATTTTAAATGCATTTTCCATTTCGTATTTTATGATTGGCTTAATATTATTCAATTCTTCTTTAGGAACATCAAAGACGAGTTCATCATGAACTTGCAATAACATTTTTGACTTGAATCCTTCTTTTTCAAATCGTTTATAGATATTTATCATCGCCAGTTTTATAATATCTGCAGCTGATCCTTGTATAGGGGCATTAACCGCATTTCTTTCTGCTGCCCCTCGAACAATTGCGTTCCTAGAATTAATATCTTTAAGATATCTTCTTCGCTGTAAAACTGTTTCAACATAACCATTTTCACGAGCAAAATTAACTTGCTTTGCTATATAACTTCTCAATTTCGGATAAGTTTCATAATACATATCAATCAGTTCTTTTGACTCTTTTCTTGTCAAATCTGTTTGATTACTTAACCCAAATGCAGAGACGCCATAAATAATACCAAAATTGACAGTTTTTGCATTGCTTCGTTGTTCACGTGACACTTCTTCAATGGAGATATTAAACACTTTTGCTGCTGTAGAAGCATGAATATCTTCTCCCTTTTTAAATGCTTCAATCATAGTTTCTTCTTCACTCAAGGCTGCAATAATTCGTAATTCTATTTGTGAGTAATCGGCTGCTAATAAAACGTGATTTTCGTCTCTAGGTATGAATGCTTTTCTAATTTGTTTTCCACGTTCTGTCCTAATAGGAATATTCTGAAGATTTGGGTTGTTTGAGCTCAATCTCCCTGTTGCTGCAACTGCCTGAGCATATGCGGTATGAACACGACCTGTTTTTGGATTAATTTCGCTAGGTAAAGCATCTACGTATGTACTTTGTAATTTCTTGAGCTGTCTGTATTCCAGTACATTAGATACAATTTCATGCTCTTTAGATAAGTAAGACAAGACATCTTCAGCAGTTGAATATTGTCCTGTTTTTGTTTTCTTGGGCTTATCTACCAACTTCATGTTTTCAAATAAGACAATCCCCAATTGTTTTGGTGAGGCAATATTAAATTCTTCACCAGCTTGTTCAAATACGATCTTTTCTAAACGGTTGATGTCATGTGTCAAATGAATTGACAATTCTTCTAAGAACTCGATATTTAAATTGATTCCTTCAATTTCCATAGCTGTTAATACTGAAACTAATGGCAATTCAATATCATTAAATAATTTAATAACATTCCCTTTATTTAATTCTTCAATAAAATGTTCTTTTAATTGAAGAGTAATATCTGCATGCTCAACAGCATATTCTGTTTGATCTTCAATAGGAACAACTCGCATTGATAGTTGGTTCTTCCCTTTTTTTCCAATCAAGTTTGTAATAGATGCCGGCTGATAATTTAAGTAGGTTTCAGCTAAAATATCCATCCCATGCCGCATATCTGGATTAATCAAATAATGAGCAATCATTGAGTCAAATAAAAGCCCTTTTACAGGCATTCCATAATTTGATAGAACTTTGATATCGAATTTTAAATTATGTCCAATTTTTTCTATGGACTCATTTTCAAAAAAACTTCTAAACTCCTCTAAAATAGCCTTTGTTTCAATTTGGTCCTCCGGGAATGACACATAATACCCTTTCCCAGTTTCCCAGGAAAAGGAAATCCCAATAAGTTCAACCTCTAATGCTTTTATTCCAGTTGTTTCCGTATCAAAACAAACCGAGGTTTGTTTCTGTAATTTTTTAAGTAATAATTTTCTAGAGATTACTGTGTTTATATGTTGATAAAAATGATCTGAAGTTGCGATAGTTTTATACCCCTGAATACTCCCCTCTTCCGAAATATTACCTGAACCGGGAGTAGCAAATAGATCAAATTGGCCATTTACATTTTCTTGAGTTTTGGGAATAATTTCTTTAACATTTGTTGTTTTGGTGAATTCATTAGTTTCAGTATTAGCTGTATCTGTTGCTACGGTAAAAGTTTTTACAAAATTATCAGTAAGTCTTCTAAATTCTAACTCACTAAAAATTGCTTTGGTGGCCTCAATATCTGGCATGGATATCTTAAAGTTTTCTTCATGAAACTCAACAGGAACATCCAACATAATAGTTGCTAATTCTTTGGAAAGAAGCCCCAATTCTTTTGCACCTTCAACTTTTTCTTTCATTTTCCCTTTTAAATCAGCGGTGTTATGTAATAAGTTTTCCATTGATCCATATTGGGCTAGAAATTTTTTTGCGGTTTTTTCGCCAACACCTGGTAATCCGGGAATATTGTCTACAGAATCTCCCATCATACCAAGAAAATCAATAACTTGTTCAGGTCTTTCTACACCAAATTTTTCTTTAACTTCAGAAATACCCCATGTTTCATAACCTCCTCCAAAACGAGGTCTATACATAAAAATATTTTCAGAGACTAATTGTGCAAAATCTTTATCTGGAGTTACCATAAAAGTTTGATACCCCTCTTTCTCTGCTTTTTTAGCTAGAGTTCCAATGATATCATCAGCTTCATATCCAGCTAAAACTATAGCTGGTATTTTCATTGCTTTTAAAATATTTTCAATAATTGGAACAGCAATTTTTATAGCCTCAGGAGTTTCTTGTCTATTTGCTTTATATTTTGGGAAAGCTTCAGTTCTAGCAACACTACCACCTCTATCAAAACAAACAGCTATATAATCTGGCTTTTCTCTTTTTATAACATCCAATAAAGAATTGGTAAAACCTAATATAGCAGAGGTATCCATCCCTTTTGAGTTAATTCTTGGGTTTTTTATAAATGCATAATAGCCCCTAAATATGAGCGCAAAAGCATCGAGTAAAAAAAGACGTTTTTTATTTGACATTAAGTTATAAATATAGAATTGCTAAAGCTACAAAAATTTTAACATGATGTTAAAATATCACTATTATTTTAGCTGTATATTTGAAATTATAAAATCAAATATCTTTATGCCAAGGTGGATATTTCCCTTATTAATTGCTTCAGTACTTATTTTTATTCTCGAATATTATGCTTTTCAAGCAGTAAAAACTATTATTAAAAATAAAATTATTAAGTGGGGTTGGTTAGTTATTGGGTTTTTGATTTACCTTAACTTCATAGTTGTTATTTTTACCACATCAAGTTCTGCTGGACAAACAAAAGAGTTTCAAATGGCTTCAGGATTACTGATTACTTTTTTAATTCCAAAAATATTTATTTTTATAGTACTATTTAGTGAAGACTTCGTTCGTTGGTTTCAAAAATTTTTTTCATGGATTGCAAATAGTCAAATAAAACCTTTGGCTGGAAGACGAGCTTTTATATCAAAACTAGCGATGAGTTTGGCAGCTATTCCATTTGCTTCATTTTTATATGGGATAATTCAAGGACGCTATAATTACAAAGTTTTAAGATATCAATTGTCGTTTAGTGATTTACCAGATGCTTTTGACGGCTTTAAGATTACTCAAATTTCTGACATTCATTCAGGAAGTTTTACCAATAAAGAGAAAGTACAATATGGAGTAAATATGATTAATGATCAGCATTCAGATTTATTATTGTTTACAGGAGATATTGTTAACAATAGAGCTAGTGAAATGGATCAATGGATCGATATGTTTTCAGATTTGAATGCTCCTTATGGGAAATATTCTGTTTTAGGAAATCATGATTATGCGGAATATATTAGAGGAATTAGTAAAGGTGAAAAAGAGACTCAATTTCAGGAAATTAAAAAAATTCACCCTAAAATTGGGTTTGATTTACTTTGTAATGAACACAGGTTTATAGAAAAAGAAGGTCAAAAAATTACATTGATTGGTGTTGAAAATTGGGGTAAAGGATTCAATCAATCAGGAGACCTTGCTAAAGCATCAAAAGGAGTTTTTAAAGAGGATTTTAAAATTTTGATGTCTCATGATCCATCACATTGGGATGCAGAAGTAAAGAAAAATGATTTAAACTATCATTTAACTTTAAGTGGTCATACTCATGGGCTACAAATGGGCATTGAAATCCCAGGATGGATTAAGTGGAGCCCTTCAAAATATGTATATAAACAATGGGCCGGTTTGTATGAAGAGTATGGAAGATTTATTAATGTCAATAGAGGATTTGGTTATCATGCATTTCCTGGGAGAGTTGGTATTTGGCCTGAAATCACAGTTATTGAGTTGAAAAAAAGTTGAGATTCAGTTCAATTCAATAGAAATGTTATATTTGTAAAAAATGAAAACGTTGTAAAATACGTTTGAGTCTTAAGAAAAATGACTAAAAATGACAAAGTTTGGTGAATTAATTAGTGTTGATCAGCCTGTTTTAATAGACTTCTATTTTGATTGGGAAGACGCCGACAATAATATAGATACTTTACGTGATGTAGCAGCAGCTTTAGGAGATAAAGCTAAAGTTATAAAGATTGATATTAAGAAGAATGAACCCTTGGCAGAAGCACTTCGAGTTAAAGGAAATCCTACCTTTATGATTTATAAAGATGGTGAAATGAAATGGAGACAAACAGGAGAACAAGATGCAAATACTTTAATCGGGTTAGTTCAGCAATACTTTTAAGTTATCGCTTTAAATAAATACCCTTTTTTAGAAAAGTAATCTAGCACCTTTGGTAATGTGTAAATTAATTTACTTTTAGCTTTTTCGCTGTCATGCATTACAATAATACTTCCGTTTCTTGTATTTTTTAGAACATTCCTAAGACATTTTTCACAGCTTATTGATGTATCAAAGTCACCACTAAGGACGTCCCACATAATTATTTCGAACCCTTCTTTTTGTAAAATTTCTCTATGTGAAGATTTTAATTTTCCATATGGAGGTCTAAATAACTTTGATTCTATAAGTGTCGAAGCTTGATGAACATTTTCTAAGTATGTGCTTTTTTTTGTAATAAAACTATTAAAGTGATTAAAAGTATGATTACCAACAGAATGTTCATCTTCTATTATTTTGTGATAAATATTTTGATGTTTTTTTACATTTTTACCAATACAAAAAAAAGTAGCTTTCGCATTGAAAATTTTTAATTGCTTTAAAATGAAACTTGTTATTTCTGGTGTGGGACCATCATCAAAGGTTAAATAAATTTCTTTAAAATCAGAAGTAAAACGCCAGCGATATTTAGTAAAAACTTTCTGAATTATTATTGGCGTTTTGGTTGTGTAGAGTTTCATTGAAGGACTATTCTTCAGACATGAGATGACTGAATAATTTTACTGTTTCTATAAATTCATCTTGTTTTTTACTTTTATATTCCTCATCTATATCGAATCTATCAATTTGGGTAGCAATAATATTTCTGTACATTAATAAATTATTATCTATTTCTTCAAAAATAAGGTCAGAATCTTGCTTGGGAAATTCTGCTAACCAGACTAGTTGTTCTTTGAAAATTTTAATTAAAGTTTCGGCAGCTATTCTTGCTTTTTTATATCGACCTAACAAATAATACATTTCCGGATATCCAACGGATAAACTAAAATGTCCAAAATCTTTAATTGGCATTTTTTCAATCGATAGATCTAATATTTCTAAAGCTCTAATTGAATCACCTTTCGCTAAAAATGCATCAGATAGTCGCATTAGATTATTTCGCAATGAAATAGAGCTTCTTTTAGTTTGTTCATCCAAATAAATTTCACCGTCATTAATATTTTTCCATTCTAATTTTTTAATATTTGAATACATCTTTTCAGGATCTATTCTCCCCATATCAAAAGGACTTTTTTTACTAACACTTCCATCAGAATTTACTATATCCATAGGGGTTTTTATGGGAACTAATTTGTATGCCATCCCATCTAATTGAAGGTAGTCTTTCAACCAAATATATTCTTCATCGGAAAAAGCACCTCCAGTAAAGTAAATTGGGCGTTTCCAATCGAAATTAGCCAAAATATCAATCATTAATATTCTATTTTTAGCAATACCTCTCCCAATTTCAATATCAATAAAATCGACAATTTTATCAGCATCTTTTTGGGCAACAATTCCATATTTTAAAGTGTTTTTTTTATTTACTGGAATTCTGATTTTGTTGGTAGGTAAAACCTTTTCTTCATTTCCATCTCCATCAATATCAAAAAATGTAAGCTCATTTTTACTATCTATCCATTGCATAAATTTATCTATAGAAAGAACAGAATCTTTAAGAGTTGGAAATAAATCTTCAAAATAATAAGCAGCATCTAAACTCCCATATTTATAATCTTCATGGGTTAATTGAGATGGAATAGGTGGAGCATCATAAGTCTTTCTTTTCATTTGATCTATATACCAATCTGTAGCAAATAAACTGCTATTTACTAGTTTAATATCTGTCCTAACCCCTTCTACTTCTTGCATATACCATAATGGGAAGGTATCATTATCTCCAATCGTAAACATAATCGCATTCGGGTCACAAGATTCTAGATATGATTGTGCGTTTAGCCTAGTGGTGTATCGATTAGATCTATCATGATCATCCCAATTTTCATAAGCCATGAGTGTTGGTACGGCTAATAATGAAATTACGGATACTGCAATTGCAATCATTTTTTTGTTAGCAATGTTTTTAAAATATTCATAGAATGCAAAGACACCAAAACCAATCCAAATAGCAAAAATGTAAAAAGATCCAACAATCGCATAATCTCTTTCTCTTGGTTCAAAAGGTTTTGGGTTTGTGTAAAATATAATTGCAAACCCTGTAAAAGCAAAAAACATAAGCAGCACAAAGAAATTATTTTTATCCCATTTAACTTGGTAAAATATACCAATAATTCCTAGCAGAAATGGTAACATAAAATAAATATTTCTTCCTTTATTTTCTAGAACATCAGAGGGTAAATTTGTTTGGGGGCCAAGTCTAGCTTCATCTAAAATTTTAATTCCGCTTAACCAATTACCATTGTATGGGTCAAGCTGTCCTTGAATATCATTTTGCCTACCAGAGAAATTCCACATAAAATAACGACCATACATGTATCCAAACTGGTAGCTAAGCATAAACCTTATGTTTTCTGCAAAAGTCGGTCTTCTAGTACTGTTTTGTGGGATACCTGCAATAGCTTTATACATTTCTTCTGCTGCAGGATTTGTCATCCTTGGAATAAATCCTTTGTGTTTGTTTGAGGTATTGGGAAGTACATCTTTATAATTATTAACAATTTCATATTTCCCATTTATCTTTTCATACTTTGGTTTGTCATCTTTGAGAGGTTTATTTTTATCGACTTCCCTACTATAAGAATCGGAATAATATGTGTCATAAAAAACATTTGCATCACCGTATTGTTCACGGTTGTAATAGGCTAGTAATTCTCGAGCACTCGAGGGATTGTTTTCGTTAATTGTAGTATTTGTGTTAGCTCTTATGGGTAACATTAACCATGAAGAAAAACCAATCATGATAAATAAAATAGAAAGTAATAATGTATTAGTTATTATTCTTTTCTTTTTTCTACTATAATTTAAACCAAAATAGAAACCTACAATTAGAACTAATCCTGCTATTATAGAACCTGAATTATATGGTAAACCTATGGTATTGATAAAGAAGAGTTCGGAAGCACTGAAGAATTTAAGGGTAAATGGAAATAAAAATTTAAAAACAAAAGCTAATATAAGTATCGAAATAATTGATGCTATGGAAGTTGTTTTTAAATTTATTGTATGATAGGTTTTAAAAAAATACAATAAAAAAATTGCTGGAATAACAAGTAGTGATAATATATGAACTCCAAAAGATAAGCCAACTACAAAACTGATAATAACTAGCCATTTATTACCTCTTGGTTTATGAATTTCACTTTCCCATTTGAGTCCAAGCCAAAATAAAATAGCCATTAAAAAAGAAGACATTGCATACACTTCACCTTCAACAGCACTAAACCAAAAACTATCTGAAAAAGTATAAGTTAATGAGCCAACTAAGGCACTACCTAGTATGGCGATATAAGAACTTTCTTTAATCTCACCTGATTTAGTAGCTAATTTTTTTGACAGATTGGTGATAGTCCAAAACATAAAAAGAATCGTAAATGCACTTGCTAATGCAGACATGAAATTAACCATTTTAGCAATTTCTGAAAGCTCATTTGTAAACATTGCGAAGAAAGCACCGAGCATCTGAAATAAAGGGGCTCCCGGAGGGTGCCCAACCTCTAATTTCACAGATGTAGAAATGTATTCTCCACAATCCCATGCACTAACCGTTGGTTCTAAAGTAAGGGAGTAAGTGATTAGTGCTATTGCAAAAGAACCCCATCCTAGAATAAGATTCCATTTTTTAAAGTTTTTCGGATTCATAGATAATTAAAATATATGGGCGAATTTAGTAATTTAATGAATACAATAACTTTGAGACAGTACTATTAATTCATATTTAGATTATAAAACTTTGTTAAAATAAAAAAGTAATAAAAACATTTGTAGGATAAAAACTTTGATTTAAATTTGCAGCCGAATCTAATATATTGGCCTATGGTGTAATTGGTAACACACCGGTTTTTGGTACCGACATTCAAGGTTCGAGTCCTTGTAGGCCAACATAAAAATCCCAATTCTTTATAAATTGGGATTTTTCTTTTTTCTAACAACTTAAATTTTAAATGTTATTACCGGTCTCAACACATTTTTTGAAACACTTTTTGAAATACTGCTATTAAAAAGACTTGATAATCCACTTCTTCCGTGGGTTGATAATGCAATTAAGTCTGCATCTATTTCTTTTGCAAAATTAGTAATCCCTTTCACTACTGAAGAATCATTATAAATATTAATTGTTTTTTTTGTTAAATTAAACTCTTCAATAAATTCTTTAATTTTTCCTTTGGTTTTGGATGAACTTTCAAAATTAGTAATTGTATTAACTTTCAATAAATGAATTTTACAGTTAAATAATTTTGAAAAATCTAAAAATTTTTTGAAAGCTAATTTATTTTCTTTTTCATAATTTGAAGCAAAAATTAGGTTTCTAAATTTAAATTTTTTAGAATCTGTTTTAACTACAATAACAGGCACAGAAGAAGTTCGAACAATTTTTTCAGTATTTGAACCAATAATCATTTCTTCAAAATCAGAAATTCCCTGAGAACCCATTACTATTAAATTTGCATTGATTTTTTTTACATAATCTTTTATTCCTTCGTAAGGATGTTGAAATTTAATAGAGTATTTGACCATTTGATTGTCAGAAAAAAAATTAGATTTTAATTTTAAAATTTTTTCTTTTACCTTTCTCAAATACATCATGCTTTCAGGGATGCTAAAATTACTTCCAGAGCCCATATCTACAATCCCTGAAGGAAGTTCAACTAGATGTAGAAGATAGATTTCAGAATCAATTTTACTTCCAATCTGTGAAGCCATTTTTACAGCATATTCTGATCTTTTAGAGAAATCTACGGGAACCAAAATTTTGTACATAAAAAAATATTTATTAGTTTTTTAGATATTCCTTAATGAGGAGAATCACCTTGTTAAATTTACAAAAAAAAATGAGAAAATGCTATTTGGTTTTTAAGGAACAAGTTAGTATATTTGCACCGAAAATAATTGAAAGCTAAGAAGAAGGGGACGTATAGTCCCCTCTTTTTATATCTTAAGGTATGGATCAGGATTTAGTTAAAAGATTAGTTGATGGTGCGATTTTAGACAACGAGTCCTTATTTCTAGTAGAATTGACATTTCTAGCATCAAATAAGATAAAAGTTGTTGTTGATGGTGATCAAGGAATATCTATCAAAGAGTGTATGCGTATCAGTAGACATGTAGAGCATAATTTAGATAGAGAAGAAGAAGATTTTGGATTAGAAGTTACTTCTCCAGATATTTCTCACCCTCTCTTATTAAAGAGACAATATCTCAAAAATATCAACAGAATCTTGAAGATAAAGACTGACGAAGGAGAATTAGAAGGAACTTTAATAAAGATCAATGAGAATGAAATTTTTCTTAGATGGAAAACTAGAGAACCCAAACCTATTGGAAAAGGTAAAATAACTGTAGAGAAGAATGCTAGGATAGCATTTAAAAATATTAAAGAAGCAAAAGTTAAGATTACATTTTAAGAATAATATGCAATGGAAAATATAGCATTAATAGATTCGTTTTCGGAATTTAAAGACATGAAAAGTATAGACAGAGTAACTCTAATGTCTATTTTAGAAGAAGTTTTTAGAGCTGCGTTAAAACGTAAATTTGGTTCAGATGATAATTTTGATATTATCATAAATCCCGATAAAGGAGATTTGGAGATTTGGAGAAATAGAATTGTTGTTGCCGATGATGAAGTCGAAGACGATAACGAAGAAATTGAATTAACAGCAGCAAGAAAAATTGAGCCAGATTTTGAAATTGGAGAAGATGTATCTGAAGAGGTGAAATTATTTAACCTTGGTAGAAGAGCAATTTTGGCATTACGTCAAAATTTAATTTCAAAAATTCAGGAGCACGATAGTACAAATATTTTCAAACAATTTAAAGATCTTGAAGGTGATATTTACAGTGCAGAGGTTCATCACATTCGCCATAATGCAATTATTTTGTTAGATGATGATGGCAACGAAATTGTATTACCCAAAAGTGAGCAGATAAGATCTGATTTTTTTAGAAAAGGAGATTCTGTCAGAGGTGTAATTAAGGCAGTGGAATTACGTGGAAATAAACCCGCAATCATCTTATCAAGAACTTCGCCAGATTTTCTTGTTAAATTATTTGAGCAAGAAATTCCTGAAGTTTTTGATGGATTAATCACAGTTGAAAGAGTTGCAAGAATTCCAGGAGAAAAAGCTAAAGTTGCTGTAGATTCTTATGATGACAGAATTGATCCAGTTGGGGCATGTGTTGGAATGAAAGGTTCTAGAATTCACGGAATCGTTCGTGAATTAGGAAATGAGAATATAGACGTAATTAATTATACGAAGAATGAACAATTATTTATTTCTAGAGCTTTAAGTCCAGCAAAGGTTGTTTCAATGGAAATTGAAGAATATGAAGAGGATAAAAATGGAAAAAAAGGTCGTGTAAACGTATTTTTAAAACCAGAAGAAGTTTCAAAAGCAATTGGTAAAGGAGGAGTCAATATTCGTCTAGCAAGTGAATTAACTAAATATGATATAGATGTTCAAAGGGAAGGTTTAGAAGAGGAAGATGTTGAATTAACTGAATTTAGTGATGAAATTGATGCTTGGATAATTCAAGAATTTAAAAATATTGGCTTAGATACAGCAAAAAGTGTTTTAGATGCTTCTGTTGAAGAGCTTCTCAAGAGAACAGATTTAGAAGAAGAAACAATTTTAGATGTTCATAGAGTTCTAAAAGAAGAATTTGAAGAATAACTATCAATAAAAAATAATACTTTTACAAATAAAAGGTTAACAAGAGTATATGTCGGAAAGTAGAACAATGAGGCTTAATAAGGTGCTAAGAGAATTAAATATATCTCTAGATAGAGCTGTAGAGTATCTTGCAAAAAACGGTCACCAGATCGATGCTCGGCCAACTACAAAAATATCAAGTGAAATATATCAAGTACTTCAAGATGGTTTCGAAACAGACGCTAACAAGAAAGCAGCATCAAAAGAAGTTGGTGAAGAAAAAAGAAAGGAGAAAGAAGCGATTAGAATTGAACTTGAAGCAAAAATAGAAAGAAAGAAGCTTGAAGATGAGAAGAGGGAAGAGGTTTTAAAGGCTAAAGCAAAAAAACTAGAAATTAAGACAGTAGGAAAAATAGATATAGCACAAAAAAAAACCTCTAAACAACAAGTGTCAGTTTCTATTGAAAAGCCTAAACCTAAAGTTGAAGAACAAATACAAACCCCTGAAATTAAAAATGAAACTACTGAAATTATTGATAAAGAAATTAAATCCAAATTATTAGTTTCAGAGGAGTCAAAAGATGAAGTTGTAAAAGATGAAAATCAAAATACAGAAATTAATCTGACAGTTGAAGAGATAGACGAAACAACTGAATCTTCTGAAACGATTAAGACTCAATACAAAAAATTAAATGGTCCTAAGTTAACAGGGAAAACGATTGACCTCAAACAATTTAATAAGGTTAAGAAAAAACCTGAGGATAAGCCTAAAACACCAATTAATAAAGACGTTTCCAAAAGAAAAAGAAAAAGAATTAGTAAACCAGGAACCTCTGGTCAAAATAATAAAGGGAAAACTTCAGCAAGTTCAAGACCAGGTTCAGGAAGAGCAGGAAATGGAAGAGGAGGTGCTCAAAGAAGATCAGTAGTTCCAAAAAAAGAACTTACAGAAGCAGAGATTCAAAAACAAGTTAGAGAAACTTTAGAAAAACTACAAGGAAAGTCATCAAAGGGTAAAGGCGCAAAGTATAGAAAAAATAAAAGAGATGCTCACAAAGAGTTATCTGATGCAGAGTCTGAAGCCCAAGTCCTAGGTTCTAAAATATTAAAGGTTACAGAATTTGTAACCGCAAGTGAAGTTGCTACAATGATGGAAGTTTCAGTAACAGAAATTATTTCAGCTTGTATGATGTTAGGAATGATGGTAACTATGAATCAGAGATTAGACGCTGAAACCTTAAAAATTGTTGCAGAAGAATTTGATTACACTGTAGAATTTGTTGGAGCAGAGGTCGAAGAATCGATAGAAGAAGTAATTGATAGTCCTGAAGATTTAATTAGTCGCGCACCAATTATTACTGTAATGGGACATGTTGATCATGGTAAAACTTCACTATTAGATTACATCAGAAAAGCAAATGTAATAGAGGGAGAATCTGGTGGAATTACTCAGCATATTGGTGCATATTCTGTAAATGTGGGTGATCAAAAGATTGCATTTTTAGATACACCAGGTCACGAAGCTTTTACGGCTATGCGTGCTCGTGGGGCCCAAGTTACAGATTTGGTAATTATAGTTGCTGCTGCCGATGATGACGTTATGCCTCAAACAAAAGAAGCAATTTCTCACGCACAAGCCGCAGGAGTTCCAATTATATTTGCAATCAATAAAATTGATAAACCTAATGCCAATCCAGAAAATGTGAAAACACAGTTATCTTCAATGAATTTGTTAATAGAAGAATGGGGAGGTAGTATTCAATCACAAGATATTTCTGCCAAAACAGGTGAAGGGATTCCAGAATTATTAGAGAAAGTCTTATTAGAAGCAGAAATTCTAGAACTAAAAGCAAATCCCAATAAAAATGCAGTTGGAGCTGTAGTAGAGGCTCAACTAGACAAAGGGAGAGGTTATGTAACCACAATTTTAGTTCAAGCAGGAACGTTAAAAATTGGGGATTATATTTTAGCAGGAAAAAATAGTGGAAAAGTAAAAGCTATGTTTGATGACAAAGGAAATAATGTTGAGCAAGCAGGACCTTCTACACCAATTTCTATTTTAGGGTTAGATGGTGCCCCTCAGGCTGGAGATAAATTTAATGTATTTGATGATGAAAGAGAAGCAAAACAAATTGCTTCAAAACGATCACAACTTCAAAGAGAACAGTCTGTTAGAACTCAGAAGACCTTAACATTAGCAGAGATAGGAAGACGAATCGCATTAGGTGATTTCAAAGAGTTAAACATTATCCTAAAAGGTGATGTAGATGGATCTGTTGAAGCTTTAACTGATTCCTTCCAAAAACTTTCTACAGAAGAAATACAAGTAAATATCTTACACAAAGGTGTCGGTGCAATTACCGAGTCTGATGTTCTTTTAGCAACTGCATCAGATGCTATAATTGTTGGGTTTAATGTTCGTCCGCAATCAAACGCTAGAGTTATTGCTGACAGGGAAGAAGTAGATATTAGAACTTATTCTATTATTTATGATGCAATTAACGACCTTAAAGATGCTATGGAAGGAATGTTATCTCCAGAAATGAAAGAAGAGATTACAGGAACTGTTGAAATTAGAGAAGTATATAAGATTTCTAAGGTTGGTAATATTGGAGGCTGTATGGTTATGAATGGTAAAATCTTTAGGAATTCTAAGATTAGAATTATTCGTGATGGTATTGTGGTTCATGACGGAGAATTAACTTCTTTGAAAAGATTTAAAGACGACGTAAAAGAAGTTTCCAAAGGATATGATTGTGGTCTTCAAATAAAGAATTACAATGACATTAAAGAAGGAGATAGTTTAGAGGCTTATCAAGAAGTTGCAGTGAAGAAAAAATTAAAATAAATTTTTAACAAAAAAAGCATTCTAATTTTATTAAAATCTAAAAGTTGGGATGCTTTTTTATCTCTTTAAATATTAACATTATTTTCCTAAAGGAATTACTATAGCACTAGGATATTTTTTTTTAAAATTTAGTATAGATCTATCAGCCTCCAGTTTTGTTTTATAAAATCCAACTTGGATTTTCCATTCAGGTTGTGAATAGAATATAAATGATTTTATTTCTGGAAAATCTTCCATAAATTTTGTTTTTATTTTTTTTGCTTCTAGCTCAAAACCGTTATATAGTTGAATTCTGAAGCCAAAACCGAATTGTTTATTAAAGATTCTTTTTTTTGAAATTAATTCTTCAACTAATTTGTTGTCAGTTTTTTTTGATTGAGAAAAGAGTGACTCTGTAAAGAGAAAATTAATTATTAAAAAACAAAATATGATGATAGAATTTTTCATAAAAATAATTCAATACAAAGTTAAGAACTTCATCGTAAATAAATTGTAAAATAAGCTTATTTAGAATAAATATAAATTAATATTTAAGACCTTCATTACATTTCAAAATTTACATATATGTAGTACTTTTGTCCATCTAATTAAGAGCGGTTTTTAGAGCCGAATTTTAGATAGAATTATAGTAATTTGATACTAAATAAATAGTTTGTGAATATGAAAAGTGTATATCTACACAAAAGACTAACCTCCGTACTTCTTAAAAGCTTTACATTTCTATTATTATTTTCTTTAAGTTTTTCAGCTATGGCACAAGATGCCGTAGACGCTGTTCGTCAAAAAGAGGGGAGAACCTTATACAATAACCTTTGTGCCTCTTGTCATAAGTTAGATAGAAAACTTATAGGTCCAGCTCTTGGAGGTGTTACAGAAAGAAGAGAGAACGAGTGGTTGAAAGCTTGGATTAAAAACAATGCAGCTCTCAGAGCTTCAGGAGACAGGGATGCTATTGCTATTTTTAATGAATACAACGGTAGTGTTATGTCTGCTTTTCCTCAGTTATCAGATGCTCAAATAGATGACATACTTTACTATACTGATGTCGGAGATCCTCCCAGAAAACTTCCCCCAGGAGTTAAAGCTACAGCTGGTAGTCAGGATCAAGGGCCAAGTTGGTTAATCTATATTATGGCAGCCATTATTGTCTGTGCTTTCTTAATAATTGCAAGTCTATTAAAAACTATTAGTGAATTACAGGGTGCTCCAAAAACACCAAATTCTTTAGGTTCTTTCAAAGAAGTGTTGATAGGTATAAAACAAAATACATTTTTACATGTTGTTGGAATTATTTTCTTACTTCTTACAGTAGCTTATATTGGTTTTGGAACGTTATTTAGTGTTGGTGTAGATCAAGGTTATCAGCCAGTTCAACCGATAGCTTTCTCACATAAAATTCATGCCGGAGAAAATAAAGTAGATTGTCAATACTGTCATTCTTCAGCAAAACACAGTAAACATTCTGGAATACCCTCTGTAAATGTGTGTATGAATTGTCACCAAAATATTGCTGAAGTCGCCGAAGGAACTGAGGTTGAATACAATGGCGTAATTTTAAGAAAGAATGAATTAGATAAAGAAATTCAAAAAATATATGATGCTGCAGGATGGGATGCTGAAAATTTAGAATATACTGGAGAGACCAAACCAGTCAAATGGATTCGTATTCATAATCTACCAGATCATGTTAATTTTGTTCATGCTCAGCATGTAACCGTTGGAGGAATCAATTGTAAGGAGTGCCACGGACCAGTTGAAGAGATGGATGAGATGTACCAGTATTCGCCACTTACCATGGGTTGGTGTATTGATTGTCATAGAGAGACAAACGTAGATTTAAAAGGGAACCCTTATTACGAGAAAATTCATAAGCAATTGGCAGAGAAGTATGGAACTAAAGAGGTAACTATTGCTCAATTAGGTGGAATTGAATGTGGTAAATGTCATCATTAATAAAATAAGAAGATAAATTCTATATAAATGGCTTCAAACAAAAAATACTGGAAAAGTGTTGAGGAACTTAAAAATAGTTCTATTGTTGAAACGTTAAGTAAAAATGAATTTGTAGAAGAAATTCCTACAGATGAGTTTTTAGGAGATAAAAAAACATTAGAAAACTCATCTACATCAAGAAGAGATTTCTTAAAATATGTTGGATTTACAACTGCAGCCGCAACATTAGCAGCTTGTGAAGGACCGGTTAAAAAATCAATCCCTTATGTTGTAAAACCAAATGATACTATCTTAGGTGTTGCAGATTGGTATGCAAGTACGATTGCCGACGGGTATGATTTTGCAAATGTTTTAGTAAAGACACGTGAAGGTCGTCCCATATTGATTATGCCAAATAAAGATGCTAATGGAACTACTAATGCTAGAGTTCAGGCATCAGTTTTATCATTGTATGACGAACAATTAAGATTAAAAGAACCAAAAAAAGGTATAAATACGATTTCTTGGGATGCTGCTCACAATGAAATAGAAGTCTCTTTGGCTCAGTTAAAAAAAGCAAATGAACCTGTTGTTTTACTAACAGGGACATTAGCTAGTCCTTCCACCGAACAACTTATTTCAGAATTTATAGCGACTTACCCAAATGTAAAACATATTGTATACGATGCTATTTCAGAAAGTGGAATAGCAGATGCTTTTGAAGAAATGTTTGGTGAAAGAGCAGTTCCAAATTATCATTTTGAAAAAGCACATACGATTGTTTCTTTTGGAGCGGATTTTATAGGTGATTGGCAAGGAGGATTTGAAAAAGGATATGCTGCTAGCAGAAATCCAGACTCAAATCATATGTCTTTTCTAGTTCAGTTTGAGGCTAACATGACTTTAACTGGAGCTAACGCAGATAAGCGTGTGGTAACAAAACCATCTGATCAAGTATTTGCTTTAATCAATCTATATAATTCAATTACAGGAGCTAATTATCCATCTAAAGCAACTCCGGTAGACAAACATATTAATGAGGTTGCTGAGGCTTTAAAGAAGTCAGGCTCTAACGGAGTTGTTGTATCAGGTTCTTCTGACAAAAA
>TARA_B110000008_G_scaffold95258_1_pt1 | contig 21383 bp, 10 predicted proteins | sample TARA_B110000008 | Tara Oceans TARA_B110000008 (sample SAMEA4396496) | marine metagenome | biome: Westerlies Biome; feature: [DCM] deep chlorophyll maximum layer (ENVO:01000326); material: water (ENVO:00002006), including particulate matter (ENVO:01000060) such as... | depth 40 m
GCGGCGTCGAGTGGCTTTGGCCAGCCAGCGTCTCCCGGCTTCGGCGCGGCCGCTCAAACTTCCGCCTTCGGCGGCGGATTTGGTCAACCTGCATCGCCCGGCGGTTTCGGCCAGCCATCATCTCCGAGCGGGTTCGGACAACCGCAACAACAATCCGGTTTCGGCGCTCAAAATCCAGCGTTCACTCAAATGCGACGTTAAAAAAGTTCTCACCGTAGAAGGAAAAAAAGTGACATCACATCGACGACACAAATCACGACCGCGTCTCGCGACACTCGCCCGCGCGCACTCGCGTCGAATCGAAAGCGCGAAACGCCTCGCATGCGCCCGTCTGCGCTCGCACGCCAAACCCTCCACGCGCCCGCGCGTCGCGTCTGTCGGCCGCGCGACGGTCCCGCGTCGTCACCGCGCATGACGTCACGCATCGCGCGCGCCGTCGCGCCCGCGGACATCGATCTCCCCAACCCGGCGGCGATATACGACGTGTGCGACGAAGAATCCATGCTCTACGGCCCCGCGAACACGTTCGCCATCAAACCGGATGATCTCATCGTGCGATGCAAGACGGTGCTCAAGAATGGCTTCGCGAACATCGCGGGTGATTTGGCGGAAGATTTTCAATTCATCGGCCCCGTGGTCGGACCGCTTCCGGCGAAGGCGTTCGTGAAAGCGGTCGGGGGATTCGATCTCACGCAAGGATTCCCGGACATGAAGAGTAATTATTACCATTTCCGAGTCGACCCGTACGAGACGAATCGGGTTTGGTTCACGAACCGAACGACGGGGACGCACACGGGAAAGCTCGCGGGACGATTCGAAGCGACGGGGACGCGGGTGGAGTGCCCGCCGCAGGCGCTGTCGATGACGTTTAATGCGGAAGGGAAGGTGACGAAGATCACGGTTGGAGTGGTGATGGACCGCACGCTCGGTAATACGGGCGGGCTCGGTGGCGTATTTGGGTTGTTCAACGCCATCGGCTCGCCTTTGCCGTTCCCGGAGGCGCGACCTTGGAAGATGAGCAAGCGTTACCGATTGTTCCAATGGATCGGGAGGCTCGCGAGTCGCGGGAACGACGATTAGACACAAAATTGAATTATTTAAAATACAACAACGCCGCAAAGAATTGATTTACTTTCACTGTGCCTTCTCGGCACGACACGCGTCAACTTCGCGCATAAGATTTTGATTTTCTCGCATGACGCGATGAAATTCGACTCGGCGCGAGTCCGCCTCCGCCTTGACTTGACGGCGTAGCGCCGCTATGGTCTTCTCTAAATGATCTCGCTGGCGCTTCGCTTCCATCTCGCAGGCTTCGTCTCTCCATGCTTCGAAGGCTTCATCGGTATTGATGTACTTGTGGTACATCGCCTTCACGCTTTCTTTGAGGAGTTTCGCGTCTTGAATGTTGTTCGCGCACTCGTGCAAATCGCGCTGGAACCTCTTTACGACGGCGGCCGAGTCAGCGCTTTGTTTGCGCGTCCGCAGAACGTCGCGCTGAAGAGCTTCACGTTGCGACTTGACATCACGAACTTGCCTGACGAGCGCGGAATTTGAGTTGTAATACCTCAACAGTTCCTCATTCATGGCTTCAAAGTCCGATTCGCGAGCACGCACGCGCTCCTCCAAAGGACGCTGCTGCTCGCGCAAATCATCGGCTACTTTCGCGAGTTCGGCTACTTGTTTCTCGGCACGAGCAAATTTCGCGTTTGCACGCACGAGGTTTTTATTCTTCGTCTCGATGGCTCGTTCGTGACTGTCGATGGTGTCATGTAAACTTCCCGCCTCTGCTTCGAGCGCCGCAATCGTCTCCGCCATCGTCGCCTTTTCCGCGCGCAAGGTTTCGATTTCTTGCAATCGTGCGTCTTCATTCTGCTTCACAACGGCATACTTGGTCTTTGTGACGCCGTTTTCTCCACGCAGAACCAAGCAACTATCGTGTTCACGCCTTACACGCGCCTCGTAGGTCGCCTTCAACTCTTCAATTTCGGCGTCGACTTCGGTGTCCATAACGCTTCTCGCGCGCTCGAAATCCTCGAGCATCAATTCGCGATCCTTCTGGAGACCGTCGATGTCTGACTTTAAGGTTGCTATCCTCGCGTTAAACACTCCTTTCATGCTTTCTATCTCCTTTTCGTGTTCATCGACAAGCTTCGTTTCCAGCTGTTCCCACTCAGCCTTCGCGGCGTCGCTTTGCATCTTGAGATCGTCGAATCGCCGCACTTCCGTGAACATTTTGCTCGTGTAATCATCTTCCGCCTCCGTGAGTCTTTTCTCGTGATCGTCTATCGTACGCTCAAGTTCACGTTTCGTGTCTCGCACAATTGCATCACGCTCGCGCTCGAGCGCTGACACGCGTTGCTTCTCGTACTCAAGTAATCGTGTCGCCTCGTCCTCGGTCGACTTCACCTTTTCGTTCATCTCGGCTGTCTTTAACCGAAGTTGGTATTGCGACTGTAACGAAATTTCTTTCACCTGGTTTTGAAGCTCCACTATACGTTGATTGAGTTCATCTAAGTCACATCGCGCAATGAGAACTTCGTCCGACGACAAGACATCGTCTTTTGACGCCATTCGCGGCGCGATTTCGCCAGCGCTTCGTTCTGCCGCGTCAGGTTTCACATCGTACGTGAACAAGCACCCATCGTCGCCAGCGCTGTGCAGCGTGGTCTCATCATAACTCAACTTCAACGATGTGATGGGTTTGCCGTGTCCTGTGAATTCGACGTACTCACCCGTGAGTGGAATCTTGTACACGCGAACGCCGCCATTCGCCGTGGATGCGAACAATCGATGCAAAGAGGCGCTGTACGCAACGTGCGTCAACGCGACGCCACCAGACGAGAACTCGCGCACGACTTTGAATTCATCGTCGAGCTCTTTCAATTTTGCGTCGCTGGAGCACGCGATGATTCCGCCTGTTTGTCGAACGACGGTGATGGAGGTGTACGCGCTGCCTTTGTGAACATGTTCGCGTCGGCGCGCTTTTTCATCATCCTTGCTCGCGGCGCGCACGTCCCACTCGTAAATTGCGCCATCAGCGCCAGACGATATCAGTGTCGCGTCGTTATTATCCCACACAACCGATTTTACTTTTCCACAATGACCTCGCAGCACCGCGATGGATTCAAACGTGAAGACGTGGTACACGTAAATAGTCGCGCCGACGGCGGATGCCACGAGATGTCCTCCCTTGGAAAACTCAACAACGCGACACGCCTTGAGCGCAAACTCTCTCACAACGCGGAAATCGCCGTTGAGAATATGCATAAGGCGCAACTTGTCGCTAAAACCGACGCACGCGATCCAACCACTCGGATGAATAGACACGCAAAGCGGGTTGTCGAGAAATTCTTTCAACACCTCGCACTCGTTCGACGTCAAGTTCCATAAACGCATCGATTTATCCGTCGCACTGACGCTGACCATGATGCGGCGTCGACGACAAATGTCCAACGACGAGACACCGTTGAGGTGTGCGTCCGGCAGCACGCGTTTGAACCGCATTTCGTTCGCTTGCATAATATCCGCATTCGTCAACGACAGCGCGAGCACGTGCTTGTTGTCCAGAGTACAGATTACGTTGTCACTAGAAGGAGAGATGCTCATCGCGACGACCGAGCGCGCTACCTGAGGCTCGAGCAAAGCCGGTTCATAGCCTTTAACTTGATCTCCATCCATGATCGACGGCACTCCGCTGGTCGAGGTGTCGTACAAATCTTCATCTGCGCTCGCGCGCGCGGCGAGAGTCTTGACGCATTTGTACGCGCGTCCATTCTTGACCTGTTTTTTCGGTACTCGATCGACGATCACGACATCCCCTGAAGATCCTGCGGTTATAAAACCGTTTTTATACGACTCGACGCAGTTTACGCGCGTGCGTGCGTCGAGATCCGACGCTGGGAGCGCGTTGCTCGTTTCGCCGCCGCCTCGATGCACGTTCAACTCATAAACGATTTCGTCGCCCTCCAAGACGATAACCTGTCCAGTGCTCGTACCGATGGCGACGTGCTTGTCGTCGCCCTTCAACCATAGGTGCGTCGTTGCATCACGACCTTCGTCTTTCACCAAAGTGTTCAATGCCTTCACCATCAGAGGTTTCACTGTCGTTTCATTTGCTCTGTACATCCTAAACACACCCCCGGCGCACACGGCGCTGATGACCCCCGGTTCGTGCGGGGAAAACGACGCGTGCTTTATTTGTAAAGTGGGATCGGAGACACGTTGCGCAGAAGAATGTTCACCTGCGACCGTGCTAACAACACGCCGAGGCGAGGGAAGTTCCACCGCCGAGCCGTCGACGACGTTCCAACAAACGAGAGCGTGCGAAGTCGTGCTGTATCCCAGTATCGAGCGCCCGTCTTCCGAAAAAGTCAAACCATCTAAAGACACACGGTCGCCGACGCCACCGCTGGCGTTTACTCCCACGTGAGGCTTGGAGTCCATCGCACGCGTCAGCGTCCTTTTTTTCTTAAACGTCTGCGAATCGTACATCGCGATGGAACACTCGCCGCCGTCGTCGAGCACCGCGACCGCGATCATCGACGACGATGCGTGCGCGCACATAGCGCTCACCTCGCGCACATCCTTCGCGATCGGTAAGAATCGTTGCGTTCCGGTGGCAAAATCATACACCACCACCAACTTCCCCGCGACGTACGCCACCGACCCGTCGTCGATGAAGTGCGTTCGCCCTCGCGCACCGGCGTCGAGACCGAACGCCGCGCGCCGCCGCATCGCCATCCCACCTGTCCCCGCGCGTTTACTACCCGCTGGATTCGCTTCCATGACCCCACGCGCCGAGGTGTGCGCGCCCCGCATCCCTTCGTCTAATTTTAGCCTCCGCGAGCGCGAGCGCTCGCGACGTCGTTAACAACGCCTCAACAAGCGCGCGCATCAACGCCCAGCATCGTCGCTCTCGCGATGCCTCGACACGTCGCGCGTGATTCTCGCGCAGCAACCGCCCACCGACCATCGCGACTCCGCGCGGCCGTCATACATCCCATCGCGCGCTAGTGGTCGTCGTGCGCCGAATCCATCATCTTCAGCTCGCCCCGCAACTGTTCCATCTTCAGCCCCATGCTCCGTCGCACGCGTCCTCTCGCGTCCTCGCTCGCCGCGCTCTCGAGTAATTTTTCATACGCCGCCATCGTCTTCTCCACGCACGCGCGCGCGTGCTCGGCGTCTTCGTTAAAGTACGTCGACCCGACGCTCTCCATGGCGGCTTCGATTTCCTCTCGCGCCTCGGCGAACGCGTCGTTCACCTCGTCCTCGAGCGCTTTCCCGGACGCGAACGTCCGCGTCGCGCGCGCGACGTCGACGCGTCGTCGCGCGGCGGCGACCGTCGCGCGCGCGAGACGGCGCAACATGATGAATGAGCGAGTGCGCACGCGGGCGCGTCACAGAGTGCCGCGTCGCCGCGTCGTCGCGTCGTCGTCGTCGTCGTCGTCGTCGTCGTCGTCGCGCGCGAGATGTCGATGGCGCGCGTCTTTCCGCGCGTCGCGTCGTCGCGCGCGCGGACGCCGCGCGACGGCGCGCGCGCGAGACGCGCTCGGCTGACGACGACGCGCGCGACGACCGAAAACGGCGGCGACGGCGACGCGGGCGCGAAGAAGGTCGGTCGGTTCGTGCGAAACGATGGCGCGACGCCGCGCGCGCCGCTGGGGAGCGGGCCGGGCGACGTCGGGCCCGCGGGCGTGGCGCCGCCGACGTCGACGATGAACGTCAAGGTGATTCCGCTGGAGGAGACGCGGTTCCAAGGCGTGGCGAACGCGGCGAAGGCGGAGACGGCGGCGGAGAGGAATTATAGAATCGCGCAGTTGGTGGTGGGCGATTGCGCGGCGCTGCTGGCGTTCGCGGCGATCGGTCGGGGAAATCACGGGGAAGGGATGTACGCGGCGGATGTCGCGGCGACGGCGGCGCCGTTCGCGCTCGGGTGGTTCGGAGCGATGAAAATCGGGGATAGTTTCGGGAAAGACGCGCGGGGGAGCGATGGAATGAAAGCAGCGGTGAGCGCGGGAAAGACGTGGGCGGTCGCGGGACCCGTGGGTTTGGCTTTGCGCGCGCTCGGGAAAGGCGCGGCGCCGCCCGCGCCGTTCGTCGTCGTCTCGCTGACGTTCGCGGGTGCGTTTTTAATCGGTTGGCGCTACTGGTTCGCGAACTCGAAGAGCGACTCGGGGCGCGGAAACAAACAAGGCAACCCGCTCGAGTTCATGAACTTGCTCTTCGGCCTCGTCAAGCGCTGGTGAATCCGGGATCGTTCGTCGTCGTCGACATTCGACTCGGCGCGCGAGGATAAAGTCGCCGCCGCGAGCGAGCGATCGCCGCCGGCGGCATCGCTTTTGTAAGCACTATTCGTTTTAATCATTTTCACACGCTTTCTACATCGGTTCGTTCGCCCGCGCGATCGTCGCACCGCGCGCTGGATGCGCCGCGCCGCGTTCGGCGTTCGCGTTGACCCGCGCTCGACGCCGGGCAGCCAGTGGCAGCGAAGCCATGCATTCACCGCAGAAGCGCTCGCTCGCGCGCGTGCGCCCGGTTTCGACGGCCGCACGACGCGCGCGCACTTGTGGCGTCGTCTTCGTCGCTCGTGTCGCGCCCGAGACGCCTCGCACACGCGAGCGTCGACGTCAACGCGTCCGCTTCGTGAGATCGCCGGTCGCGGTGACGAGCGAATTCGCCTCGCCGTGATCGCGCGCGCGCGAGATGGGGAGCCGTGGCAAGCGAATCGTCGAGATAGGTCCCGATGGAACGAGCGAAGGGAGCGAGGACGAGGCGTTCTGGGCGGAGCAGCCCGCGCACGCGGCGAATCGAGCAGAGCGGAGGGCGGACGCCATGCGCGTGCTGGACGTGCAGTCGAACGATGACGCGAGCGCGGTGGCGCAAGCGTATCGAAAGTTAGCGCTGAGACATCATCCCGATAAACACCGAGGGGATCCGGACGCGGAACGGAAGTTTCGAGAGATCGTCAGAGCGTACGACACGCTGACGAGGGAGTACGGACTGTCGGGCGAAGCCGCAGCGACGGGATCGATGCAAGATAACTTTGCGAGCGCGGCAGACATGCGTGATTTTGCCGCGAGCTTTTTTGAGAGCTTTTTCTTCGGTGGAGGGTCGTTCGCGGGTGGTCGAGGCGGGGGCGGCGGTCGACGAGGGGAGTATGACGACGCGAGCAGTCGCGACTACGACGACGACAGCGAGGGCGACTCTCTTCCTAGCTTGGATGACTACGACGACGACGACTACACCGACGACGAAGAGTATACGGATTTACACAACTTCTTCGGGAGCGATCCACCGCCAGGGTGGGCTTCGCGAGGGGCACCCGGCAAGTGGTTTGGACGTCCGGGGAGTAGTCAAGGGAGCGGGGGACGACCGTCCATGACGGATGATCAACTCTTTGAGCACTTGGAACAAATGCGTAAAGAAGCTGCGCGATACGCTGCGGAGCTGGCGAAGCAAGAGAACGAGGCTCGACGAGCGAATGAACCTCTGGAGAAGCTTCAACGCCCGACGCTGGTTTCGCGCACGGATGACTCCATTACGCTCAACTTGTACCGCACAAAATCTACCACGCAAACCTTACCGCAAGACAGGTGCTGGGAGCTTAGCTTAAAGAAAGAAAAGGAGCACAATTACACGGTGTTCACATCCGTCAAAGGCAAGACTGTAATTACGGTGGACGATTTATTACCGGGAACAAAGTACTGCTTCAAGGCTAGGGTAGGACGCGTAGACGAGTCCACCGGCGAGGTCACAGAATGGGGCCCGCATAGCGTAGAAAGTATGTACGTGACGTCTGGTCGAGCGCCGGTAGGAAATAGTGGGAAACAATCCGTCAGAGCAGAACACGAAGAAGTGGTGACTGAAGCCGGTATGGGGAAAAAGGCAAAAAAGCGCGCCGCGAAAGAGCAGGCCGAAAAGGAAGAGCGTGAGCGTCTTGCTGCTGCGGAGAAGGAAGGCAACACCACTGCAGCAGCAGTCGCAGATGAAGCTGCGGCTCGTCAGGCTGCGCTGCGTAAAGCTGCGGAGGAGGCCGCTGAGCGGGAGATGGCAGAGATGGAGGCTATTCGCAAGCGTGTCGAAGCATCGAAGAAACCGGACGTCAAAGCGGCAGCTTCTGCGGGTGAAGGTATCTCCAAGAAAGCAGCGCAGCGGAAAAAGAAGAAGGAACGCGCAAAGGCGGAGGAGTTAGCGAAAGAAGTCGAATCTAGTATGGGGTCAATGCCGACGGAGACGGATGAAGAGCTTGCCAGACGTTTGCAAGCCGAGGAGGATCGTTCTTCGATGTTAGGAAACAAGCACATGAGTGCACCTAAACCACCAGTACCGTCGGGACCCCCGCCGTCTTGGGCGGCAGCTCCTGCGATGCGAATGCCAGTGAAGAAACCTGAGCCAGTAGCGGTGCGTGGGCCACCCTCGGGCGTGCCTCTTCCGCCGCAGTCGGCGCCTCCGCTAGGTCAGAGTAGAATCCCCACACCACGAGCTGGTGAAGAAGGACACGCCCCTCCCCCTCTTCCACCAGGTCCTCGACCTCCGGCGTCGTATGGTGCGGCTGCTCCTGCGCCGCCTCCTCGGCATCGAGGTTCTCCGCCGCAAACCGGCGCTTGGGGCGTCGCGCAAAGCTCTGGAATTAGCTCCGCGAGCACCTGGGGCGAGACGAGGCCTGCAGTAGCGCCAGTGGTTGCGCCATCGCCGCAGCACGCTACGCCACCGCACCAGGCGCCGAGTCAACCCGCTTCTTGGAGTCCGGCGAACAGCAACTGGCAACCTATGGGCGCCGGCATGGGCGCTTTGCCCGTCGGCGATGTATTCGCAACGGACACGCAGCAAATGCCTCCACCATCCGCTGGTCTCTTCGTTGGCGGCTTGGAACAAAATTGGAATCCATCTGTGGCGCCCGCCGCGCACTGGGGCGGTCAATCATCGTGGAACGGAGGCAGCGGCGCTCCACCGCCGGCTCAAGGCGCGAGCGGCGCCGACTGGGGCCTGGGAGGTTTAGGCGTTAATGCCGATCTAAATGCTGGCACTCCGAGCTGGAGTGCGTTCGCCGGTACATCCCCCACCGCCGGGCCTGGTGTGTGGTCTACCCCGAACGATCTCTCCGTCGACGTCGGTCGCATGAACCTCGACGCCAGGCAGCAACAAGCCGCTCAGCGCAGTCCCGGCACCCCCGACGGCGACCCCAATCTCATCGATTCCAGTTTATTGAGTTTTCTAGGCTAGCGATAGCGCTTCGCTTTCAATCGACTCTCTCTTTCTCGTCACCTCGCATCATTCGGACATCGCTCGCGTTCGACGCGCTCAAATCCGCGCAACCACCAACTCTGCAACTGTCGCAATAATCTGAGTATTCCAAACGCGCGCGCACTTCGACGCGCGCGCGTCGCCGGTTCCGCGCGCGCGCGAACGCGCCCACGCGAACGTTCGCGCGCGCACGACCGTCCGCGATCGCGAACGGCGTCGCCGCGCGGCGATGACGCTGCGCTTTCGTCGTCCGCGCGTCGGCAAAGTTTGGGAACACGGCGCCGCGGTGGACGTCGTCGTCGAGCGCGCGGATGATTTCGATCGCGATCGCGCGCGCGAGTGTGAGATCTCGCTCGTCGGTCAAGGGGCGTGGATGCGAAGCTCGAAACACGCGACGCTTGGGAAGATTTCATTCCGCGAAGGCGAAGGCGAAGGCGAACGCGAGCTCGACGAAGGGAAACTGACGTGGCGCGTGCCGGAAGACGTGCCGAGCGGAGAGTACGAACTGAGGCGAGCGTGCCGAACTCACGACCGGCGATCGAGACGACGACGCGGATCGTGATCTCTGAAAGGATGAAGGCGCGACGGACGAGCGCGGGGACGTGCGAGGCGACGTGGGACGCGCGCGCGATTCCCGGAGATTACACGGCGGAAGATGGATGGAAACTGGCGATTGATATCACGCCCGTGATTGAAGAAGGAGAGGATGTCAACGCAGTGGTGTCTCACGCGTTTATACTCGCCGCAGAGAGTGGATTGAAGACGCACACGAAGGATGGGACGCGCATCTTGTGCGACATCTCAGAGGCTGAGCGAGAGAGTCGGCGCAAAACGTTGCGATTGCTTCCCAACCGCGCTTGTGATATCGCGCTTTGCGCTTTTGGGGACGAGTCAGATGCCATGGCGGATTACGTCACGTTGAGAGTTAGGGTGGACATGTCGCAGACGATGATGGAAGTGTGCGCGAGTGGGCATCCGTCGCAGACGATTTCGTCGCGGAGCGTGCATTCTGCAGACGGCTACTACTCCAGAAGTCCACCGATTAAATCGATAGAAAAGAAACCGGACGGCGAAGAGCTAAAAGATGTTACGAACATTGACGATAGGGAAGCGGTGCTGAAGGATGACTTGAGCTTGGGTCGCTGGGCCGCAGAGGAGAGCACCGACGGGTGGCGACAGGAGCCTGGTTTGAATGTTCTCGTCGTGCGCGCAGACGACTTCCAGCCAATCTATGAGTGTACATGGGACACCAGCGGTGGTGCGCGTCGCGCGAAAGAAATTGAGACGCAGTTACAGTCATTCATGAAGTCATTCTTTGACGGCGGCGCCGTCGACGTGGCTCGAAAAAGCGTGCCAGAACATTTTCTTTGCATCACCACCTGTGGTCAATGGAGCGGAGGGACGGCTAAAATTAGCGAAAAAATTTCAAAAGCGTTGCAACTCGTTCTCGTTGGAATCCTAGGCTCGGACAAGGGCGACGATGGCGTGAGCGCGCGCATTCACAAAGCATTGGCAGTTCCAGACAAGCCTCTTGCCATCGCCGCTGTGTCTTATGGGAGCGCTCGAGACGAAGTGCACACGTGGGTTGACGTGAGCGAACCGAAAGGCAAAGCGATCATCAAAACGTCGTTGAGCAATTCCAACGGTGCGTGGTACCCTACGTTGATCCAGCGCGGCGAAGGCGAGCACGCGTCTGATTGGTACATTCCTTGGAGAAATTACGCGCGCGAAGGGTGGAGCGTATTAAGTGAAGACGCGCGAGTTCAACGATACTCACAACTGATAGGCGATATACGACACATGGTTTTCGATGCCGAAAGTGGTTCTCGAGTGAGCGTGTACAATTTGGTACGTGCACTCGTCAAATACGCCTCACGGCGTAGTGGCGATAAATCGTTGGTACCGACGGTGGACATGCTTCTCGTTGAAATTATTCTTTCGCGTGGAGCGCTGGCGGTTGTCGAGTGCGTCAATGCTGGTGCGGTTGAGTATGTCGTTGATAGAGTGCTTTCGTGCGTGCGCGAAGACGCCACCCACGACAAGTTGGAGGTGCTAGATAAGGCGTACATCAAATCGCTTCTCAAATTGCTCACCGTGGACGATTTTGCGATGTATGCGGAAGGCATTCGCAGAGGCGCCGCGGATGCTGCATTGCGCGTGATTCATGCGTTTTGGAACGGGAGTTCCACATTCTTTGATAGTAACTCGCGCGAGATGCTCTCACAGCTAGCGGAGCACATGGCGCTCACAGATTTAGCCACTGTGCGCATGGTTGCCAAAGACGAACACTCAATGACTGCTTTTACCGCCATTCGGTCGAGTTTAACTTGTGCGGCGCCTTACTCAGGAGAGATCTCTGGCAAAGTCCACATTCTAGACATCTTGCCAGCGAACGAACAAGACGGACTGATTGAGTTGCCGACATCGCCGAGGACAAATGATGACGTCTCACCAGTAATGACGCCGGCGCAGAAAATATTGCAGGCGTACGACGAAATTTGGGAAGGCGGCGAGTCACCGGATAAAGATGGTGATAAGGAGTGGACAATGGTAGAAACCGGCGCCGATCAAGTGAATCAACCTGACAACGCAGCGTCAAGCTCGCTTCAAATAGAGGAACCCGTCATGCACACCCCAGAACCGATCAAACGAACAATGTCCGGACAGATCGAGTCAGCGCCTGAGCAACCTCTCGACGGTATAGTCATTCTTTGTGCAAAAGGCGGCGACTGGAACACGCATATTTCGATGATTCGACAAGCTCCCAGACTCATGTGGCGCGCTCGTGAACGCGGCGCTCGCGCTGTCATTTTTACGTGGCCTCAACGCGGGTTGGCGTGTGTACCGGTTCAGCCGTTGTTATCGAGTCCAAACTTCGACAACGTGACGAACATTCCAAGCTTCGTCATGTGCGCGGAGTCACTGACACGGTTGCTTCAGTTTTCCGATGACTGCACTCTAAAAATTGAGATCCCTCCGAATGGTCTGGTTGGCACCGCTGAAGCGCTCGCAAAGCGAATCGGGAACCAGCTCATGGCGGCGTGCGCAGATCGACCACCGCCCATGACGCCGTCTGTTACACCGCCAATCGCCGGTCGTTTTCGCGGCCGATTTAAGCACACTGATGCGCAGACTCTTCTTCCACGTGAAGACGTCTCTTCACCGCGAACGCCTTCGGCGTCCACAGGAGAAGGCTTTGCTGCGGCTTTGATTCGCAGAGTCACGTTTACGCAGTCCGGTGAAAGCAAAGAAGAACCGAAGGATGAAGAAACCTACGTGCGCGATGCCGAGAAGGATGAACGTGACTTCGAATCGCTTCGCCATCTCAGTGAAAAAGTGGCGGCGCCCCCGATGGACGAAAACTCGCATCTCGACGCTTGGCGGAGTGCAAATTTAGAAGGCGGCGTGTCGCGATGGACGCGTGCCATGCGACTCGTGAACGCGCTGGGGGATCACGGAGTGCCATTCATGAAAGGCGCGTATCCGGATAACACCGGTGCAGATGATGATAGACCGATTCGTATTCTGAGTTTGGATGGAGGCGGCATGCGTGGCATCGGCACGCTCGTCATGTTGGAACGCATCCTAGAGGCTACGAATAGTTGGTGTGTCGGAGACTGCTTCGACCTCGTTGTAGGCACTTCCACGGGTGGTATCATCGCTGTTGGTGCTGGTCTGCTTAGGATGACGACCGACGAGTTGCACGAGCTGTACGTCAAGATGGGCGATGAGATATTCCCTAGAAAAGCCGACTCATCCTTGACTCACTGGTACAACCAAACGACAAAGTTCTACCACCGCGGTCGAGAAGAGGCAAGAAGTTTTGAGACTATGCTGCGCAAAGCGTTGCGAGAGGAAGCCGAAAAACCACTGTACAGTATCACGTCCCATCCACGTTGGTATTCCTCGACTTCTCCGCCGCCGCACGTCTGTCTAGTTTCACACCTCGTGAGTCGGTCACCTGCCACAACGTTTCTGATGCGTTCGTACAAACACGACGCGAGAGGCAAAAGCCATCTCGGCCACTTGCCAGGCGAACATCGTGCGAGCTTGTTGAACTCAATTCGCGCGACGACTGCCGCGCCTTGGTTCTTGGAAGAGCTCAGGATGAAGAAAGAAATCGGGGGCGCTGGAGGTTTTGCACGAGAGCGTAAGTCTGAAGCCGATAACGCGAACTCTCGCGCGTCGCCCAACGACGTGGAAAAGAAGCAGACTACGGAAGACCATCGCCACGATCATCAAAGAGCACCGACAAACGTCAATGCGGAGATCCGATTGATCGACGGCGCCATCGCGAGCAACAATCCCACCGCCGTCGCGGTCTTTGAAGCGCGTCGCTTGTTCTCAAAATCCCGACCGCTCTGCGTCGTTTCTCTCGGCACCGGTGCCGCCGTTCCAAACTCTCGCGACGCGCGTCTATCCGGTTTCCCCGGTTGGCTCGACAATACCATCCACGCGTCGTGCGACGTCGCCCAAGTCGACGCCACCATCAGACACTTACTCGGCGCCGACGACGCGTATTACCGTTTCCAGCCAACCGCCGACGTCTTCAGCTGCGAGCTCAACGACGTCTCCCCCGAGACGTCGTCCAAGCTCAAGCACGCCGCCGCCGCGTACATGGACACCGTCGACGCCCAGGTTCGCGAGCTCGCCGAGATTCTTCGCATCGCCGCCGCGCCCTCGCCATCGAACCGCCCAGACGGCGCGCGATGAAATCCAAATTGAAAAGCCGTTAGCCAAGCATCGACTGACTAATCATTCCACCCTCCGGCCCGCACACGTCGCCTCGCGCGCCGCGGGCGCCATGCTGGCGCACATCGCGAAAACCGTGAGCGACACGGTGCAGAAAACCACGCGCGCGCGCGCGTGCGAGCGTTTAAAGCCGTCCGGGACGCTCGCGCTCGACAAACAGACGGGCGCGGTTCGCGCGCTCGGAGTCGTCGACGAACGCCTGCTCGGCGCGTGCGATGACGGCGGACTGCGTTGTTGGAGCACCACGTCGGGGGCGCTGGCGTCGCAAGCGCGCGCGCACGCGGGCGCGGTGACGGCGATGGTGACGTCGAAGGATGGGACGCGCGTGACGAGCGCCAGCGAGCGCGGCGACGCGGCGACGCGAGACGCGCGCACGGGCGTCGTGACGATGGAACTCGAAAATGGCGTCGATGCCGTTGCGCTGTGGTGCCTCGGGATGTTGACGAGCGGAGAGTTGGTGGGAGGGGACGACGTGGGGAGGATTTTCGTGTGGGAGGACGGCGAACGGTTTCCAATTTGGCGATTCGCGTCGACGGCCGAGTCGGCGCCGATGCCTGGGAAGGCAAAACGTCTGAAGCCTTCGGAAGGGCCGCCTGATCGCGTGCACGCGGTGTCGGGGTGGGTGCATCGTTCGACGGGGAAGGAGTTCGTGGTGAGCGGGAACGGGCATGGGATTCTGAGTCTGTGGACGGTTCGCGTGGGCAAGCCGGTAGCGGAGTTCGGTCCTGACGACGGCGGGCATCGGGGCGCGATTCACACCGTGTGCGATAACGAAGGCGTGATCGTTACCGGTGGGGCGGATGGGCGCGTGTTGGCGTGGTACGTCAACGAAGAAGGTCAGCTTCTCGGTCCACCGGAGGAACTCAGCGTCCACGGACATCACACGGGCGCCGTGTTATGCGCGGCGAGCATCCGTCCCGGCTTTGTGTGCACGGGAGGCGTCGATGGACGCGCGTTGGTGTGGGATATCAAGGCGCGAGCAGTATTATTTGAGTGTCCGGGCACGAAATCGGCGGGAGCTGTGCGGTCGCTCGCCTTCGATGGAAATGGTGTGCTTTACGTCGGATGCGCTCTGTCACAAATTTCACGATGGGAATTGCCGAGCGACGAGTTTCTCAGCTCTCGCAGTCGCGACGAGCTCCCCTTACTAACGCGTAACATGAGCAGCGAAAACATTAGTCAAGCTGTGCCACACTCGGTGAGCGCGCCGACCCCGAAGCGAGACGTCGCCGCGGAAGAATTGAGTCTCGCAGATACAATCAAGACGCTGGACGCCGTTCGCAAAGAGTGTGAGCGTTTACGAGAGTCAGACAGGAGTCGCGCATCGAAGGTTATAGGCCTTGAAAAGGAGCTCGTGACCGTGCACAAGTCGCTTGCTAACGTCGGAGAGGAAAATCAGCGACTCAGGGCCAAGGTAGATTCGATGGCGCCGACGCCGAGCGTTGCGCCGAAGGACGACGAAATCGAGGCGCTGCGCAAGAAGTGCGACAAGATGGAGAACATCGCTCGTAAGCAAAAGACGAAAATCGAAGAGCTGAAGGGCGAGTTACAATCGGCGGAAAGCTCGCGTGCCGAGGACCAAAAGCGCGCGACAGACGAGCTCGAGGCGGCGAAGGAGGAGCTGGCAGGCCTGCATAAAGAGCTTGAAGAAGCGCTCGCGGGCGCTCAGGGTGAAGGTTTGAGCGTGGAGGACATGATGGCTGCAGCCGAGAAAGCTTTGCTGAGTCCAGAGCCTGCGACGAGTGAAGCATCCCAGGAAATGATGCGCGAGCTGCATAGCGTGCGGGAAGAATTGCAACTGTCTAAACAAGACGTCGCGAGCGCGGAGCAGACCATCGCAAAATTGCGCACGCAGCACGATGTGCTCACCGCACGCGCAAAGGAAATAGAGGAACAGAGCCAATCCCTTTCACAATCACAAGACGCAAAAGTGGCGACGTTACGTGAGGATGTGACATCCCTTCGCGAAAAACTCGGGTCAAAGGATGCGGAATTAGACGATTTGCGCAAGCAACTCGGCGAAGCGAAGAAGCGAGCCGAAGCGCTCGATAGGGAACGTCTCGAACTCACGGCGCAATGCGAAGAAACATCAAGGCACCATAAAGACGTTGACGCATCAAACGCTGAGGTTACAAGAATGCGCGAAAAATTTGAAAACGCAGTCACGAAAGGCAAAGGATTCCAAGAAGAAGGCAAAAAGCTCCGCGCAGAGCTTGAGGCGAAACACGTGGAGCTGGCCCAAGCTCAGGATGTTTCGACTTCGATGCGGGCTCGCGTGACAGAGCTTATGGCGAGTTTAGACGCCGCAAACGAGAAAGTCACCGATGGGCTTCGGCTTCTTGCGCAGAAGGAGGAAGAAGTAGCCAGGAGTGCGTCGACATTGAAAACCGTCGAGAATGCGGCGAAAGAACTCAACACAGCGAAAGCGGAGACAGCCAAACTGCAGCAAAAGTTTGATAACGCGGTCAAGAAAGGAAAAGGATATCAAAGCGAGTGCGGTGCGCTCACCGCTCGGCTGAAAGAACGCGAGAACGCGTTGTCGGCATCAAATGCGTCAAAGGCTCAGGTTGAATCACAGCTTGCCGCTGCTGTAGCAGAAATTGAGCTCGTGCGTTCCGAGCTCGAGACAAGACTTGACGACGTGCAGCGCAATTCCACAAAAGATACCGAAGAACTTAATTCATTGCGCGAGCGCTTGCACGACGCCGAGGCGCGCCTTCGTGCTGCAGAAGATACGAAGGGCTCCGCCATTGCGGAGCGCGAAGGTAAAATCTCTGCGCTGGAGAAGCAAATTAACGAGTCAGATGCGAACTTTGAGCGGATGCGCACCGAACTAGCAGCGCGTGATGAGGAACGCGATCGACTTATATCGCAGATCAAATCGAGCGAAGCGGCCCAGGAGGAGCTTCAAAAGCTTCGCTCGAGCATCGAGTCATACGAGACGGAAATGGTGTCTCTCAAGACTGCGATAGACACGGCGAAGACAAAATTTGCCAATGCGGTTAAGAAAGGGAAAGGATTTCAAGAAGACGCTAATAAACTTCGTGATGAATTAGCCGCGAAAGATGCCGAGCTTGCACATGCCCGCGGCGAGTCAGCTTCGGTAGACACTCACCGCGCTGAGCTCGCGGCGAGTTTAGATGCTGCGAACGCGAAGATCTCAGATGGCCTTCGCCTTCTCGCGCAGAAGGAAAACGAAATCTCGGGTCTGGCGGCGGAGTTGAAAGCAGTCCAAAGTCGATGTACTACGCTCGAAGAGGATATCAGCAAGAGAGACGCCAAGAAGAACGATGAAATCGAGCAAGATGTGCGGGGACAGCGGTGGCTCGAGGAGCAAGCACGCGCTGCGGCGGAGTCTCAAGTGAGAGATTTGGCGGAGGAGAACGAACGACTGAAGCAAGAAGTTGCGGCAGCAGCGGCTGCAGCGCAGGACGCGTGGCAAGTTGCGGCGAGCCACGGCGTGCGTCCTGGAGATTCTCGGCCTGTGAGCGAAGTGGGGTCCCCCGTTCGCGAAGGCTATGGTCATCGAGCACGCTCGCTCTATCAACAACCAACGTATCGAGGTGCCATGTCGATGGTGCACGAAAGGAACGACATGGTTGTACCCAGAGAAGACTACGACCGCGTCAAGGAGCGATGTGTAAAATTGAAGAGAGATTTAGAGGCGGCGAAGCAGGCGGCAAAGGAAGCTGTGCAGCAAGTCATCAACCGTTTGGAGCTGGAAGTGATGGCCAAAATTCATGCTGAATCTTCCGCGAAAGCCGCAGAAGCGGAATGTGATCGCGCGTGGGCGCACGCAAAAGACGCGCTAGCTACGGCGCGCGAGATGCAAAAGCAACCGGCTCGTCAGCTAGCTGTCGCCGAAGCGTCAAGCGTCAAGCCACAGCCACCCCCGGGTACGCGCGCGGCGGTTGCGATGGAGCGTCAAAACGGTAACGGCGTGGTCGTCATTCGACAAGAACACTTAGCATCGATCGTCGCCGCGCTCCTCTCATTCATCATCGGAACGTGGTTTGCGAAATTCTAGAAGTTGCCATTAAATTCTACTTGCTGAAAATGTCTTTGATACCATCGAGGAGCGATACACCGCGCTTCGGTCCGTTGAACGCATCGAAAATCTTTCCAACTGCACCTTGCGGCTCGAAACGCGCCATTATTCTCTCGAATCTTGGATCCTGCCGCAGAATAGAGATGTCCTCGTCCTTGCGTATAGCCGGGTACTCGTCGTATCCGCGTTCGAGTGCCGCATTCAACGACGCCAGCCCTTCGCTCACATTACCGAGTTTTGCGTGACAGCACGCCGTGTTGTATCGAATCGCAATTTCTTCTCCAGCACTCAGCTCTCTTGGTTTGAACCCGGCGCTCGGCCCCGCTGGGGCGACTACGGATTTCCGATACCGTACCGGTCCGCTTCCCGCGAGCGTCGCCGCGCGCGCAAACGTGGCCAACGCCTTCTCGTAGTCCCCAGCCGCGTACTCTCTCTGTCCATCCGTGATGCACTCCCCCGCCGTATTCGCCATTCTTTCCTTCTCTTGCTCTTCTCGCAGCGATGCGAACGCGGCGTCGTCAATCATCTGCGGCACCGTCGCCCCAGCCGCGCCCACGAGCGCCGCCAAATCCGCGTCGCTCAGCTCCTGCAGGTTCGCCACGCCCACGTCCTCCGTGGAGTCGAAATCCATCCCAGCGTCATCATCAGCGTTCGCGTTCCACGTCAGCGGGTCGTTGGCGTCGAAAGCGCGTCCACGGGCGACGACGGCCGGTCGACGGCGAGGATGACGACGGTTCGCGAGCGAAGACTTCAACGGTGCCGCGGGCGCGCGCGCGTCGATCACGGACGCGGCGTGCATGTCCGGAACGTCGAGGTGAGAGTTGGGATGATCGAGCGAGCGTGGCGCGCGGCGTCGGGCGGTCGTGGGGAAGTGGCGTCGTCCAGAGGGGACTGGCGCTATCCACAACGTCGAGGTCGCCGACGGCTGGCGAGGTGCAACGTGCTTGATGCGTGATGTTGTTAGAGAAAAATTGCTGTTGTGTCAAATTGAAGCGCCAGTTCTATTCTAAACAATATATGAATGAATGGTTAACGTTGTGATTGGGTTGCAGTGAGCACTTGTCCGGAGCTCGGTAAGATACACGGGAAGCTTTAGTTTTAAGCGATCCTTTATTCGGACCAGCCGCCCCAGCTGGAGCCGCCGGATCGAGCGGGCGCACGATCTCGACCACCGCCACCGCCGCCGTAGCCATCACCGCCGTAATCGCGTCTTGGGGGACGATCGTTGTAATCGCGTCTCGGCGGACGATCGCCGAAGTCGCGCCGGGGGCGGTCGCCTCCTCCTCCGTCTCGACGTTCGTAGCCGCCCTCGCTTCGGCCGCGGTAGCCTCCCCCGCCATCACGATCGCGGCCACGGAAACCGCCGTCACGGTCACCTCCATAGCCCCGTCCGCCGCCACGGCCACGGCGCTCAAAGCCACCGCCGCCGCCCCGACCTCGGCCGCCGCCTCGGCCATAGCCTCGGCCGCCGCCTCGGCCGCCTCGACCGCCGAACCCAGAGCGTCGTTCTCGCGTTTGTTCAGCCATGAGATCAGGAAGTATCGTACAGACGCTCAGATCGAAACCATTCAAGTCCGTGACGGTTTCAAGATCCTTCATGTACGCGGCATCGATGTCGAAGCACAATCCGTTCTTGCTCTCCATGAAACGAATCTTGCCGCATCCATCCGCGAGCTTGCGGTCGATTTCAGTCAAAGCGCGAAGCAAGTCGCCCGCTCGGATCGCAGGCTCACTTCCTTCGCGGTCCAGAACCATATACGTGCACGAATTGGGCGCACCGGTGAGGAGCGATCGCGGAGGCGGCGCCTCCGTCTGCCCGCTGATGGCGGCCAGAGCGGCGGCCAGAAGCTTGGTGACTTCCTCGTCGGTGTCCGCCGGCAGCAGGCGAGCAGCGGCGGGAGAGAAATAAGGTAACAGTTCATCGTCCACTTTCGTGAGGACGTTAGAAGCGGTAACAGCGCAGGCGTCCATGACCTCCGTCGACGACGGAATGCCGATGGTGCGGAATTCGCATCCAGTTTCCTTTTTGATGCGACGAATCATGTAGGATTCGCGATCGGTGTGCATCGCGATCGCGGCACCGAGTTGTCCAGCGCGGCCGGTACGACCGCATCGATGCACGAACGATTCGACGTCGTTCGGGAGCTCGTAGTGAATGACCAAGTCGACGTCGGAAATGTCCAAGCCGCGAGCGGCGACGTCGGTGGCAATGAGCACGCTGAAGCGGTTGTCACGGAATCGCTGGAGGGTGCGCTCGCGCTGCGCTTGAGCGATGTCGCCGTGGAGAACTTCAGATGCCACGCGACGACCGAGCGCGGCGGTGAGTTCATCGGCCGCGCGCTTGGTTTGCGTGAAGCAAATAGCCTTCTTATCCTTCGCGTACACGGTGACGAGGTCCATGACGATGGAGGTTCGGTTCGCGTGCGACACGGCGCACGACATCAAATCAATCGTGTCCGCGACTTTTTGCTTGGAGTCACCGACCAAATCAACCACGACGTGCCCGGGTTTCAAGAACTTCTTCGTGATTTGCTTCACCCAGCTCGGCATCGTCGCCGAGAACAAAAACGTTTGGCGGCTCTCCGGGCAGTCTTGCAGAATCGCCTCCACGTCTTCCTCGAACCCGACGTTCAACATCTGATCCGCCTCGTCGAGCACCACAAATTCGATTTCGCCCAAATCCAAGCTTCGTCTGTTCATCAAATCCTGCACCCGACCCGGGGTACCGACGACGATGTCGACCCCTCGACGAAGTTTACCCTCTTGCTGACCGATGGGCGTCCCCCCGTACACGCACACCGTCTCCAACGACGGCGCGGTGATGCAAATTTCGTTCTCAACCTGCTTCGCCAGCTCTCGCGTCGGCGCCAACACGATGCATTTCGGATTTCTCGACCGTCCGCTCGTTCCATCCGTCAACAATCGCTCAATCACCGGCAGCGCGAACGCTAGCGTCTTCCCCGTCCCCGTTCTCGCCCTTCCCACGACGTCCTCTCCCGACAGCGCCGGTTTCAGCACCGCCTGCTGTATCGGAAACAGCGTGTCCACGCCTCGTTTTCTCAGCGCCGCCACCGTGATCGCCGACATTCCGAAATTCCCCACGTCCATCGGGTCCGCGTCCGCCTTCACCTTTATCACGACCTCGTCCTCGTCCGCGACGTACCCCTCCTCCAGCGCGCTCTCGCGCTCGTCCGGCGCGTACCGCCCCGCGAACGCGTCGTCGTCGTCCGCATCGTCCTCGTCGTCGTCGCCGAACGCGCCGTCGATCTTCGCGAGCAATCGCGCGTCGTCGCCGTCGTCGTCGGCGGCGAATCCCGCCGCCGCCGCCGCCGCCGGTCGC
>TARA_B110000008_G_scaffold278486_1_pt1 | contig 21313 bp, 13 predicted proteins | sample TARA_B110000008 | Tara Oceans TARA_B110000008 (sample SAMEA4396496) | marine metagenome | biome: Westerlies Biome; feature: [DCM] deep chlorophyll maximum layer (ENVO:01000326); material: water (ENVO:00002006), including particulate matter (ENVO:01000060) such as... | depth 40 m
AAATGCAAATAATAAAGTAATATAAGACAAATATTTATAAATATAATCCGAATTTATATAATCGTGAACCAATATATCTGTTTTTGAATTTAACATATTTTGATTATTATTTATTTTTAAATCTTTTTCTGTATATTTTTTAACTTCTAAATTTAATTTTGGATTTATTTCATTATAATATGTATTTGGATTTCTTTTTTCATTTTCTAATTGTGTTATAATATTTTCTATATTTTTTATTATTACTGAATTTTTATTAAAAATATTATTTATTTTACTTATGATATTATCAGTATTTAAATATTTTGATGTATTTAATAACTTTGTAGTACCTTCAACAACATTAAGTGAATCATCTAATTTTGAAATTTCCATCGTAAACTTAAGATATTTTGTATTTAATAATTTATTATTAACTTCTTCACTAGTTAATATTTCTTCTAATTTTGATATTAATTTTTCATTTGATAAATCTCTACTGTCATAAGTTCTTGATGGGTAAAATACTAAAAATATATTAATACTTCCTTCTTCTATATTATCTATTTGAAATCTATTTAATGGAATAAGTAATAATTTTGATAATTCAAGTAATATTTCATTTTTAAAATTATTTCTTTTAGATGTATCTTTTTCACCAGCAATACCAAAATTTAAATTTAATTTTAATTTATATTTTATTGGTTTTGGTCTGTTTGCTATTTCATATTTTATTTTCTCTATTTTTCCTTTTAATATTTCAAATGCTATTTGAGCTTCTTCTGTTGCTTTTATCGCCATATCTTCACTTTGTTGTGCTCTTATTTTATTTTTATTTTCTAACTCAATTATTTTTTTAGCTAATTTTTGTGTAGGCATATCTTCATTCTCAATCATTTCTCTTAAGTTAGCAATTTTTGCCATTTGAACAGTGACTTTATTAGCAACTTTACTATACCTCGCCATTTGAGTTTTAATTTCCAAGTCTAAATGTATTATTAAAGATTCTTCTACAGCTGTTTTATTTTCAAAATTTTCTTTTTCTTTATTTAATTGATCTATATCAAAAATTAAATAACTTAATACTGTATCTAACTCGCCTATTTCCTGTTCATTTTTATTTGAATCATTCGATTTTTCTTCTATTTTTTTTAGTAATTTTATATTAAATTTATTTATTTCATCTATTTTTTTTAGTTTTAAGTCTTTAATCTTTTCTTTTTTAAGTATTAATACATTCAAATCATTATTCATATTCTGATATTCATCCAACAATGTGCTCATATCATCAATTGTAGTCATTTTTTCTAATATTTGTTGTTCTGCTGTTTGTACTGCAGCGGTAGCATTAGCAAGACTTGTTTCCATTTTAGTTTTAATACCAATTAATTTTTGCTCTTGGCGTTGGAGACTTGCATATTCTATATTCAATCTTGCTAATTCACTTTGAAGGGCTGTTATATTAGCATCAAGTGCGGAACCTTCAGATAATCCCTCTGAAATATATTTATCATATGCTTTTTGTATAGTTTCATGGTTTGCTCTGTTTCTCTGTTCACTTATTTGATTTCCACGAATCCTTGCATCAATATTTTGTCCCTCGATTTCCAGCGATAAATCATCTCCTTGTTCTAAGTCTTCGTATTCAGTATTTTCAAGAGATGTTTTATTTCTTTGTAATATTGCCATTTTTTCATAAGCATCAGTCAAAGAACCTGTATCACTTTCTAATATTTTAATTAATTCATCAGTTGTTGTATCTTCTGTTTCTGTTATTTCTTCTACAAATTCAAAATTTTCGTAAGTTTTATTTTTGATAATATAATTATTTACTAATATTACAATAACTATAATAGAAATTATTATTAGTGATAATATTTTTGAAGTATCTAAACTATAATAATTAATACTTATTGCATATGTAATAAATGTTAATGCTAATAATACAGAAATTACTATTATTTTATTTGTATTTGTATTAATATCTTTTTGTGTTACTTCAACTTGTTTATAATTATTTCTAATATAATCTTGATTTTGAAGTAAATTATAATTAATCTGTTTTAATTTATTCATTGAATCTTTTGCATCTTCGATTTTTTCTGATTCTGCTTTTGAATCTAATTTATCAACTGTATTCATTATCACATTAAGTTGATTAAATTTTAATTCATTATTTAATAAAACGCTATTAAAAATTTCTAATAATTTAAATATTTCTTGATATTTAACTAAATTAGTATTTTCATTTTGTCCATTTATTTTAATATAAACATAATACAATTGTATTATATTATAATGTAGTAATATCTCATAATATTTATATTTATATGATTGTAATACACCGTGATAATAATCAATATGTTTATTTAAATCATTAATATCTTTAAATTTAATTTTATTAAATAATTTAACAAAACTTTGAGTATATTCTCTTTTTTCATTTACATTTAATGAAGTTTTCTCTAAATCATTAATTTTTATGTATTTTATTATTGCATTATTATGTGTGACAGATGTACTTTCATTTCGAAAAAGTAATTCTATTGGAATATATTCTATTTTATTTAAAGAAAATATAGATACAATGTTTTCTTCGCTTGTAAATGTTTTTTTTAATTTAATATTTATTGTTTTAGTATCAATAACATTTTTATTATATTCTTTTTTTTGTTTATATTTAGATTTATAAAAATCAGAAAGAAAATTCACCATAAATAGATATTCTTTAATTTTATTTTTAGCATAAAAAGAACTATCGATTTCATTTATATTACCAATTGATTCTAAACTATTTTCATCAAAATAATTTATATAATTTTCTAATTGCATAAAATAAGTATTATCAATATTTCCTTCATGTATAAAAAGTTCAATATATTTATTGAATATTTCTTTATTTAATTCGTTAAATTCAAGATTATGTAAGTTTATAAATAATTTGTTATTTTTAATAAAATTATTTAAATTTTCAATAGATATATTTTCTTTGAAATCTTCAATTTTAATATGTTCCTCTGTTAAATTAAAGTCATTCATAAATATAAATTATACTCTATAATTTATTTATATTTTAAATAAAAAAAATTTATTAATTAAACTATATTATCGGCTAATTTATCTTTTAATTGATTATATAATGTTTTACTATCATAATAATTTCCTGTATCATTTTTACTTACACAATCATATTCACCATTGTGTTTTTTAATAGGTAATTGATACTTATAATTCTTATCATGACATTGAAATTCGTTATTATTTTCCATACATTGCCATTCATTATCTGTCATATTATATATTTTTTTGTTTAAAGAATCACAACCAAAATTATTAGTTACATTATAACCATTTCCATCATATTTATTATATATTTCATCGAATAGTGGTTTATTTATAGTGTTTTTAAATTCATAATCACTATATTTTGTTTTTTTATCGTTAATACAATATTTTGTATTATTATCATCATGATAATAAGGAATGTCGTCTTTATCAAAACAAGGCATATTGTCTTGTATACATTCAAATATGTCTTTTGATTTTATATAAGTAAAATTACCAGTAAACATATTGCATTCTTGGAATACGTTTGTATCATAAGTATTTAATATTTTATATTCTGTTTTTTCATTTAGATTTTTTTCATTTCTTTCACTACTTTCTTTATTTTCTGTATCAGTTGTTAATGATCCAGTATAAGATGATTCACTATTTAAAATATAACTATTTGCTGATAATTTTGGACTTTCAGTAAATGTTCTATCTATAAAATTATTATTTGCGTTTTCAATATTACAATTATTTATAAATATTTTACTTATATCATCATATGTTAGTTCAATTTCATATATTCTAAAATCTTTTAAACCTCCTTTATAACATACCAAATCATTTAAAATTGTTGTATTACTATCTAAGTCTGTTTTTACTCCACCAATATATAATGTTTTTTTATCATATTTACTACTATTAGTATCACAACTATTTTTATCAATACTTTTTTCTTGTAAATTTTGTTCAAAAACCTTATTTAAATTTTTATATATATTAATTTTATTATTTTTTTTAGTTATTATCCAATGACACCATTCGTTATCATTAACATATAACTTATCACTATTAACATCTGTAATTCTAGTAAAATCTTTATTATTTGAACATGGTAAATTAATATATAAATGTTTATTCATAAATCCAATTGTTAGTAAATTATTATTATAAAATGTTTGTTTTTCATTATTATAATAAGATTCCCAATTTATTTTATTTACATTATCTTGATTCAAAGTTAAATTAAATGTTTGATATATTTGTCCATTTGAAAATAATATATGTTGTTTATTGGTATTAGTTTCATTTAATTTTGATATAAATGATATACTATATTCTTGTCTATCTATTAAATTAATATTATCAATTTTTAATAAAGTTTTATCTAATTCAATATAATTTTTGTATATTTTTCTTATAGATGCGTCATTACACATTGCTTCATAAACTGTTCTTCCATATATAGAATAATCTAATAATGTATTATCTAATGCGTTATCTTTTGTAATTAGTGGCAAATATAATAATAATACATTCTTTTGTATTTCTACATTACAATATTTGAATATATCATCAAAATAGTCTCCTCCTTCTATTTTGTCTGATATATAATTAGGCATTGTTATATTTCCGTCACATGATTCAGTTTTACTTAAAATAGAATTTTCAATTTCTTTAATATTACTTATAATTTCTATAATATTTTTTCCATATTTATTTTTTTTAAGTTCAGAACTTTTATTTGTAACTTGTTTTTTCAAAAAATCGACAATTTCTTGTTGTGAAGTATATTTTTCATTTATTTCAATATTAACATTTAATAAAATATTTTCATTATTGCTAATTGATATTATATTTATAAATTTTTTATCAATCATTAATGTTGAACTTAATGTATCTATAATATCTATTTTAAATTGAGTAATATTAAATTCTTTATTATCAAACATATTATAATTTAAATTAAATTTGATTACTACTTTAGCATATTGTATTGCCTTATCTTTATCAATTACAACAATATTTGTAATATTATCAACCATATTTTTCAAATTTTGATATCTTGTGTCGTTACTAATATATTTTTTGAATTCTTTTTCATTATCATTGAATAAATTATATATTTGTTTTTTATTAGTATCATCAAGAATAATTGGTATAAAAATATATTTTGATAAATTGATATTTTTATATTTATCTTTAAATTCAACAAATTTAGATATTAATGTATAATATTCAGAAAATTTATTTGTCAATAATTCAATTTTTTGAAATTTTTTATCAACAATTTTTTTTGTATCATAATTTAATTCATCTTTTATTTTTAAAAATTGTTTATTTAATTTATTTATTTCGTTCATAACATTTGTAATATGTTTTGTAAAATCTTCTTCCTTTTTTTTATTATAATCTATATTTTTACTTATATTATTTATTTCATTTTCTAATTTTTTTTTTATATTATAATTATCTAATATATCTTCTGTATTTTGATACTCTTTTTTATATTCTAATCTTTTATCTGATAAATTTTTTATTACTTTTTGGATTCTTTTATTCTCATTATCTAATGTGGCTTTAAAAACATTCTTATATAATATGTTAAATTCTAATTTATCTATTTTAGAATTATTTAAATTAATTTCTAAATCATTAACATCTATTTCTTTTACAATATTTTTAATTATATTTGTATTAATATCTAATTCATATTTAAATATTAACATTGTAATATAAACTGCTTTCTCATTAATCAATGTATTGTTAGTTTTAATATTAATTAATTTAGTTTTAAGAATATCATCTTTAATTAAGTCACTTTCTAATAATTCATTAATTTTTAAGTTTATTTCTTCTATATTTTTTTTGTCGCATTTTATTGTAATATTATTATCAACTTTATTAAATAATAAACATGTTGTTTCTAAAATATTTTCTAGATTTTTATTATTATTATTTTTCTGTTTTTCTAATATTGTTTTATCAGTTAATAATATATCATAATTATTTTTGAAATTATTATTAAATTTTTTAATAAGTTCTACTTTTTTATTCATCATCAATATAATATTTTCTTTATCATCATTAATTTCTTTTATTATTTTACTTACTTCAATAAGTAATAAATTTCTTTTTCTTAAATTAAAATTTTCTTGAATCACTAATAATTCATACTCTTTTTTATTATTATTAATCATATTATGATACAATTTGTTACTTTTATGATTTCTATTTTCTATTTTTTCTATTTCTATTTTATTATTTCTTATTTTTTCAATTAGTTGTTCATTTTTTAAATTAAATTTATTAAATTCCATTGTATAATTATATATTTCTAAATTTAATTTTTCTAAATTGAAAATTTCATTCTTATATTTATCACTATTTTCATCAGTATCTATAGATTTTAATTCTTCGATATTTAATACTAATTGTCTTTTATTTTGATTTTTAGTTTCTAAACTATTTTTCAATATTAGTATATTTTTTTTAGTATTTTTTTGAGTAATAATATCTTTTTCTAATATTTCATTAAAATTTTTAATTTCGGTTTTATATTTTATACGCTGTTCTTCATTTATTTTATTGCTACTATCTATCGTTGTTTTTTTTGTTTCAATTTTCATTCTGAATAACTCGTCTTTAACATTTTCTTTTTGTAATTTAGTAAAATATTCTATTTGTTTTTCATAATTAAATTTTATATTTTTATATTTATTATCTATTTCTAATTTATATTCTTTAATTTTAAATAATTCTTTATTATCTGCATTTATTTTATATTTATTATTTACTATTTCCATACCTATTTTGCTATCAAAAAGTTCCAAATTATTCATTTCATATAATTCTAAATTTTTAATTTTTTCTTTTTGTAATAAATCTTTTTCTATTTTATCCATATTAATTTGTTTTAATTTATCTAAAGTATAATCATAATATTTACTATAATCTGTTCTCTTTTTTTCATCGTCTTCAATTTTTTTATTTAATTTTAACATATTAGTTGATATAGTTTCAATACTTTTTACATATAAATCAATATCATTTTTGATTTTATTTTTAAGTTCATTATCACTATTAATATTATTTTTTAATGCAACGATATCTTCATAATTATTTCTATATTCACTTATTGAATTATTTAATTTATCTTCTTCACTTTCAATTTCAATTTGTATATTTATTTTTTTATTCATATTAATAGCTGCAATCATTTTACTCAATTCTATTAATTTTTTTGTTGTTTCTAATTTTTCCATAACAATATCAATTTGGTTTGTTACAAGAGCATTTCTTATTTCATCTAATGTTTGCTGATTTAATTTTTGAATATCTATATTTATATCTAGTAAATTATCTTTAATTTGAATATATTTTTCTAATTTATAACCTTTTATTACTTGATTTAAATCATCTATATCATTTATATAATTGTATTTGGTGATTTCTTCTTCATTATAAGACATATATTTATCATCTTCTTGATTTCTACTATTAGTATTGTTTGTTATATCTTTAATTTCACTACCAAATTGATAATTAGTTGTATCTAATAAATTTTCAATATCAATATATTTATATTTATTAAAATCATCTATATTTTTAAGTTTTTGATCAATATCTGTAATTGTATTTTTATAATTATCTTCTAACATATTAGCATTTTTAATATAATTAGTAAAATTTTCATTTATAACTTCTCTTTCATTTATTAAATTTTCAATCAAGTTTTTTTTTTGAGTTATATCACTTTCTTTTTGAATTGAAAAATATTGTTTTCCCTTTAATTCTTCTTGATTATATTTATTACTATCTTCAAGATTCTGGAATCTCATTTTTTCATATTCAATTTTGTTATTAAAATCTTCAGAATCTATCGTTAAATCAATTAATTTATCTTTGGTATCATTTATATTTAATTGTGTAATTTTAATATTTTCAAGATTTTGTTCTAATTCATCATTTATTTTTGTTTCTATATTTTCTGTTGTTTCAATATTTTCTGTTTCATTTGTTTCTTCTGTTTCAGTACTTCTTGGTTCTAATTCTTCTGTAGGAGGAATATCATTTACTTTATCAAATAAGTCAAATACAGCATTTAATTGTGATCTGCTAAATTGTGGATCTTGTGTGAAATGTTCTTTATTTAAAAAAAAAAATTTTTTTAAATATTCATCACTACTATATAAAATTATTAACATTAAAATCGTAATTATTAAAATAGTTATAACAAATGATAATATGATATCAATTAAATTAAAATCATTTGATAGTATTTTAATAATTAAATATGTTACAATAATTAGAGATAATATAGATAAAAATATTATTAAGGATAAAATAATATTTTTATAAGTATTTAATTTTTTTTCTTTATCAAATATAGTATTTTTTTCATTAATATCATCGAATAATATATCACTATTAGTATCTTTTATAATATTTTTGTCAATTTTATTATTATCATCCTCTTTATTATTATCTATAATATCAACTTCTTTATCGTCTTCAAATTTTTCATTGGGATCACTAATTACAATATCATTTAAAGTATTATCATTATCATTATTTGTATCAAATGTTGTAATATTATCTTTTTTAATAGAATCAAAAGATTTATAATTAGTTATTATAATATTTAAGTAATTATTTATAAATTTTTCGGTATATATACTTTGAGTTTTATAGTGTAAATATTGTAATATTTTAATATTTGATTCAAATCTTATATTATCATATTTTTTTTCTATTTCTTCAGCATATTTTTTAATTTTTTCATATTTATTCAAATTACCTAGTTTTAATATTGTATCGTTAGTAATTAAATTAATATGATAATTTAAAATAGGTTTTATTGTTTCAATTAAATTATTTGTGATATTATTATTAGCTTCAAATATAATATTTATTTTTTTGTTATAAACTTTAACTTTAAATTTTACAAAATTATTATAACTATTTTTAACAATATTGTTTCTATCAGAAATAAAATATTTTGTTGGTATTTCAAAATAATATAAATTATTTTCATATTCATATTTATCAATATAATCTTTAGTTGATATATAATAGTATAAATTTCTAATAAATTCAAGTTTAAATAAATAAAAATTATATTTCTTATTAAGTAATTTTGATATATTTAAATCACATACATTATTTTTAGACAAATCACTATTATCAACTACCTTTATATCTTTTAAGAAATAATCATTATGTGGATTGTCTATATAAAATTTATTATAATATGATATACTATTATTTATTACATATCTATCAATTTCTTGATAACTAAAAAGATCTTCATTTTTATCGTAATATTTATGAATTAATTCTTCAAATAATTCTTTTTCATAATAATATCCACTATGTATATAATAGTTATCTTTTAGATAATCTGTTGTATTTAGTTCAGTAGTATTAACATAATCTTTATTTAATAAATTATTCAAATGATTTATAGAACTATCTATTGAATTAATGTTTATCATTAATTATTAACTCTATAAATAATTAATATTTTATATAATAAAAAAAATGATTATTTTTAACTTTTATATTTAAAAGTAACTAATATATAAGAAACTAATAAATAAATGTCAATATATCCTGAATTAAACTACACTAATCAGAAAATTGATATTCAAAATGTGAAAGGTATTCAATTCAGTGTTCTTGGTCCTGATGAAATTTTAAAAAGATCTGTTGTTGAAATTACTAAAACAGACACTTATGCCGGTAGTGAACCAATCATTGGTGGTTTATTTGATTCTCGTCTTGGAGTATTAGAACATAATAGATTATGTGCAACATGTGAACAAAAAAATGTATTTTGCCCTGGTCATTTTGGACATATTAAGTTAGCAAAACCCGTTTTTCATGCAATGTTTTTCGATATTACAAGAAAAATATTAAAATGTATTTGTTATAAATGTTCGAAATTACTAATATCCGAAAATACTACGGACGAAAATATCAGAAATGATATTAAAAAAATATTACAAATTAAAAATAATCAAAAAAGATGGGATACTTATTCGAAATTATGCAATAAAAATATTTCAAATACAAAATTCAAGTTTTGTGGCGATGATGGTACATGTGGATGTTCATCTAAACAACCAACTAAATATACTAAAGAAGGTTCTATGAAAATTATTGCAGAATGGAAAAATAAAAAAAAAACAGATGATGAAGAAAAAGAAGAAGATATTCTATTAGAATTCACAGCCGAAGATGTATTAAAAATATTTCAAAAAATTACTGATAGTGATATGGAATTAATGGGTTTTAATCCTATCTGGAATAGACCTGAATGGATGATTTGTACTGTATTACCTGTTCCACCACCATCAGTAAGACCAAGTATTATTGAAGAAAATGGTCAAAGAAGAGAAGATGATTTAACACACAAATTAAGTGAAATTATAAAAATCAATAATAATATTTATGATAAGATTGCAAAAGGAACATCAGAAGAAACAATTAAATTAATTACAATGGTATTACAATATCATGTATTTACATTTATTGATAATCAAATTCCAGGTCTCGCTCCTTCACAACAACGAAATGGGAGAAAACTGAAATCAGTTTCGGATAGAATGAAAAAGAAGGAAGGTAGAATAAGAGGTAATTTAAATGGAAAACGTGTTGATCAATCTTCTCGTTCTGTTATTACACCAGATCCTTATATTAGTATTGATGAATTAGGTGTTCCGATTAAAATTGCAGTAAATATAACATTTCCCGAAATTGTTAATCAATATAATATTGAAGAAATGAAAAAATTAATTGAAAATGGACCAGATGTTTGGCCAGGAGCAAAATTAGTTAAAAAAAATAATGATACAATTACTACAATTAATTTAAAAAATGCAAATATTGAAAAAATTATTGATGAATTAAAATATGGAGATGTTGTTCACAGACATTTAAGAGACGGTGATTATATTTTATTTAATCGTCAACCATCTCTTCATAAAATGTCTATGATGTGTCATAAAGTAATTATTATGCCTTATCAAACATTTAGATTAAATGTTTTAGATACACCACCATATAATGCAGATTTTGATGGCGATGAAATGAATTTACATTGTCCACAAAGTATTGAAACAATGTCTGAATTAAAAGATATTGCAGCAGTACCTTATATGATTATTGCACCAAGAGATGGAAAACCAATTATTGAAATAGTACAAGATACTCTTCTTGGTTCATTTCGATTAACAAAGGATAATATCAAAATTAAGGATAAAACACTAGCAAATTTACAAATGATTAATAGTAATTTTACAGGTGTATTAGAAAAATGTGATAAAAATTATAATTACACTGGAAAACAAACTTATTCATACATTTTACCACCCGGATTAAATATTGATAGAAAAAATAAAGCTGAAAAAAAAGTTACTATTACAAATAGTAAATATTTAGAAGAATCAGATTCATTAGATAAAAGTATATTTCATAGTAAATCATCGGGTTTAATTCCTGTTATCTATCATGATTATGGACCATTTGAAACTCAAAAGTTTCTTGATAATACACAAAGATTAATTTGTAGATGGTTATTAACTGCTGGTTTTAGTGTTGGAATTAGTGATTTAGTAACTGATAAAGAAACTGAAATGAAATTAAAAATGAAAATTAAAGAAATGAAAGAAAGAGCATATACTAAATTAGATAATACTCGTAGAGGTTTTATTGAAAATAATAGTATTTTCACTAATGAAGATTTTATCGAAAGAGAATTAATTGGTATTTTAAATGAAACAACAAATCAAGTTGGTAAAATAGGATTAAGTCAAATTGATGAAAAGACTAATAGAATGATTAATATGGTTAAATCCGGTTCAAAAGGTAAAGAAACAAATATTGCTCAAATTATTGCTTGTGTTGGTCAACAAAATGTTGATGGTAAAAGAATTTCTTATGGTTTTACTGATAGAACATTACCACATTACACAAAATATGACGATGGTCCTGAAGCAAGAGGATTTGTTGAAAATAGTTTTATTTCTGGATTAACACCACAAGAAGTATTCTTTCATGCTATGGGTGGTAGAGAAGGTTTGATTGATACGGCTGTAAAAACTTCTGAAACAGGTTATATTCAAAGACGGTTAGTTAAAGCAATGGAGGATGCTAAAGTTTATTATGATAATACTGTTAGAAATGCAAGTGGTTCTATTATACAATTTATATATGGAGAAGATGGTATGGATGGATGTAAAATTGAAAATCAATTTATTTCTTATATAGATATGGATCCATTAATTATTGAAAATATATTTCATTTGCGTAAAAATGATAAATTATCTACTTATTTAACAACAAAATCAAATAAAGAAGTATTAACAAATACTTATACAAAGTGTACTGAACATTATAATAATATTCTTGATGATAAAGATTATTTAATAAAATATATTTTCAATTATACTAAAAATAAGTCTATTAATTATCCCATACCATTTGATAGAATTATTAATAATGCTGATAAAAAATTAAAATCAATTAAGGTTAAATCAATTAAGAGTGATTTAACACCACTATATATTCTTGAAAATATTGAAAAATTAATTGATACATTATATATTAAAAATAGTGAACAAGGTACTAAATTTTTAGGAATTTTATTAAGATATCATTTAAATCCTAAAAAATTAATTATGACTTATCATTTTACAAAAGATATATTTGATAATATTGTTTCACAAATTATACAATATTTTAATGAAGCAATTGCTCAACCTGGTGAAATGGTTGGTATTGTTGCAGCACAAACTATTGGCGAAATGGGTACACAAATGACATTAGATTCATTTCATGTTTCTGGTACCGCAGCAGCAGTGAAAGCAACAAGTGGTGTTCCTAGATTAAAAGAAATTTTAAGTGCAACAAAAAAAACCAAAACACCTACATTATTAATTTATATGAAGAATGATATTGCTAAAACATATAATCCTGTAATTAATGAAGAAGGTTTAGATAATGATGATATTAATATTGAAAAAACTAAAATATCGGCAATGAATATTAAAAATTCAATTGAAATTACAAAATTATATGATATTTTAGATTCTAGTGAAATATATTGGGATAAAAGCGATAATCAATATTCCACAAATATTGAACAAGATAAAGGTTTATTAAATGTTTATAAAGAATTTGAATTTATTAATCAATTAACATCAACTTCTCCATGGATTATTAGAATGAAATTTGATAAAGAAAAATTAAAACAACATGGTTTGAGAATGATTGATATATATACTAAACTTAATACAACATATGAAAAAACAATTGAAGCAATTTATAGCGATGATAATGCCGAGGAATGTATTTTCCGTATTAAAATAATTGATCAAGTAATCAAAGATATTGATTTAAATGATCAATTGGCGGCAATTAAAGCATTAGAACATAATATAGTACATCAAGTATTATTAAAAGGTTATAAAGGTATTAAAAAAGTATCACTAAATAAAAAGAAATATACTAGATATAATTATGATACAAATAAATTTGATAATATTGTTGAATGGGTATTAGATACTGATGGTACAAATTTAATTGAAATATTATCAAATCCTAATATTGATAGTACTAGAACTATATCAAATGATATTAGAGAAATTTATGACACATTAGGTATTGAAGCCGCACGTACAGCATTATATCATGAGTTAATTAATGTAACAAGTGAAGATGCTATGAATTATAGACACTTATCTCTATTAATTGATACAATGACTTATAAAGGACAATTAATGTCAATTGATAGACATGGTATTAATAGGGGTGATATTGGACCTCTTGCCAAATCAAGTTTTGAAGAAACAACTGATATGTTGATTAATGCTAGTATATTTGCAGAATATGATAATGTAAATGGTGTATCTGCAAATGTTATGCTTGGTCAATTAGCACCTTGTGGTACAGGAGATTCTGATTTATTACTTGATGAGGAATATTTATATGAATTAATGAAGGATAATAAATTCAAGGTCGATAATCAATATTATGAAATTGATGAAAATACAGTTAATGATTTAGATTGTGAATTAGAAGATATTACATTTAATTATGAAATAAGTAAAAAAAATAAAAAATGTGTTACATTTAATAATAAAGTTATTATTAACGATTAAACAGGAACTCTTCGTGGTGTTTTAGGATTATTATCTTTTTTAAATTCCATATTATATTCTAAATCTTTGTATATTTTATTTATTTCATTACTATGAATACCTGTCAATCCTCTATAATTTTTCCATTTACTATCATTTGCTTTAATTATAATATTGTTATTTTTTTCTTCTTTATTATGATAACAACAATTCTTTATCATAAATAATTTTGTTATATCTTTTATAAATTCTTCCATTTTATTTTTAAAAATTCTTAATTAAATCATTTTTTATTATACCCAGTTTCTTTTTCCTAATTTATTATTACACCCATAACACATCGGTCGTAAATTATTTATAGTCGTTTCACCACCATTATATTCTGAAATTACATGACCACAACTATAATCTTTCTCATATATATTATTTTTACAATTTTTATACGGACATTTACCTTCCTTTTTCTCACCATATTCTTTTATCCAAACCTCTTTTTTTAATTTTTTTGTAATTCTTTTTTTCTCTTTTTTAAATTTATGATGAGGAATTGTATTTCTATTTAATAAATAATCTATAAAATTATTGTTTTTCAAAGTAAATACTATACCATTATTAACACTATTATGCTCTTCTTTATAAAATATTTTATCATTATTTGAAAATAAAACTTTGTATTTAATTAAATAATTATATGTAAAATTTGCATTTTCAAAATCTTCTTTCATTTTTGTAAAACTATCAAATTTTAATAAATAATTTGTTTCTTCTATTTCATTTAAAAATTCTGTTATTGTTTTTTTATATGCTTCCTTTTTTTGTCTTTTTTCAAAATAAAAACTATAATTTATTTTTAAATAATCAACAAATTTATTATGTAAATCTTTACTAAAATCATCTAAAAAAACATAATTCATATTTTTATACGAATCTTTATTCAATTCATCATATAATAATTTTATTTTTTCTTCATCATTTATTATATAACAACATATATTGATATAATCATCGTAATTTAACTCATTTAATCCTCTTATCATTTCAATTCTATGTTGTCCATCCATTATATATATATTATTTTCCTTTGATGGTATATAACATAATACTATTTTGTTCTTAAAATTGAAAAATTCTGGATTATTTTTGTATGAAAATATCATTTCATTGATTTTATCATCATTTAAAACAGATTGAAATGATGGAGTTTTGAATATATATTTATCTAATAATCTTACAAATTCACTAAATGTATATCTATATTCTTTATAATTATGTGAATCTATTTTTAATAAATTTTCTTTAAATATTACTTCTAAATATTTATTTTCTTGCATTATATAACTTTTAATATATATTTTTTATATAATTAAATTAAATATTACAATTTAAATCCCAACTTGCACCTCTAATTGTTGATGTTTGTATATTTGTATTTGATGCATATTGTTTATAAAATAATTCGTTATTTAAATCATTAAATAAGTAAACATTTATTATATTTTGATTTGCTAAACACGATAATTTGAAATCGATTTGTTGATTGATAGGTGTCATATTTTGTATAATCTTTGGAATAGATTTTTTATTTATAATATATGAATGAAGACATATGAATTTTTTTATTTTATATAAATTATCTTTTACATTATACATTGTTACTCTATTTTTACTTAATAATAATATATCCCAATCATTTGGCAATTTTGAAATATAATTACATATTATATTCTCCGTCATATTATTATTAAATTCTATATCATCTTCAAATATTAAACCATATTTACATTGACTTTTAAGTATTTTTTGCCATGTTTTTATATGACTCATATAACAACCAATTGCTCCCATTGTATTAAATTGATGATGATGTGTTCTTTTTTTCTTTTTTAATGTCTCTAATCCGTATTCGCCAATTAAATTATTTTTTTTTAATTTTTCAATATCTATTTTTTTTGCATCTACCGCTTTTACTAATGAACATTTTATATTTTTTAAATTATATGTTCTTTTAAATCTTTCTAATCTATCTGTTCTATAATCTAAATTAATTAAAAATGCTTCTATATCATTTTTGATAAAAAAAGTTTTATTATATTCAACATAATATATTGATAACATTAATATAATCAAGATTGTAACTATTATTAAAACTTTTAAATACATCTTCTTAAATATTAATTATATAATATTTTTTATTATATCATTAATGATATTTTCGTTTTTTTCCAAATCTACATGTTTATCATGTTTATAATATATATATATACAATCCTTATTATTTTCTATTTTATTTATTATTGAAATTCTGTTATTTATTTTATATTCTTTTATTTTATATATACAATTATTATCTATATTATTATCACATCCAAACAAATATGGTGGTAATTTTTTTTCGTCATAACTAAATATTATATATTTATCAAATTCTTTATAATTTGATAAATTTTTTTCAAATACTATTTGACTATCATTTGTCATATCATAGAGTAATAATAAATTTTTTTTATTATATAGTGTATAACTAACTTCATGTTTAAATTTATATTTATTCAATATTTTATCTATTTTATTTTTTTCTAAAGTAATATCTAATTTGTTATTAATAATTTTATTATTTTTTAAATATATTTCTATTATATTTGTATTTTCTGTTATTAATTCATTTAAATTCATTTTAAATTATAATATAAATATTTTATTATCATTTTTTTAAATATATTTTCGTATCCTAATATAGAGTTTAAAATGAATTTAAATGATTTTATGTTATTAATATATACATTTATCATAATTATTTTAATTATATATATTATGCTTAAAAAATATGACATTATTTATAAATATACTGGAATTAATGTATTAAATATATATAATTCTTTTAAAACTAATTTAGATAAATTAATATAAAAATTGATTTTTTTAATATTTTTTATTATTATGGATAATAAAAAATATTGTAATTTTTGTAATAAAAAACTGAAAACTTTAGATATACTAACTTCTAAATGTAAATGCAATAATTATTATTGTAATAAACACTTATTTTATACTGCACATAATTGTTCATTTGATTATCAATTAGATTTTAAAATAAAATCTACTAGCAATATTGTTCATTTAGAAAATAAAATTATTAAAATTTAAATCTATATAAAAAAACACTATTATTTAATAGTATATTATTAGTATTTAATTATGTATAATGTTACACCAATGCTTGTGAAAACAGATTTAAACAGTATTAAAAAATATTTCAATTCTATTAAATTTATTTCTAAAATTTTTGATTTTAATGACAAAGATACCATATCTAAATTAGATGATAGTACGAATAAGTATTTAATTGCTAAAAAATTTAATATTGATGACTTAAAAAAATTTATTACTTTTAATGAATATATTGATAAAACAATTATACCTAAAATTAAAGATATCATTATTGAATTAAATGTAGAAAAAACACTTATTTATGAAAGTGATAAACAATTAATTTATAAATTTGTTTGTTATATTGATAAACCAAATTATGTTAAAAAATTACTTGCTGACCAATGCACGGTTTATTATATTAAAGCATATCCAAATGTAGAAAATAATGATTATATCGCTCTTAATTATACAAGAAAATTTATTCCATGTGATGATCCAGAATTAGATAATGACGAAGATGTTATTAATAATAATTATATTGAATTGGATGATAAATACGATAAAATACAATTTAATAATGGTTTACTTCTTGCAGCAAGTGCTTTTCTTGGCGAAGAAGTTATAAATGATATTATTATTCCTTTCATTTATACTATTTTCGATGAATTTATTAATAAGGTTTTAAATAAAAGAATAAAACATAATTTAAAAAAAAAAAATATTGAAGTTTTAACTAATAAAACTAATTAACATCAACATCCTGTTGTGCTAAACAAAGTTTGATTTCTCCTAATGAAGCAATACTATAACGAAGTATGATTGGATAAGAATTTTTCAAATATATTTCTACGGTTGGGCATAAATTTGTACATTTTGTAAAAATTAATAAATATTTTAAACTAAAAATACCCTGTATTATCTCTTGATCTTCATCTGTATTTTCATCGTTTTCATTTTTTTCTATTGTTATATTTTGCGATTTTTCACTTCCTAATATAGTTTCTTGAGAGCAAAAATCACCTTTACATTTTAATATTAAAGATTTTTCTATGTTTCTTATTTCAATAAAATCAGATATATTATGCATATCTCTTATTATTTTTTGTAAATATGATGATGGCATTGTTATTGATGTACTGAAATTTGCTGGAGGTATTGTAACATCTAAAACATCAATATCAATTGTTGATAATTTATAATTTGTTTCTACATTTTTTTCATTATTTGTTATTTTAATTCCTAATTTATTTTCATCTTCTTTTTCTATATATAAATTTAATAAATCATTTGTACCTATTGTTTTAATTAACATATGTAATTTCAACATATTAACCCCAATATATCTTTTTTTTTCACAATAATATTCTTCAAATTTATCAGCTTCTAATTTCAAATGAATTAATACTACATGCGTATTATCCATTGCTATTATTTTAACTCCAGTTTCATCTATTTCTAAATTTACATCCATTAATATATCTTTTAAAGCATCTATTACTTGTTTAAAGATAGTTGCTTGTATTGTTTTGATATTAATATGGTATTTATCATTATTTTGTATCATTAATATATTTTTATATTATTATCTTTATATAACTGTAAAAAATCTTTTTATTTATTAGAACTTAATAAATCAATAATGCCTCCTATGCGAAGGGCCGCACATTCGTTAAGAAGACATACAAGTGCGGTTACTTCTCATGTAGATCAATATAAAAATTTATTAATGTTTGATGATAATAATCAAGATGCTGTTGCAACCATATATGATGCATTAGATTTGCAAATAGCTCAATTTATTCGTACTGATTTGAACGACTCTGGAATTCCAGGAATTACAGCAAATGTAGAACAACCCGGCAGAATTATTATAACAATAAGCGACCCTCTTACCAGGGTTGAATATTTTCATTTTAGTTTATTTACTAAAGATAATAGATATGGAGGTTTACATTTAACATGTCCAGATAGTTCACCAAAGGGTAAAAAAATATATATAGCAAATGCACAAGTTTTAATTTGTTGTGGACGAGATAACAAATATATAATAACAAATTTGATCGATACATTAATACACTATTTTTCATATGGAACACGCCAAGGAGGTCTTCCTTTACCTTGGTATGTTCATGATTTTATAGTTTGTTGCCTTAGTAAATCTCCGGATGCATCCACAGCACGCAGAGTCATAGTAGACTCGTTGAGGGAATTAAAAAATAAATTTATGAATTATGAACCATATGACTGTAGTAAAAACTATGATCTTTCTCATCCTTATAGATGCCGTGGCGGTGGTTCTACTAAATTAGTAATTTATTTGGTTAAAATAGAAAAGATTAGAGAATTAAATAAAAAGTTAAGAAAAAATAAAACTAAATACAAAAATAAAATTCAAAAAAATAATAAACAAATTGATGAATTAAAAATTAAGATTAAAAAAGAAAAGGCAATGGCCAAAGAAAAACTTAAAAAAGAAAAGGCAAAAGCCAAAGAAAAACTTAAAAAACAAAAAGCTAAAAAAGTACATATCACTAAAAAAATAAAAAAATAAAAAATAATTTTATAATTTATAAAAAATAACAAACATGTACTTTTTTTAATTTATACTTTGTTCATCAATATCATTATCATATGTGCATGTACATTCACATGATGCTTCGGGTACATCACATGATGCTTCGGGTACATCACATGATGTTATAGGAATATTATTTAAGGGTTTATTTTCAACTGGTTTATCAGGATTGCCTTTAATTTGCTTATACATTTCATTATCAAACAAATCACATGTTTCTCTAATTTCATTCCATTTTAGTTGTTCTTCTGTAACTTCTTTTTTTTCTTCTTTAATATCCCATAATTCAACTAAAGTATCTATCACATTACTACTATTTTTAATATAAATTTCAAGTATTTTATCATCAGATATATTCTCGGGTGCTTGATTTATTATATGTTCCATAATATAAATATTAAAAATTATATATTTATATATTTTTTCATTAAATAGTCATTATATTTATTTGCAATAGTATATGCTAGAAATTCATATGGATGTTCATTAACGCTGTTATTATGCAAACATGTTACATCTTGTATAGAATTTGGATTATCTGAGTTATAATAACATTGCATTAATTCATTATTAGGATTTTTATATGTATTATTATTTAAATCAGGATTTGCTCTTTTTTTAGGATTAAAGTGAACTATTTTATGAAATCCTAATTTATCAGAATTAGATAAAATAACATCAACATCCGATTCATGTTGTCTTTGATATACATGTATTTTTTCATGTATTAAAGTATTAACTAAATCAGGTGTTTCTGTTTCAGGTATCATTTTATCACTAAAAAATATAATATCGCTTCTTGTATGTGGTAGACCATCTTCATATTCAAATCCATTTTGTTTATCTGTTAAAGCAAATTTCCAATTAAGTTTAGCGATTTCTTTCCCATCTAATAAATCATTATACTGTTTTAAAAATTCATCTGCTTTTTTACAACAATTATTAATAATATTTTTTTGAGTTTCAGTAAAATCTTTTGCACAATTTGATATTTGTTGTATATATTGATTATTAGTATCAACTTTTCTTGCAATTAAATCAAATCTTGATAAATTATTAACATAATTATCATAATCTCTATTTAAAAAATCACTAACCATTTGTGAAGTTAAATATTCTATACTATTTTGAAAAGGTTCTATATATTTTTTTTTGGTTGTGAATATTTTATAAGTATAATAGATAATAAGAGCAATTAATAAACAAATCAAAAGATATAATATATAAAGACATATGTTTTTTTTTTTTAATTTCATTTATTATTATAGATGGAAAATTATATAAAATATATTATAACTATTTTTTACATTATTATTGCCGAATTTATTTGGATTTATTTGATAAATGCTAAAAATTATGCAAATGTTACTAAACTAGTACAAAAAACAGAAATGAAAGTAAATATAACATATGC
>TARA_B110000008_G_scaffold92608_1_pt1 | contig 21309 bp, 17 predicted proteins | sample TARA_B110000008 | Tara Oceans TARA_B110000008 (sample SAMEA4396496) | marine metagenome | biome: Westerlies Biome; feature: [DCM] deep chlorophyll maximum layer (ENVO:01000326); material: water (ENVO:00002006), including particulate matter (ENVO:01000060) such as... | depth 40 m
GCGCCAAGAAACAATCAATTTTTTAAGTTAGACAATTTACTTAAGCGCTGGGGACAATAGTTTTTTATTCAGCCAAACTAATCAATTGTTCTAAATCGATAAACCGCTCTATGTGCTTAGAAAGTTGATCTAAGGTAATATCCACTTTTGCATCAAATTTTAATTCAGAAGGTGTGGCGCCCAAACCCTTTATATAGTTTGATCTAAATGAATCGTTAGAAAAAATTCCATGTATGTAACATCCTTGAATATTTCCGTCTTTAGTTGCTGCAGAAACAGATTTACCATCCACAGATAACCAACTGTTAGTTAGATCTTTACCCTCTGATTTTCCTATATGTATTTCGTAACCCTTTACATCAATATTTCCCTCTTTTGTTTGAGCAGTAATTTCCTGCAATATTTTATTTTCTGACATCGTTGTTTCTATGTCGAGCAAGCCCAAACCTTCTATACTTCTTGGTGGCCCTTCTATTCCGTTTGGATCGTGGATCATTTTACCCAACATTTGATATCCGCCACAAATCCCCAAAATTTTGCCACCTCGTCTCAAATGCGCCTTTAGATCGATATCCCACCCCTGATCGTAAAAATCCTCCAAGTCACTAATGGTAGACTTAGACCCTGGAATCAAAATTAGAGCAGCATCTTGTGGAAGAGGGTTTCCTCGTTCAATAATTTCTAACGAAATACTGGGCTCAATTTTTAGTGGATCTAGATCATCAAAATTTGCAATACGTTTTAATTTTGGTACAACAATCTTAATCTGATCCCCACTTGACGAAGAAATATCAAGAATATCTTCAGCTGGAAGTATGTTTGCTTCATCAAACCAAGGAACCACACCAAGAGATGACCAGTTTGTCTTATATTCTGTAATTCTAAGACCTTCATCAAATAAGCTTATATCTCCTCTGAACTTGTTGATTATAAATCCTTTTATTCGATTGGAGTCTTGTTTGGTTAATATGTTTTTTGTTCCAACCAGTTGTGCAATTACTCCGCCTCGATCTATATCACCAATGATTATAACTGGTACGCCTGCAGCCTCCGCAAAACCCATATTTGCTATGTCACCCTTACGAAGATTCACTTCAGCTGGGCTGCCAGCACCTTCTACTACAATAAAATCATTTTTTTTCTTTAAATTTTTGAAGCTTTTTAATACTGAGGCTAAAAGCTGAGGTTTTAGCTTTGCATATTCGCGAGCTTTGACTGTAGCTACTCTTTGCCCATTAACAATAACTTGGCTGCCAATTTCAGATTCTGGTTTTAATAATACGGGGTTTAAATCAGTATGAGATTCTACTCTTGATGCGAGAGCTTGTAAGGCTTGTGCTCGGCCGATCTCACCATGATTTTTTGTAACCGCAGCGTTATTGGACATATTTTGAGGCTTAAATGGGCTTACTTTGTAACCTCTATTATTTAAGGCACGACAAATTCCAGCTACTAATAAGGATTTGCCAACATTTGAGCCGGCTCCTTGAATCATAATAGATTTGGCCATCTTTTTCCCATTTTGATCGTGTCCATAATTTACCACAGATAATCATGTGTAATATACAAGTAAATCCAGAATATATATTGCAATATAGCTGATGTCAGTTTTAAAACTAATTTTTGACTAAATTATTTGAAAATCTTTTTAACATCTGAGTTGGAGGAAAAAAATATTATGAAATGTTAGTAAGCGTAATAGATAAATTTGGTGATTTGAAAGATGTTTGCCACTTTCAGATGACTTTACAGAAGACAGTTTGAATGTTTATGATAAAATGCGAAGAGTGCAAGCAGAAGCATTAATGGCAGTATTAAGTTTTGCGATAAATTTTATAGTGAGGCCAAATTATGGAACAAGTCAAATTCACAAAAATGGAAGATGGAGATGCTGAGGACTATCTATTCCTAAATGACCATGAAACAGAATATACAAAAGGAACTGCCAATCGCTTGCTTAAAGCATTGGTAAACTTGGATGAAAGCTTGTCAGGATATCAAATCACCCGATTAGGACATTCTGTACAATCTGCAACTAGAGCTTGGCGAGATGGGGCAGATATAGACTGGGTGGTATCAGCACTTTTACATGATGTAGGGGATATATTTGCCCCTTATAATCACGATGAATACGCAGCAACCATACTAAAACCATTTGTGCGCGAGCAGTGTAGATGGGTGGTTGAAAAGCATGGAGACTTTCAAATGATCTATTATGGACACTTGGTTGGAGGAAATCAGAATAAGCGAGACAAGTTTAATGGGCATGAGTTTTTTAATGATTGTGCTGAATTTTGTGAAAGATGGGATCAGACCAGTTTTGATCCTAGTTATGATGATTTGCCTTTAGAATTTTTTCGTCCAATGGTTGAGGAGGTATTCGCTAGAGAGCCTTATAATCCTGAAATTCTAAATGCAAAACCAATGCCCCTGTTTGATCCTGAGATATCTGCATCAAGATGTAAGAACTAATTTCTTAAAAATCCAGGATATTTAAACAAATTACGAAGTTTTTTCATGTTTCAAACTGTTTTGTCTTTTTATAGGCTTTTGTTTGAGTAAAAGCCTATATAAGGACTGTTATTGAATAGATATCGGTGAATTGAATGAGTATGGAAAAAAATTTTAATGCAAAGACTGCTGAAGCTGAAATCTTAGCTGAATGGGAGCAAAAAAAGTGCTTTGCAGCTGGAGTTAATGCGAAAGAGGGAGCTGATAGCTTTTCAATAATGATACCACCACCCAATGTTACGGGTTCTCTGCATATGGGTCATGCTTTCAATAATACTTTACAGGATATTTTAATTAGATGGCACCGTATGAAAGGCTTTGACACGCTTTGGCAACCCGGTCAAGACCACGCTGGTATTGCAACACAAATGGTAGTGGAGCGAAAACTTTCTGAAGAAAAAATGCCTGGTAGAGAAGAATTAGGCCGCGAAAAATTCTTAGAAAAAGTTTGGGAGTGGAAGGAAGAAAGTGGAGATACAATCGTAAACCAACTGAAACGGTTAGGGGCCTCCTGTGACTGGGATAGAAATAGATTTACGATGGATAAAGGCTTTCATGATGCTGTCTTAAAAGTGTTTGTTGAGATGTATAATAAGGGTTTTATATATCGTGGAAAAAGATTGGTTAATTGGGATCCTCATTTTGAAACTGCGATTTCAGATTTAGAAGTGGAAAATATAGAAGTCGATGGTCAATTTTGGCACTTCAAATACCCTCTAGCTGACAATGAAACATACATTTATATTGAAAAAGATGATGTTGGTAATGTTGTGCTTGAGGAAGAGCGAGATTATATTTCCATAGCGACGACAAGACCAGAGACAATGTTGGGAGACGGAGCGGTTGCGGTTCACCCGTCTGATGAACGCTATGCGTCTATAATTGGAAAACAAGTTCATTTACCACTTTGTGATCGGACTATCCCTATTATTGTGGACGAATATCCAGACCCTGAATTTGGCTCTGGAGCTGTTAAAATTACTGGAGCCCACGATTTTAATGACTATGAAGTGGCAAAAAGAAATGACATTCCTTTATACGCGCTTATGGACTCAAAGGGAGAAATGCGAACAGATAATCACGCAGATAATCTAGTTCCCAGAAAGTATCGAGGCCTGTCTAGATTTGTGGCTCGAGAGCAAATTGTAAAAGATCTAGACAGCATAAAACTACTTATAAAAATAGAAGACAAGAAAGTAATGCAACCATTTGGTGATCGTTCAAAAGTTGTAATTGAGCCAATGTTGACCGACCAATGGTTTGTTGACGCTCAAAAAATTGTAGACCCTGCAATATTAGCGGTGAAAGAAGGTAGAACAAGAATTCTACCAGAAAGAGATAAGAAAGTTTATTTCCACTGGCTTGAGAATATTGAACCTTGGTGCATTTCACGGCAGCTATGGTGGGGGCATCAAATACCAGTTTGGTATGATGATGAGGGCAATCAATATTGTGCCACTTCGGAAGAAGAAGCGACAATACTCTCTGGAGGAAAATCGTTAACTCGTGATCCTGATGTTTTGGATACTTGGTTTTCATCTGGTTTGTGGCCAATCGGTACCTTGGGTTGGCCGGATGAGACAGATGAGTTTAAGCGATATTTTCCAACTGATGTACTTGTAACAGGTTTTGACATTATCTTTTTCTGGGTTGCTCGAATGATGATGATGCAGTTAGCAGTTGTTGAAAAAGAACCATTCCATACAGTATATGTACATGCCCTTGTTCGTGATGAGCATGGTAAGAAAATGTCTAAATCACTTGGAAATGTTTTAGACCCGTTAGAGTTGATAGATGAGTATGGGGCTGACGCTGTTCGGTTTACTTTGTCAGCAATGGCTGCAATGGGTAGAGACTTGAAGTTATCAACTCAAAGGGTAGTTGGTTACCGGAATTTTGGAACAAAGTTATGGAATGCAGCTCGCTTTGCTGAATTCAATAATTGTTTGCCCAATAAGAGCTTCAAGCCTGAAGATGTAAAGCAAACTCTTAATAAATGGATAGTTGGAGAGGTTGCGAAGACAAAGCATTATATGGATAATTCCTTAGCGCAATATAGATTTAACGATACAGCTAATGGGCTGTATTCGTTTATTTGGGGGAAAGTTTGTGATTGGTATGTTGAACTTTCCAAGCCACTTTTTCAAGGGGATGATGCCGAAATAAAGAGAGAAACACAGCAAACTATGGCTTGGGTAATTGATCAATGTTTGATTATGTTGCATCCAATTATGCCATTTATCACAGAGAAATTATGGGGTGAGATTGCTGTCAGGCCAAATATGTTAATCCACGAAGATTGGCCAACTTATAAAGCTGATAAATTAGTTGATAAGCGAGCTGATCAGGAAATTACATGGACTATTTCTCTTATTGAAAATATCAGATCAGTGCGCTCAGAGATGAATGTAAATGCGGGAGCGAAGACCGATATGGTGCTTTTGGATTTAAGTTGTGATAAGCGAGTCGCTTTGGATGATAATTTGATAATGATAAAGAGACTAGCCCGAGTGGAGAATGTGAAAGAAGCAAAATCTGCACCAAAAGGCGCAGTCACATTAACAATAGATGGTGGTACAATTTGCTTACCGTTGTCACATTTAATTGATGTTTCTTCAGAAAAAAGCCGGCTTAATAAAATAATGGGTAAGTTGAACGCTGACATCGAGGGAACGCAAAAAAGAATTGCAAATCCAAAATTTGTTGAAAATGCGCCTGCTCATGTTTTGGTGGAAAATAAGGAACGATTGACGCAATGGACAGCTGAGGCCGAAAGGGTTGCTAAAGCAATCGATAGACTTGATGAGATGATTTAGTTATTTGTCTTGTGTAGTTAAATTGAATGAGTGCTAAAATGAAGAAATTTAATTTTACGAAATTAAGTGAGAAACTTCCCTCGACGGTTCCGTTTGTAGGTCCGGAAACTCAGGAAAGGCTTAATAACAGATTGTTTGCTGCACGTTTAGGTGCGAATGAGAATGTTTTTGGTCCTTCGCCCCTAGCCGTTAGAGCCATGCAGAAAGAGGCGGAAAAAATATGGATGTACGGGGATCCTGAAAATCATGACTTAAAGTTACAACTGGCAAAAAAACATGCCGTCCAATCTGAAAATATTGTAGTTGGTGAGGGTATAGATGGACTTCTAGGATATTTGTGTAGATTGTTTATTGAGCCAGGAGATAGAGTTGTTTCTTCACTAGGTGCGTATCCAACATTTAATTTTCATGTCGCTGGATATGGAGGGCAATTGGATACAGTGCCTTATGTTAATGATTATGAAGATCCTGAGAGCTTAGTTGAAAAAGCAAGAGAGACCAACGCAAAATTGTGTTATTTAGCTAACCCAGATAATCCAATGGGAACATGGAATAGTGGGAAAAAAATTGAAAAAGTGGTTAATAACATTCCAGATGGCTGCTTATTTGTACTGGATGAAGCTTATGTAGAATTTGCGCCTAGCGGCACATCTCCTAAGATTGATTGCAGTAATGAGAAAGTAATTCGATTTCGTACATTTTCTAAAGCGTATGGCATGGCCGGAGCGCGTGTTGGATATGCGATTTGCCATAGTGAACTAGCGTCTGCGTTTAATAAAATCCGTAACCATTTTGGCATGTGCCGTGCGAGCCAAGCCGGAGCGCTTGAAGCACTAAAAGATACAAAACATTTTGAAAGTACAGTTCTTAAAGTTAATGAGGCCAAGAAGCATATTTATAGAATTGCACTTGAAAATGGTTTGAAAGCGATCCCTTCAGCTACAAATTTTGTAGCCATCGACTGTGGTGCCGGCAAAGATCATGCATTCAAAATTATGAATGGTCTTATTGAACGCGGTATATTTGTAAGGATGCCTTTTGTTGAGCCACAAAATAGATGTATACGCATTTCAGCTGGAAGAACGAAAGATCTTGATCTTTTTGAGGCTAGCTTACCTCAAATATTAGATAGTATCAGATAACAGAGATATATTTAAAAGCAGAAAATTTTATACGCTATATGACTCTGATAATTTTTTTGAAGCGGCATCTAGAGCATTTTGACCATGAGGTATATTTAAAGCTTTTAATGCAACATCAATAGTCGATATTACACCAAGAACCATAGTAGCATTTATATGGCCCATATGGCCAATTCTGAAATAGTTGTGGATTTTTTCATCTTCTTGGTCAGCCATTCCCAAGCCTATACCAAGGGTAAGATCTGAGTTTTTTTCACACCAATCTTGAAGCTTTTTTGCTCCACCCTCGCTAATGCTGGCAGCGGTAACAGCATTAGACCTTAAGCTTTCTTCTTTAACATTTAATTCTATGTTTCCAAAATGTGACCAACGATCAAAGGCAGCCCATATTGCGGACGACAGGTCTATGTGTTTTTGCCAGATATTTTCAAGATTATTTTCATTTATCATCATGTCCAAGGCAGTTCTAAGGCCGTAAATATGATGGGTGGGAGCCGTACCACAAAAGTATTGATAATATCTTTTCACCTCGGTGCGTGGTGTCCAATCCCAATATGAGCTTACCTTATTTTTTTGACTTCTAGCTTGCTGTGCTTTTTCGTTAAACCATACAAAACTTAGCCCAGGAGGAGTCATTAAGCCTTTCTGGCAGGCAGAAATCATTAAATCGACGCCCCAGTCATCCATTCTGAAACAATCTGTACCAAGACTAGCAATACAGTCTGCAAATAGCATAGCGCTATGCTGCGTTTTATTCATACAATCTCGTAATTGTTTTAGATCAGTCTTGATAGAAGTAGATGTATCAGTATGAGCGACTAAAATAGCCTTGAATTTTTTGTCTATGTCTTTTCTTAAAATCTCTTCTATTTTTTCTAAATCAATTCCTTTAGATTTTCCAAAATCTACTGTGGTTAAATTTATCCCTAAGTTTTCTGCAATTTCCCCCCAGCCAAAAGCAAATCGCCCCGTCGCTAAAACCAATACGTGCTCACCATAAGATAATGTGTTAGCAATAGCGGCTTCCCAAGCTCCGTGACCATTAGCGATGTAAATCGCCACCTTTGATTCTGTTTGTGCTATTTTCTGTAAATCTGGGATTAAAGATGCGGTGACCTCGTGAAGCTCACCCTTATAGATATCTGGTGATGGTCTGTGCATCGCGTTTAAAACTTTTTCTGGGATTACAGAGGGTCCAGGTATTGCTAAATAAGGGCGGCCTTGTTGAGACATTTATTCTACTCATATTAAAATTAATCGTTTTCGTATTGCCATAACATTTGAAGTGTTTCAATTCTTCAAATGGTTTGTAAATCATATAGGATCATATATAATATAGCTTGAAGATAAAAGGGGATGGTACATAAATGTTTGACCGAATATGGGGTCGTATCGAAAAAGCAGAGAGTAAGCTTAGAAACCGATTTGGTAATTCTTTAGAGACTCCCTGGCAGAGGTTTTTATCTCATGTTCATTTTCAATTGATGGATCATGGTTTTTTAAGAATTCTATGGACTAATTTTTATCAATTCTCTCCAGGAGCATATCGTTCTAATCAGCCATCCCCAGCAAGGATAAAAAGATATGCAAGGCGTGGGATCAAAACGATAATCAATTTGAGAGGCAGTCCAAGTCAATCACATTATCTTTTTGAACAAGAAGCTTGTCAGCAATGTGAGGTAGAACTCGTAAATTGTAGTATGTGGGCTCGCTCTCTTACCCCCAAGCATTTTATTATTGAATTGCTAGATGTTTTTGACAAAATTGAGCACCCTTTTGTTGTCCATTGTAAATCAGGTGCAGATCGAGCCTCATTAGCTGCTGCTTTTTATTTGATATATAAAAAAGGATATACCGTTGAACAAACAAGAAACCAGTTTGGATTGAAATATTTGCATTTAAAATTCTCAAGAACAGGGGTGCTTGATTTTTTGATGGATGTTTTTGAAAGAGAAGGTCAAGCTCAGAATATTTCTCTAAGAGATTGGATAACCTCCCATTACGACGCTGAAGCTTTAACTAATCAGTTTTTAGAAAACCGAAGTTAAATTATCATATATTATTAGATTATTTGATTTTTAAGTTAAGTATTTTGGGCTATTAAAGTATTATTATAACGAGTAAATCGTTATAAAATTTTAAGATCAAAGAAAGGTGACATAAAAGTGGAAATCAGACCGTATCGATCATTACTTTACATGCCAGGAGCAAATACCAGAGCACTAGAAAAAGCGCAAAATTTAAGTACAGATGCAATAATTTTTGATTTGGAAGACGCAGTCGCCTTCAGTGAAAAAGAATTAGCAAGAGAGAATGTCGCAGTTGCGCTAAAAACAAAAAATTATGGTAATCGGTCTCTTATCGTAAGAATTAACAGTCTAGAAACTACTTGGTGGAAGCAAGACTTATTGATGGTGGTAAATTCGAATGCTCACTCGGTTTTAATTCCTAAGGTGAATTCTAGTGAAGATATAAAACAAATTGAAGGTATTATTGAGAGTGAGAACCCTAGTAAAGAAACTAAAATCTGGGCAATGATTGAAACCCCAGATGGTGTTTTGAATTCTCGAGATATAAGCAAGGCTTCCCAAAAAATGGGGGGGTTGGTCATGGGAACAAATGACTTACAAAAAGAGCTTGATACTCGATTTACCAAGAATAGATTGCCTTTACTTAATAGCCTTTCAATGTGCGTATTAGCAGCAAAAAGTGCTAAAGTACCATGTATTGATGGCGTTTATAATGCTTTTAAAGATGATGATGGTTTGTTACATGAGGCCAAACAAGGACGAGATTTAGGGTTTGATGGAAAAACTGTAATTCACCCTCTGCAACTCGAAATAGTTAATGACTGTTTTTCCCCCTCGTTCGAAGATAAAGAATTGTATCTGAAACAGATTGAAGCCTTTGATTTGGCAGTTAAGAATGGCAAGGGAGTGGCGGTCTTAGATGGTAAAATAATTGAAAACTTGCATGTCGAAATTGCAAGAAAAAATTTAGCACTTATGAACTCCATCCAGAATTTAGGATACTAACTATGACAAATAAAACAAATAGAGGTTTGTTCTTTGAGGATTATACAATTGGCCAAGTTATAGAACATCCTGTCCCACGTACTATAACTTCTGGTGAGAGAGCATTTTATCATGCAGCTTACCCGAGCAGACATGCTTTATACTCTTCTGATGTGTTTGCTAAAGATTGTGGTCTACCTAAATCTCCATTAACAGAACTTGCGGCTTTTCATATAGTTTTTGGAAAAACTGTTCCTGATATATCTTTAAATGCTGTTGCTAATCTGGGATATGCTGAAGGATTATTCCTAAAGCCTATATTTGTGGGGGATACCTTGAGATCAGTCAGTGAAATCATTGGCCTTAAGCAAAACTCTAGTGGTAAAACCGGTGTCGTGTGGGTTCGTACTGCAGGATTTAATCAGGATCAGGAAAAGGTTATTGAATATGTCCGATGGGTTATGGTTCGTAAAAGAAATTTAGATGCTAAAGAAGTAAAAACTCATGTGCCTGATCTAAAAAAGCATCTTAATATCGAGGATTTGACTGTTCCTGACGGCCTAACTTTTGAAAATTATAATTTTGCTCTTGCAGGTGAGCGTTATCAACTAAGTGACTACGATATCGGCGAAAAAATTAACCATGTTGATGCAGTTACCATAGAAGAAGCAGAGCATATGACGGCGACCAGAATTTGGCAGAATACGGCTAAAGTACATTTTGATAAAACTCAGAGAAACGATCTTACTAGATTGGTTTACGGTGGACACGTCATTTCTATGGCACGGGCTTTGAGCTTTAATGGACTTGCGAATGCCCAATTAATCGCTGGGATAAATTCTGGCTCACATGTTAATCCATGTATATCTGGTGATACAATCTCTGCATGGTCCGAGGTGTTAGATTCTGCAGCTACGAATTCTCCAAATGTTGGGGCAATAAGATTGAGATTGGTAGCAGTGAAGCAAGAGCATGATGAGTTAGAGTTGTATAATGCTGATGGAACTTACAAAACAAATGTGTTGCTTGATTTTGATTACTGGGCTCTGATTCCGATTTGATAAATGTATGGGTTTAATTGCGATCATATTCTGCTATTCGAATCTTAAGATGTGACGTTTTTGTTCTATTGACCCTATGGTATTTTGCTCCATTTCAATATTAAATAGGTATAAATAAAAAATGAGGGAAAGTTTGGAAGAGTCACGCAATAATAATCGCCCACTATCTCCTCATTTGGATATTTATCAATATCAAATAACTTGGACAGTATCTATTATGCATCGAATAACTGGAGTAGCTATGACTCTGGGTTTGATATTAATTGTCGCTTGGTTGGTAGCCGCTGCATTTAGCCCAGAATTATTTTCACTAATCGATGGTGTGCTAAGATCCTGGATAGGTATGATAATAATTTTTGGGTCATTGTGGGCCTTCTGGTTTCATTTTCTTAATGGCATTCGCCATTTGTTTTGGGATCTTGGATATGGTTTCAATTTATCAACCGTTTGGAGATCTGGGTGGGTAGTAGTTCTTGGGTCCATAATATTAACTATTTTTTCTTTTTTAATTCTTTAAAAAGGTTTTCTATGAATTTACGTTCTCTCCAAAAAGTTTTTGCAGGCTTAAAGTCTTCTGATCATGGCCTACAGCACTGGTTATTACAGAAAGTAACAGCGATAATTCTAATACCAACCACTCTATTATTTATTTATTTCTTTTCTGAAGTTTTTGGCAAAAGTCATCAATTTATGACAGGGTTTTTTAGCAATAAGATGATCGGTCTTATTACAATATTATTTATTGTCACTTCGCTGGTTCATCTTAGACAGGGTTTACAAGTAATTATAGAGGACTACGTCCATAATACTGCGGTAAATAAGTTTTTATTGAAAATTATTATCTGGAGTACTCGGATACTTTCACTATTAAGTGTTTTAGCTTTGGGAAAATTGGCGTTCATTGGATAAATTGTTGGAAAGAAATCATGTCAGCATATAATTATATTGATCACGAATACGATGTCGTTGTTGTGGGAGCGGGAGGAGCAGGACTTCGTGCTACTTTGGGAATGGCAGAGCAGGGGCTGAAAACGGCTTGTATAACTAAAGTTTTCCCAACAAGGTCTCATACTGTAGCAGCCCAGGGCGGTATTGCTGCTTCACTTTCAAATATGGGGCCAGACAATTGGCAATGGCACATGTATGATACTGTCAAAGGTTCTGATTGGCTTGGTGATACCGATGCAATGGAATATTTAGCTCGAGAAGCTCCTAAAGCAGTTTATGAATTAGAACATTATGGAGTGCCTTTCTCTCGAACTGAAGAAGGAAAAATTTATCAACGACCTTTTGGTGGACACACCACAGAATTTGGTGAAGGGCCTCCAGTTCAAAGAACGTGTGCAGCTGCTGATCGGACAGGGCATGCAATACTGCACACGTTATATGGGCAATCTCTTAAAAATAATGCTGAATTCTTTATAGAGTATTTTGCGACCGATTTAATAATGGATGAAGATGATGCTTGTCAGGGTTTAATCGCATGGAAATTAGATGACGGTACTATTCATAGGTTTAATGCTAAAATGGTGGTACTTGCCACAGGTGGATACGGTAGAAGTTATTTTAGTGCCACTAGTGCTCATACGTGCACAGGTGATGGTGGAGGAATGATAGCGAGACAGGGCTTGCCATTACAGGATATGGAGTTCGTCCAATTTCATCCAACAGGAATATATGGTTCGGGGTGTTTGATCACTGAAGGAGCGCGAGGAGAAGGTGGTTATCTAACAAATTCTGAAGGCGAAAGGTTCATGGAAAGATATGCGCCAACATATAAAGATTTAGCGCCAAGAGATTATGTGAGCCGATGTATGACCATGGAAATTCGCGAAGGACGTGGCGTTGGCAAAGACGGCGATCATATCCACCTAAACCTAAATCATTTGCCACCTGAAGCTTTGGCAGAGAGGTTGCCGGGGATATCAGAAAGTGCTCGTATATTCGCAGGAGTGGATTTAACCAAGGATGCGATACCGGTTTTGCCAACAGTTCATTATAATATGGGTGGGATCCCTACAAATTATTGGGGAGAAGTTTTAAATCCTACTTTGGATGATCACGATATCATTCAGCCAGGTTTGATGGCAGTTGGAGAGGCGGGCTGTGCGTCTGTACATGGTGCAAATCGCCTGGGTTCGAACAGTCTAATTGACTTAGTTGTATTTGGTCGAGCGGCTGCGATTAGAGCAGGGAAAGTTGTTGACCCATCGGCACCAAATCAACCGTTGAATATGAAATCAGTTGAAAAAGCTATGGATCGTTTTGATAAGATGAGGCATTTGGACGGTGAGATTGGGACTGCTGAATTGCGTTTAGAGATGCAAAAAACAATGCAGTCTGATGCTGCTGTATTTAGAGCAAATGATACTTTGAAGAAAGGTGTCGATAAAATGGGGAGTATTGCTGACAAAATGAGCGATTTGAAAGTTACAGATAGATCACTCATTTGGAATACAGATTTGATGGAAACATTTGAGTTAGATAATCTTATGCCAAACTCATTGGCTACGATTTTTGGCGCAGAAGCTAGGAAAGAAAGTCGGGGAGCGCACGCTCACGAAGATTTTCCAGATAGGGATGATAAGAATTGGCGCAAACATTCTTTAGCTAAAGTGGATGGTTCTAAGGTTGTGTTGTCTTATAGAAATGTTGGCACAAAACCGTTAACAACAGAAAAAGAGGGTGGGATTTCGCTAAAAAGAATCGCTCCTAAAGAACGTACATTTTGAATAGAAAATAAAGGTACATTAAGATGGTTGAATTTAGATTGCCCAAGAACAGCCGATTAACAGTCGGGAAAACTTGGCCTCGGCCAAAAAACGCTAAGAATGTCCGTAAATTTAAAATTTACCGTTGGGATCCTGATTTAGGAAAAAATCCCCGCGTTGATGTTTATTTTCTAGATATGGATGATTGTGGGCCAATGGTTTTGGATGCATTAATCAAAATTAAGAATGAGATAGATCCAACTCTGAGCTTTAGACGATCATGTCGTGAAGGAATTTGTGGATCCTGTGCAATGAACATAGGGGGAGGAAATACTCTAGCATGTATTTTTGGGCTTGATGAAGTAAAAGGTGATATTAGTATTTATCCACTTCCTCATATGCCAGTGGTAAAAGACTTAATTCCAGATTTGACTAATTTTTATGCGCAGCATGCTAGTATTATGCCTTGGTTGGAAACTAAAACTGACAGACCAAAAGAAGAATGGCGTCAATCTATAGAAGATCGTAAAAAATTAGATGGTTTGTACGAATGTGTAATGTGTGCTTCTTGTTCTACGTCTTGCCCCAGCTATTGGTGGAATGGTGATAAATACCTCGGCCCAGCAGCATTACTGCATGCGTATCGTTGGATTATTGATTCTCGTGATCAGGCTACTTCTGAGCGGTTGGAAGATTTGCAAGATCCTTTCAAATTATATCGATGTCATACGATTATGAATTGTACTAAAACATGTCCAAAAGGGTTAAATCCGGCAAAATCGATAGCTGAGATAAAAAAGTTGATGGTGGAAAAAGCAGCTTGATCTCGTTCGTGAGCTAGGCTTTATTTGATGTAAATCAAATTATACTGGAGCCATCGTCTTCATGGTAAATATAACAGCAGAACATATATGTAATTTTGAGACACATGGTGTCGAACTAATCAAAGGATTATTTAAGGATTATATTGATTTAATTCGAGAAGGGATTGAATTTAATATGGAAAATCCAGGGCCTTATGCAGCTGAAAATTTGAAGACAGGAGAGCATGGTCGATTTTTCGATGATTATTGTAATTGGAATAGAATTAGTCAATTTGAAAAGGTAATTCGAGAGTCAAAAGTTGCTGAAGTAGCCGCAAAGTTAATGGGTTCTAATACAGTTCAGGTTTTCCATGATCACGTTTTGGTAAAAGAACCTGGAACTTCAAAACCGACGCCCTGGCATCAGGATAGTCCATATTATTTTGTGGAAGGAAGGCAAACAATTAGTTTTTGGATTCCTGTGGATAAAGTTTCAGATGCTTCCTTGCGATGTGTGGCAGGATCTCATAAATGGCCAAAGCCAGTTCTTCCAACACGTTGGTTAAATGAAGATAATTTTTATAAAGATGTTGATAAATATATGCCTGTACCAAATCCTGATACAGAAAATATGCCAATATTAGAATGGGACATGGAACCAGGAGATGCAGTGGCATTTAACTATAGGATTTTACATGGAGCCCGTGGTAATGAATCTGATAAACGCCGTAGAGCATTTTCTTTGAGATTAACGGGTGATGATGCCAGGTATGTAGAAAGGCCAGGACCAACTTCTCCACCATTTCCAGGTCACAACATGAAAACAGGTGATCGTTTGCGAGAGGATTGGTTCCCATTAATTTATGAGCGATAGTCTCATTTATAGAGCATCTTAGTCTTGACATTAGTCTTTCAACAGAGCAATGGCACTTTAATAATTTCCTAAATAAATATCGTCTTAAGTTATAATTTTGATGCTTGAGACAATGTGACTACTAAAGTTTCCAACTTTATGTTGAAACAAAATACTGTTCTAAGGAAACGCTATAATGAAAAGTTTTGATGTGCTTGGTTTGAACAATAATTTGATGAGCAAGATTAAGTTTTTAGGTCTTAGCGAACCAACTCCAATTCAGTATCAAGCTATTCCACATATTCTTAATGGTAAAGATCTAATGGGTTTAGCTCAAACTGGTACTGGTAAAACTGCTGCTTTTGTACTTCCAATTTCTCACGAGTTAATGAAAATAAAAGAAAAACGAAGTCCAAAATCAGTGCGTGCCCTAATTTTAGCACCAACTAGAGAATTAGCTAAACAGATTCAAGATGTAACCAAGTCTTTCGTTAAGGGTACACCTCTTAGAACAGGGATGGTTGTGGGAGGTCTTTCTATCAATCCACAAATAAATAAATTAAATAAAGGTTTTGATATTTTAGTTGCTACCCCAGGCCGCTTAATCGATCTGATAAATCGAAAAGCAATAACCTTGGAGTTTACCAAGTTTTTAGTTTTGGATGAAGCAGATCAAATGTTAGATTTAGGTTTTATTCATGCTCTCAGAGAAATTTCAAAGTTTTTACCTGAACAAAAACAGACCATGTTATTTTCTGCAACGATGCCTAAGTTAATGTCAGAAATTGCCGCTACATATCTAACTGCACCTATCAGAATAGAGGTTAGCCAAGCGGGGAAAATTGCGGATGGGATTAAGCAATCGGTACATTTTGTTATACAAGGTGACAAGTCAAATTTGTTAGAAAGGCTGTTATTGGAAAACAAAACAAAACGTGCGCTTGTATTTATGAGAACAAAATATACTGCAGAAAAACTTATGAAATTTCTAGTTAGTCGTGGATTTCAAGCGGATTCAATTCATGGCAATAAGTCTCAGGGTCAGAGAGACCGGGCCTTGCAAGGATTCAAAACTGGAACAATTAGGGTTCTGGTTGCTACAGATGTTGCAGCGCGAGGCATTGATATACCTGCTGTAGAATTCGTATTTAATTATGATTTGCCTAATGTAGTTGAAAATTACGTACATCGCATTGGAAGAACTGCTCGTGCCGGGGCATCAGGTAACGCAATTTCATTTTGTAGTTCAGTAGAAATGAAAGATTTTATAGATATAGAAAGAAAGTTAAATTTAAGAATTGCCATTGCGGGAGGGGAGCGTTGGGAAAAAATTACAGACGGAATATCGAAGAAAAAACATTCTACAAAAAGGAATCTGCGAAAAAATAATAGAAAAAAATCAATATCTTTTAATAAAAATATCACAGAAGATTTTGATGCATTAGAGAAGTCTCAAACGAAAAGAAGAAAAAAGAAACGGCGATCTGGTGTTCGTATTAAGAAAAAGGCAATATAACTTTAAGTGTAATCTTAGATGCCAGGTTTAAGGTTCAATCAGATGCAGAATGAATCTGATTTAAATGGGTAGGCGGTTGATAAAGAAGGAAAGTTAATTGATGAATTATTTGCCATCGGTGAAGTAGCAGAGTTTGGTGATGGAAGATACTATGGTTATAATGCATTAGAGGGTACTTTTCTTGGTAGGTGTTTGTTTTCTGGACTGAATGCTGGTCAAACTGCAAAGGACAAGTGATGAAAAAGATAAATATTGAAAGACCTAAACCAGATGATGCGGATTATTTGAAAGATATCGAGCCTGTAATTTGCTATAATCCTATCAATTTACAAAATTTTAGTTTCTCGATTTATAAAGAAGCGCGCAAAAATCTGAAGAAGATTGATAGCATAATGGTAATGCCTCGTTCTGCAAATTGTGTTGATATAGATGCGGGCCATTTTTTTCGTATTAAGTGTGTCGATGGCGCGCAAGTTGGTGATTTAAATTTGTGGAATAGAAATAATTTAAACGAATTTTTTTATTCTGGAAAAACCAGAGCTCTGTATGGAACGCATTTATCAACTAAAGATCGACTTTGGTCTAGTTTTCCTGCCATGCGGCCTATGGCAACGATCACGGAGGATACATTAGATTGGTATGGGTTTGATAAATTTGGTGGTTCTGTTCACGATATTATAGGTACCCGGTGTGATCCTTATACTCATAATCTTATTTCAGATGGTGGAATATATCATCATTGCTGTCACTCAAACTTAACTAGAGCCTTAGCTGAGCATTGTGATATCGAGTTAAAGATAGCTGAAAAACATGTTCATGATGTATTGAATGTATTTATGTGCACAGGCTTTACCCGAGATACTGGTCAATATTTTATGAAAGAGAGTCCTGTTAAACCTGGTGATTATCTTGAATTTTTTGCTGAGATTGACCTGACCGTTGGATTAAGTGCTTGCCCTGGTGGAAACTGCGCCTCTGAACACTCTAGTGATCAAGCCAAATGTTATCCTTTGGAAATAGAGATATTCTTACCAGAACCAACGAGTTTAAAGGGGTGGCGAAGCCCCTTAAGAAATAACTATAATGGCTCTCACGGACTAGTTGAGCCATAGTGTTTCTCTAAAACCTTTAACAATATCTCTCTACCCCAATTATCTGAGCGTCAGAATACCGATCACCATGAGCCCAGCCAGGTGGTAGAATTTTATTAATTTTTTCTCTATCGGAATTATCAAAAGTAATTTGGGATCCGGTTACAAAGTCTTTTAAGTTTTCCTCCGATCTTGTACCGGGTATTGGGATGACATGATCTCCTTGGTCGAGCGTCCAAGCTATCGCAGTCGCTGCAGTACTCCATCCACGCTCTTGACAAAAAGTCCTGAAACTATGGATGATTCCCATATTTCGCTTAAAATTAGGCTCTAAAAACCTTGGTTGATTTTTTCTGAAATCTGTATCTGAAAAATTATGAGGCTTTAGATTTGTATCTGATAAAATACCTCTACCAAGAGGTGAAAAAGGGACAAACGTTGTTCCTAATTCCTTGCAAGTTTGTATCATTCCTAAATCAGGATATCGTGTCCATAACGAGTATTCATTTTGGATTGCAGTAACTGGATGAATTGCCGCAGCTCGCTTTAATGATGTAGGGGATATTTCTGAGAAGCCAAAACCCCCAATCTTGCCTTCTTCAATGAATTTAGAAAGCGTATAAGCTACGTCCTCAATATCATACTTATAATCGCGCCTATGGATATAATATAGTGGAATATGTTCTACTTTTAATCGTGTTAAAGATCCTTCTAATGCTTTTCGAAGGCCTTTTTCAGAGTTATCATTCGTACCTCGGGCGGCACCTTTTACGATTCCGCCTTTAGTTGCGATTTTAAATGAAAAATTATTGAGCTGTTGGTATTCTCCAATAATTGTCTCTGACAATCCCCAACCGTACATCTCAGCGGTATCTAAGAAACTAATTCCTGAATCTCGCGCTTTATCTAGGCATTTAAAAGACTCTTCTTTTGTCGTTGGGTCGTAGAAACCGGCGAAACTCATGCAGCCTAATCCGATTTCACTTACATTTAAGTCTAGATTTCCAAGTTTTCGATTTTTCATTTGAATGCAGCCTCCAACGCAATTTCAACCATTTCACCAAAAGATTGTTCTCGCTCTTCTGACGGTAACGCCTCATGCGTGATAAGATGATCGCTTACGGTTAAGACGGCAAGCGCTTTTCTCCCGTATCTAGCCGCCAATGTGTATAATTCGGCTGCTTCCATTTCAACTGCTAAAACATTATGGCGTCTCATTTCCTCATCAATTTCTGAGTGTTCTGAGTAAAAAACGTCAGATGAAAAGATATTACCAATATGCACATTGGAATTTCTTTTTTCTGCGGCTTTGGCTGCTGAATTTAACAAATCCCAATTGGCAGTCGGAGCAAAGTTTAAGTCCTTAAATATTGGTTTATTCATGCTGCTCATGGATGAAGCTGACATCGCGATAATAATGTCTCTAATGCCTACTTTCTCAACCATACCACCGCATGATCCAATACGTATAAGAGTTTGAGCATCATAATCCTTTATCAATTCATTCACGTATATTGATAAGGAAGGCATTCCCATTCCGGAGCCATGTATAGTTACTCTATTGCCTTTCCAGTCACCTGTATATCCCAACATTCCTCTTACTTCATTAATTAGCTTTGGTTTTTCTAAGAATGTTTCTGCAGCCCATTTCGCTCGATATGGATCTCCAGGCAAGAGAACGGTTTCGGCAATATCCTCTTTTTTTGCTCCTATATGAATTGTCATAAATATATCCTTTATTTCTATTTTAATTTTCGCATTTAAGAATATTTAAATAAATCGCACTCTGATGTCTTTTCATGATTATTGGTATCATAAGTATTTTAATCATGACAGTCATCGATCAATGGTATTTAATTAATGTCTACTAAGTTTCGTTGTTGTAGAAGGGCATTAACATCAGGTAGTTTACCTCGAAAATTTATGTAAGCTTCTTCGGGAGCGACCGATCCTCCTTTTGATAAAATGCAGTTAAGTAAAGATTCTGCGACATTACGATCGAATGGATTATTCGTTTCTTCGAATGCTTTGAATGCATCGGCATCCATAACTTCGGACCACATATAAGAGTAATATCCAGAAGAATATCCATCTCCAGCAAAAATATGCGCAAATTGAGTGGCTGAATGACGCATTTCAATTGCTAAAGGCATATCTATGCCCTTCAATATTTCTTTTTGTAACGTCAGAGGATCTTTAGGCGATGAAGCGTTGTGAAAATTTAAGTCGACGATTGCCGACGCTAAATATTCAACTGTACTGAAACCTTGATCAATATTTTTTGAGTCCAACAGTTTCTTGATTAGTTTTTTTGATATGGGCTTTTGGGTTTCATAATTTATCGCAAATTTTTCTAAAATTTCTGGAACTTCAAGCCAATGTTCGAATAGTTGGCTAGGAAGTTCAACAAAGTCACGTGCTACTGATGTGCCAGAGACAGAGGGATAAGTTACATTTGATAAAATTACATGTAGAGCATGACCAAATTCATGAAATAGAGTGCTCGCCTCATCAAAGCTCAATAAACAAGGGTTTCCTTCTTTAGGAGGATCAAAATTGCATACATTTAGTACGATTGGCCGCTTGTTGCCATTGAATTTTGACTGGCTTTTAAATGATGAGCACCATGCACCAGATCTCTTAGTGTCTCTTGTAAAGTAGTCACCTAAAAATAGAGCCAAATATTCTCCATTTTGCGTTACTTTCCAACACTTAGCTTTCTCATGATGTAGCTTTAATGAGATTTCTTCAAAGTCTAAGTTAAATAGCCTTTTTGCGCAGTAAAAAACTGCCTCGATTAATTTATGTAGCTGAAAATGAGATTTTATTTCAACCTCATTTATGTCATAATCGTTAGCTCTTCGCTTTTCTGCATAATATCGCCAATCCCATGGTTGAAGGGTATCATTTATTCCATCTTCTACTAATAGGTTTTGAAGCTGGTGATTATCTTTTTTTGCCTTCAAAACAGCAGGCTTCCAAACTGACATCAGTAAACTCTCTACGTTTTCTGGTGATTTTGCCATCTGATTTTCAAGCTTGAAATCTGAAAAACTTTTGTAACCTAATAATTTAGCACGTTCTTCCCTAAGCCTTAATATTTTTGTTATAACCTCAAGATTGTTATTGCTATTATTATTATTTCCTCTTGATGCCCAAGCCTGATAAGCTTTTTGTCTTAAATGTCTATTAGGAGAAAATTGTAAGAAAGGTACAACTAATGCTCGATTTAGCGTCAATATATAGCCATGATTACTTTTCGCTTGGGAAGCAATTGCCAGTGCGTCTTTCAGAAAGTTGGGCAAACCTTCTAAATCTTTTATAGTTAACTCCATTTGCCATGAGTTTTCGTCTGCCAGTAAATTTTGAGAGAATTTAGTTCCCAAAATAGCTAATTCTGACATAATGGTTTTATATCTTCTTTTTTTTGACTGTGATAATTCGGCGCCTGCTCTAACAAACATTTGTTGATATAAATAAACAATACGGTGCTGTTCGTCACTTAAATCTAAATTGTCACGATTGTTGAATATTTCCTTTACTCTCAACCATAGGCGTGAATTCATCAAAACTTCGGAACTAAACTGTGCTAACTGTGGGGCTATTTTTAGTTGAATATTTTGTCTCTCAATATTACTATCAGTGCCCGTTAAGTTGAAGAAGACTCGACAAACTTTATCTAACAACTCTTCTGCTTTTTCTATTTGTTCAATTGTATTTTGAAAATTTGGTGGATTCTTATTTAGATAAATATTTGCATAATTTTTTCTGGCTTCTTCAATAGCTAGAGC
>TARA_B110000008_G_scaffold200744_1_pt1 | contig 21249 bp, 17 predicted proteins | sample TARA_B110000008 | Tara Oceans TARA_B110000008 (sample SAMEA4396496) | marine metagenome | biome: Westerlies Biome; feature: [DCM] deep chlorophyll maximum layer (ENVO:01000326); material: water (ENVO:00002006), including particulate matter (ENVO:01000060) such as... | depth 40 m
AAATAAATCAGGCAGCATCAGGTCTGTTTAAAACATCGTATGAAAGCGTCAATACACCTCAGCATCCTCATCTGGATCCCCGTATTAGCTTTCATGGCATCTGCTCAGAATTTGGATGAGGCTAGGCAAGCGCTCGATCCAGAGCGCCAAAAAGAGATTTGGGATTCCGAGCATGTTACATTCAAAGTCGAGAAGCGATTTGGAAAGTGGTTTTTAGATGGCCTGCGCAAACGAGATGCAGGGATTCTCGCAACGGCCTTTCATAAAGAATTTTCGGGAACGGTAATCCCCGGCGAGACCTCGTTTGAGAAGATCATTAAGAGTAATGTCGAAGAAGTTCGCCGCACCGCTGGAGAGAAACCCGCAAACGCCGAAGATGTGGCTACCGCCTTGTTGGATCAGCTGCGATTACTGGATAAGATCGAGGCCCTAAACTTGCGTGTTTTACAGATCGCAACTGCTGGTAAGGGACAGTGGGAGACACGGCTATTGCTAACGGCATCTGGGCGGAGCGCCAAAGCAAAGTTGGTCGCGCTCGAATCGGAGCACATCGTCGACTTCCGAACGAAATCAAATTCAAATTTTGACGCTGGTGCTGTAATTTCCTCTTGGAAAGTTCTGTCCGAAACCAAGCGCAGTGCCCCACAAATACTGATGGAGGAGGTGACTGAAGCCAGCCAGCTGCATCGCTTGCCATTATCCGACAACTGGAAATTGCCTAAAGACGAGATCTCCCAGCGTTATAGTTTCCAATTCGCAGTGGAAGATTTCGATCGGGATGGATACCTAGATATTGCGATCGCCTCAGTACGCGGACCAACGGCGCTGCTCAAGTCGCTAGGGGGTCAGCGCTTTGCCGTCGCGAACAAAGCCTTTGGAATTCCTATGATGGCAACCAAGGCGGAACGAGCGCTGGCCTGTTGGTTGGACTTTGACAACGATGGTTTCCCTGACCTGATTCTCGGCGATCGAATCTATCGAAACATCGAAGGAAAGAGATTCCTAGAGATCACCGATGAATCGGGTCTCAAATTTTCAAGGGCTCCGATGGGCTGTAGCATTGCGGATTACGATGGAGATGGCCTGTGCGACCTCTATGTGCTCTACCAAGGAACTACCGTCGGGGAAGAGCCGCTACCTTGGGTTGGCGATGACATTTCTGGCGCGCCAAATGTGCTGTGGAAAAATCTCGGCGGCGGTCGATTCAAGAATGTTTCTGCAAAAAGCAAGGCTAGCGCGGGCAAGCGTAATTCCTTCGCTGCGACTTGGCTCTACGCCGACGACGACGCTCTACCCGATCTCTATGTCGCCAATGATTTTGGCACAAACAACCTGCTACGAAACAAGGGCAATGGTAGTTTCGAGGAGATCGCAAAACAGAACGGTGTTGCCGACTTTGCCACTAGCATGGGTGTTGCTAGCGGAGATCTCGATAATGATGGCTCGCCGGAGATCTATGTCGCCAACATGTATTCGAAAATGGGACGGCGTATCATCGCCCAGGTCTCCGAAGATGATTACGGGCCTGGGGTTCACAAGCAAATCAAGGGCGCTTGCGCTGGCAACCGGCTCTACAAACGCGGCCCAAGAGGCGGGCCCTATACGGAAAAGAGCGAATCGTGGGGCATCAACGATATCGGATGGGCCTACGCGCCCGCAATCGCAGATCTTAATAACGATGGTCTGCTCGATCTCCACGCGACAACCGGATTTCTAAGCTTTGATCGCAGCAAACCAGACGGATGAACTTGCCTGTGGAGGTCTGTCGTGTCGCAGCCTCATAATCGACTCAGCCAGCTTGAAGCGATCGGCGAAATCGATGAAGAAGCAGGCGAGTTCTGGACCAAGAACCCCTTTCAAATGCCCAACGAACGGGAGAACCTAAGTTCCTTCGAGCGCAACCGCACTTTCCTAAGCCTCGATGGCAGCTCCTTCATCGATGTTTCGTTCGCCTCAGGTGCGGATATTGACTCCGATTCTCGCAGCGTTGTGGCGGCAGATTTTAACCGAGATGGAGCCACTGACCTACTTGTTGGTTCGGTCGGAGGTGGCTCGTTGCGGCTGTTCCTCAACCGTTTTCCAAAGGCCAATTTTTCCCGCATCCGCCTTGAGGGCTCAGGGAGCAATCGTGCGGGAATTGGCGCACGGCTCACGGCAACTGTGGAAGGACAAAAACTGATCCGAGACTTATTTCCTCAAAACGGTTTTATGGGACAGGGCCCAGCAGAAATCATTCTGGGACTTGGAGACGCTAAGGCAATCGATCGCCTTGAAGTCCGTTGGCCTTCCGGAAAAACACAATTTTACAAAAATCTTGCGGCCAATCGGTATTTCTTGCTCAAAGAGAATCCGAACTAGGAATTCTATTCCGCCCGAAAAGCAGATCCACCGGTATTAAGAGCCAAAGACTGGCTATAAAAAACACCCTCAAACCTCTCTGCTTTACTATCCAAGGCGAAATCTCTTTCTTCGCCTTTCGGCTTCACGAATCGTTCAATTTAGGAGACCGTCTGAATCATGCGCATCATCATCCTATCCACCCTCCTCTTTTTGCCAATTTCAGGTCAAGATCACTGGCCATCTTTCAGGGGTGCCGAATCGCGTGGAGTTTCTGAAAACCCTGATCTCCCCGACAAATGGTCGGCTACTAAAAACGTTTCTTGGAAAACCGACATCCCTGGTCGTGGCTGGTCTTCCCCCATCGTATGGGGCAATAAGGTCTTTTTGACGACTGTTGTAAATCAGGGCGAAAGCGAGAGTCCTAAAAAGGGACTCTATTTCGGTGGGAACCGTCTTAAAATTCCCGAGTCTACCCACCTTTGGAAAGTGATCTGCCTTGATCTAAAGTCTGGTGAAATTCTGTGGAACAAGAACATTCACAAAGGAAAGCCCAAATCCTCTATTCACCTCAAAAACTCCTACGCCTCCGAGACCCCGGTCACGGACGGCGAACTCATCTACTGTTATTTTGGAAGTTTAGGACTCTATGCAATGGACTTTAAAGGTCAGGTCGTTTGGACCCACAAAGTTCCCGCTTATCCTACTCGCTACGGTTGGGGAACTGCTTCCTCACCAATCCTTCACAAAGACCGCGTCTATCTCGTCAACGACAATGACGCAAAATCTTATCTCATCGCGTTAGACAAAAAGACCGGTAAAGAAATCTGGAAAACTTCTCGTGACGAAAAATCCAATTGGTCCAATCCCTACATTTGGAAAAACAAGCTAAGAACTGAAATCATCGTACCGGGCTCCGGCCGCACTCGTTCCTACGACCTCGAAGGAAAAGAACTTTGGTCCTTCAAAGGCATGTCGAGCATTACGATCGCTACCCCGTATGCTCACGATGGTCTTCTCTACCTCTCCTCCGGATACGTTGGTGATAGTAAGCGACCACTCTACGCCATCAAACCTGGCGCCGAAGGTGACATCTCGGTCACTTCGAAAGATACCTCTAATGATTTCATCGCCTGGAGCAACTGGAAAGCCGCTCCTTACAACCCCTCTACTTTACTCTATCAGGACCAAATATACGTCCTACTCGACCGCGGCTATCTCTCCGCTTTTGACCCTAAAACCGGAAGTTCGATATACGGGAAACAACGCCTTCCCGGCTCCACTGGATTCACTGCATCACCTTGGGCATATCAAGGGAAAATCTTTTGCTTCAACGAAGACGGAGGCACCAATGTCTGCCAAGCTGGCAAGAGCTTTGAGCTTCTTCACACCAACCAATTAGCCGAAGACGACATGGGAATGGCCACCCCTGCGATCGCTGGAAAAAACCTCCTCATTCGTACTTCCGCCCGTATCTATTGCATTCGGAAATAGGTTTTCTGATGATTCCAAAGTGGCCAAAAAAAAGAGAAGGAGCAGCAGTGATTTAATTACTTTAATTATCAATAGATGTGAAGCGGCATGATGAGTCGTGCATAAATCTAATTAATTAAAGTCAATCCTAGAAGTTTCCTCTTCAAGCTTGCCACCAATTTAGACATTTCATAAACCAATCACTATGTCGAATAACCAGGTTAAACGTTTTGGAGGTAATCTATTCTTTACCTTGCTGACTCTGCTAGGGGTTAGCGCACATGCTCAAACAATCGGATTCACCGACGGATTTGAGATCGCAAACTGGGAGAACACCGAAATCCTCGCAACAGACCAAGTCGTTTCGGACGGCTTTACCGATATGTTTCAAAGCGACCTTGATGGTGCCGCGCAGAGCGCTGAATTCACATATGATGTCAGCTTACCCGGTGGCGGGGTGAGTAATCGAACCGCAGACTTCACTATCACGCTAGCAAACGACGCAGAAATTACTTTTGATTGGGAATTCACCGGGATGCACGCTTGGTGGCAGGCCTTTGCCGAATTTCGAATTATTGTGAACGACGAGGTCATAGAAAGTCCTGTCGATCTAACTACCACCTCAGGAGGTTATTTTTTCAACGACTTTGACCAGCAAGTTAATGTTAAAGCAGGAGATAAATTTGGATTCCGTATTGGTGGTCAAAACTTTGATTCAACTTCAACTCTTAATGGCAAGCTAATCGTAAGCAACTTCCGAGTTGTTCAAGAGGGTGAGAGCGATGCGGACCAAGACGGCCTCCCAGATATCTGGGAAATAAAATATGGTTTGAGCAACGATGATAACGGATCAATCGACATCAAAAATGGACCCAACGGTGACCCAGACAATGACGGGCTCAATAATCTTGGAGAGCTTCAGTCGGAGACCGATCCAACTTCAGCAGACACCGACTCTGATGGCTTAAGTGACAAGGTCGAGGATGGTGGCGGGACCTTTGTGAGCGCGAGCAAAACCGGAACCAGCCCTATTAATGCTGACTCCGATAATGATGGCCTCCTCGATGGCGTCGAAAACCCTCTCCTTGATTTTGTAGATGCTGACCAAACTGGAACTAACCCACATGTTGCAGATACCGACGGCGATGGTATAAATGATGGAATTGAAGTTTCCGTTGGTCGCAACCCGACCGAAGCTGAATCGACAGGAACACGCGACGGGATTGTCGCCAACTTTGACGATGCCGGTGAAAAGTATACCGAAGAGGCACTTCGCGGGGCTCCCGTCGGAAGACTCGTAGCTGCTAATGCCGATTCTGACGGTGCCTACTACCAACTCCTACAGCCAATAGGTAACTTGGGAAACTACATTTCTTTTGAATCTGAAGAGGACTACACAGGTTGGCAGAACTTCTCCTTCACAATGGATTTCCTTGCAAGTGAAGTTTCAGCAGATGGCTGGGGAATCAATTTTCTTTCAACCGCTGACAACGGTGATTCTGGTGTGGTTCAGGGTCTTGGAAACGAAGAGAATGGAACTGTGGATAACTCTTTTGGAGTGGGATTTAAGACTTTCCAATCAACCGAAGCGTCAATTACTTGGGATGGAATTGACGCGAGTGGAAGATCTCCATTTACCTTACCAACTGATTCTTGGGCCTCGCTCTCGATTGATGTCGACCGTGATTCTGGAACCAATATCGCCCTCGTTGATGTCACAATGTATACCGATCGCAACCGTCAAGGGGAGGCTGAAAACATCTATACTGACTTCGAAATCAAAGACATGGATCTGCAAGATTTCCGAGTTCAGGTGATGGGCCGCACTGGCGGAGCAAGCATGAACCTCGGGATCGATAATCTTGTCCTCCTTGTTGACGGAGGATCAAGTGCCAAACCACTCGAGATCATTGCAGTTAGCACCGAAGTGGAAGCAGGCGGCCAAACTCAAGCCGTTACCATTACGTGGAATTCCAAGGAAGGCCGCACCTACAGCATTTTAGCAAGTGACGACCTCAGCGAAGGCAACCTAGATTTGTGGGAAGAACTGGACGATGGCTTTACAGCCGCTGCCGGAGAAACAACAACTTCGTTTACTGAAGTCGGTGTTCCGCTTGAAACCAAGCAGCGCTTCTACGTTGTCCTTATTCCTTAACAGGGATTTGAGAATAACACTACCCTTTCTCACAACCCGCTTCGCTTAATCGGCAAGCGGGTTTTTTAGGGGCCCTGATATCCACATTCCTAACTAAGGAGAATATCTTACTACCTTTACCGCTTTCGGCTTATCAGAAAAATAGCCATACACGTTAAGAACAAATTCATCATCCCGTCCGTGCTGTTCACGATATTTCTCAATTACCGCAGTGATATCAAACTCGAGTTTATCGGATACCAACCCACGACAAAAATCTCCATTGCCATTATGTTTAAGCCATAGATTTGCCTGAGCGGGAAAGGATTCGCTGAAAATTGAGGGGCTCATGAAAATCTCGAATTCATGATCTTTACAACCCCCGCCGTAGTTAACATCGACCGAAAGCAGGCAATCGTCGAGCAAGACTTCTTCGAGCACAAACGGATCGAGTTGAAAAAGTTCCGGTTCACTGTTGCTTATCTTAACTGGAAGCGCCCCTCCACCATTGATTCTAACCCGGTAATATTCAGACCCTACTCTTGTTCTTTTGAATCTCACTGAAAGGGCGTGTCCTTCAGTGAAATCTTGGAACACTCCTTCCAACTGATCAACCTCAGTCCACTCGCTCAGATTATCAGACACTTCGACCGCCACATCTGGAATCGAGAAGTCAGCAAGATAGTCTAAGCCGTCAAATCTCAGCACCTTAGAAACTGGATCGAAGGAACCTAGAAGCACTTGCCCACCAAAGAGCTGTGCTTCGATCGTGTATTGGCCAATAATCGTGTATGTCCCAACCTGAATAAAATCAGACTGAAACCATTCAAAGGTTCCATCGCTATTCCATTGCAATTGATGCCTTGTCGTCCCTGGATTCGGGAATCCAGGAGGCGCATCAACTGGAAATTCCTTTATTGAAAAATACCTTTCATCCTTCCAATCAAACGGAAGAGAGAGACGGACCGATAAATCAATAACCCCTTCTTTTATCGAAGTTCTAACAATACGCGTCTCAACCTGGGTGGCTTCCGCGACTGTCTGAGTGAAACCCATCAAAAAAAGCGAGCTAGTAAAAAAGGCGTGAATTCTTGAGGAGACCATTGCTTGATGGAAGGTTAATAGGTATGCAGTTCCAAGAGAAGGATGGTGTGCAGGTATCTTAACTGCAAATTCAGTCAACCTCTATTTAAGCTCTAGCAGATCGGATTCAACCCACTCCCTTTTCCCCCACAAAAACTTTTAAGGGATACCCCGCGGTAGCAGAAGAGCGCAAACCCTCCAGCTCACACCTCATTGCTGATCAAAAAACAAAGTAAGGATTTCTCGGTTATCTTTGCGACACACAAGATTTCAGAGCGAAAACTACGAGGTCTCCCCGATGAGTTTGTTCTATGCATCGCAAAGTATGGAAAATGAGGGAATAACGCTAACTAGCGTTATAAATTACGCTCTAATTATAATACCGAGCCGTAACCGTTCGCTATAGAGTGGGGGGTGTTTATCAAAAAATTTCACCCTTATTCGATAATCGTCTCGGTTACCGCTCTAGTGTTAACATCCTGTAGGACCGACGATACACGCACGCTTGCTGAGGCAGGAGACCCAGCAGCACAATACGAATTAGGTGTGATGTATCAAAACGGTGAAGGTGTCCCACAGAATTACTCAAAAGCCGTAAAATGGTTCCGCATGGCAGCTGAACAGGGAGATTCAAATGCCCAGTATAGCCTAGGTCTCAAGTATAACGTGGGACATGGAGTCCCACAAAATTACCCCGAAGCCGCTAAATGGCATCGTAAATCAGCTGAACAAGGATGCTCTGCTGCCCAATTGAGCTTAGCTCGCATGTATGATAGGGGCAATGGCGTACCACAAAATGAACTCTTAGCCTATATGTGGTCAAATCTTGCTGCCAATAGAGGGCTAGAGAAAGCTGAGGCACACAGAGATGTCCTTCGGCAGAAGATGACTAAAGAGCAAATCGCCGAAGCTGAGAGACTCTCCAAAGAGTGGCTCAAGAGGAGGGCTAAGAAGTAGAAATAAAAGGGCAAAAATTCCGCCTCAAATCACTAGCGTGCCCTCAAATAAATTCTGCAGTGTTGCCTCATCATACATGATGTCCGGAACTCAGGAGGGATCTCTAGTCAAATCGACCTAGGTAAATCACTGCCTTCCCGTAACAATCCAAAAAGTTAAGCCCCTAGTCATGAGGGTCCGCCCCCCATAATAGGAGACGGACTTTCACACATATAATAATATTTTATCATCAACTACTTCATTCCCGATTTAAGATTAAGTGGGAGATGCAGTCTCAACTCGTCATGCGCATTTCTAGCGACCTTTGTGTCACTCATTATACAATAAATAGATTCGGATGATGAGTTTCTTCTTGGAATCGCAGTTCAGTATCCAGCATCGAAAACTCCTTCTCATTACCCGATTTTTTTCTTCGGATCACTATCACCCGAACCTACAGGGTCAAAACCATATGTGGATAACCTCTGAATAGGTCGAAACCACTTGTTCACAAAAAGATGTGAATATTAACACACTCCATAATATTTAACCCTCTTACTTATAGTATTTTATGCCTAAATAAACTATTTTTCCCGTTACGGCTTTGATGTTCAATAAATGAGAACAAGTCTGAACTTTGTGATCATTTAGAGAGGCTATGTGATTTGCATATGGTTTCGCCTAAAGCAAAGATTCAAACAAGCACACGAAAAAAAACTGCCTACTTCGCACCCAAGTAACCCGTCGCAACTCCAGCCCCTAAACTGTCCTCAACCTGCACTTCCAGCCAACCCCGCCTCAAAATTGACAATTCTACCTATCTTGATAGCGGTGGCACCAAATAGCAAAAGACGAGAAACCTAGCCCCCCTAATTCGCGGCGAAATTGAAACGACTTTTATTACTCTACACAAATAAGGCTCTTGGAAGTACGGACGAGGAGCTTCCCATCAAAAGGAACGGGGGTCGCTAGAATCTGCTGTCCCATATCATTTTCACCAAGCAACTCGAAATTTTCGCCCACTCGCGCAGAGAACACAACACCATCCTCGCGACTGGCGTAAAAAATGCCACCAGCAATTACTGGAGAAGCGTAGTAAGGAATGAGAGACTTTGGCAGCTGAAAAGTCCAAAACGACTTACCTGTCTTAGGGTCGAAACACACCACCTCACCTTTGTGACGAAGTAAATAGATCCTTCCTTCGTATTCTATTGGACTAGTAACGAATACCCCAAAATCATTGCTCTCCCAAGCTCGATGAGTCTCCGTAACTTCACCCTTCCCACCAAGGCGAACCGCATGAACTTCTGCCTGCTTCCGATCATCTCGACCCACTGGGACCACTGCAATATCAGCCACCACGACGGGCGTTGCAATTGGCGGCCAGAGCTTCTTTCCTTTCGGATTGAAGCCACCGCAAGACCACAGCAAAGAACCGTTGTCAGCTGCATAGGCAGTCAAGTGGTCTGAACACCATACGAGCAAAGCATCTCGGTCGCCATGACGAATAGGAATCGGGGTAGCATAACCATTATCATTCTCAGCTGGGACCTCGTAGTTACGTTCCTGCTTCCAGCGAATCTTGCCAGTAACTTTATCGAACCCAGCAACCCACGAATCCCCGGCATGAAGGCGAGGAAGAATGACCAAATCGCCAATAAGGATCGGAGAAGTTCCCTGGTCCCAATACAGTTCCTGCCGACCGAATTCTTTGGCTAGGTTACGTTTCCAGCGGATCGTCCCATCCATTTCGAGGGCTGCAAACGTCCCGCTCTTAAAGTAAACAAACACCCCCTTACCATCAGTGACTGGTGAAGCGTTACTACTAGTGCCTAGCTTCATATGCTTCGCTTTGGTTTCAGCACCAAACTCAGTCTGCCAAATCTGTTTCCCGTCGAGATCAAACGCCAGCGCTGTATCGATGCCTTCAGCAGGTGCGGTGAGAAAGATCCGGTTTTTCCAAACTATCGGCGAAGAAGCTCCCTTCCCCGAAAGGTCAATCTTCCAAGCCACCTTATCAACACTCCATTGAGTGGGATAATTCTCCCCAGCGCGACTTCCATTGTAAGAAGGTCCCCGCCAAGAAGGCCAATTCTCCGCAAAAAGAAGAAACGAAGTGGAAAAAAACAAAGCACCAATAACAAAGCCCATAGCGGTTTTGGATCCTAACATACTTTTATGTAACATAATCAAAAGCAATGTCATTCTGCTTTCTCTCTAAGGAGAAGAGAAATGCGGTTGCTTGTGGCATTGGGAGACTTCTCATTCCTCTCGTGTGAGCGAATTCGGACAACTAATTGTGGGTCATAAAATCACGGCTGCATGAACGAATAAGGGATTTAAATTCCTTCACAAATTCCAAACTCGCACTTCCCTTGGGCACACGCAAAGTCACGTGCAGGTGGTGATCGATCCCATGAAGATCTTGATAAATTTTATGCTCCACAAAATGCTTACGCTCCAAAACCCCTTCGGCCCGAGAATACGACTTACTACTCCCTTCCAAAAAGAAAATATCACACCACACACCGCCTCCCTCCTCTGGGCCGCGAACAGTCTCTAAGAATGACTCCCCTTCTGCTCGAAGCTTCGTGATTGCACTCTCGACATAAAGCCGAGTTGAATCCTCAAAATGCAAATTCTGCATAAACAAAAGGGAGGAGACTTTTGGATAAAATTTTTTCACAGTCTTAAGCACCGAACGGAGTTTGTTTAGAGACTCCAACTTAGGGTCAACTGGAATAGACTGTTTCTGCTCCTCCGCAAAAATAACGGAAGCAGTCAACACCGTGAAAAACATAGATCGAATGATCAGTCTCGCCCTAGTTATGTGATTCTTTTCTCCCATTTCAAATCAAGCATTGTTGGCGCGACTCATTGTCTCCGAGTCAATGGAATTGCTTTCCAAACCAAACAAGAAGTAAGATTCCGACCACCTCATTATTAATGAATGAGAATAGAGGAACCAACTACCGCGCAAGCAGTCGGGTGAAAAGCATCCTCTATCCTTGCTAAAGCAAATTTTCCTATTGGAAATTGTCATCTATGGGCTCTTAACAACCACAAAAAACTGACGGTCATTCAAAGGTAACCCTTCGTTATTGAAATCGATCGGGTAAACTGTAGTGGATTCTCCATCAGCAGCCGGGACCCCATCATTCAATTCGAGCCAATTTGACAGAGGTAGGGTCAAATCGTTTGATGTATATATAGAGTAGAGATTTCCTTCTTTTGATGTGAACGTGAGATCGACGAGAATATTATCTTCAGTCTGAGAATAATTCACGTCAACCACCTGAAAAAGACTAGCAGATCCACTACCCGTCAGGCTTGCAACACTGGCCCCAGCACCGTCGTTCCAGATCAAAGCCACCTCCTCTGGAGTGAGGGGGCGGTCCCATATTGCGACATCGTCGATATTCCCATCCCAGCCTCTATTGGCAGCCTGTGGATTACCACCGATTTGCAACGATAAACCGGCACCATTTGCCAAAACCCATGCTCCTTGGGATGCCGCCTCTTCTCCATCAATATACATCGTAATATTTCCGGTAGCATCGTGAGTAACTGCCACGTGATGCCATGACTCATCCTGCTGATCGAGATTAGCAGGCACATTTCCCGGGCCTCCTACACTATATTTTAAATTAGTTCCGGAGCTTCCATGTCGGGCAATACGCCAGTTATTCCCTTCACCTTGGCTAATTAAAGTATTCCAACCAGTGTAGAGAGATTCTGTCGTATACCAAACGGATACCGACATACTGCCAGCTTCAAAAGCGAACTCACCAGGATCGCCTACGTTGATGATAGCCTGATTACCTGCGCCCCCGCTGTTTTCCAAATCGACCGCAGAACCAAATTTCCCGGCTACGAACGAAGCCTTACCAATACCCGTTTGCTCGAGAATACCATCGTTGGTTTCGTCTAACCCAGCTGAAAAGTCTCCATCAAATTCCCAATATTCTATCAGACCATCAACAAGTTCAGCATTTGATAGCGAAGTAGTAGAAAAGGAAACACCTAGAGAAAGTAAAAGGTTGAGGATGTTATTTTTTTTCATCATAAAACAAATAAGTTACAGATTGACGCGTAGAACGCTGACTTCCGAAAAACGGAAATGCAAGGTCAATCACAAGGACTATTATCACTAGCCTACCCTAAATTGGGCACCGCAACCTACTCAAAACCTCTGACAGCCTATTGACCACCAAAAGCTATACGAAATAAAAGCGACTACCCTAAATTGTGAATTTATTTCGAACAAACTTCAACAAGCTTTCGTCTTCAAAAGCCTGATCCTGCCAAAGAAAAACCTAGCCCGATATGGTATTGAGCGAGTTGCAATTTTGCCCAGCCGAGAAGATCGCGTTGAGAATATCGACCGCCTCCCGGTTTTTGTAGATCCCAAGTGAAAGCACAGACACCGTCGAGCATTCGCATCTTGCCACTTGTCTTCTATCCCAAATCACTCTCTTCAAGATTTAGCGGCTCCCGTCTCCTTCGTTCATCACGCTGATCAAATTCCGCAGGGAAATGAGACTGCCTTACAGACTAATGGATGCTGCCTTGACCGAGTTTCCTTTACTTCCTATCACTCATGATGAAATGCGCTTTATGTTACTAGCTTTAGTCGATCTAATACTCGGATTACTAATAATCTGTATCTTACCTTTTGCTTGGATCCTAAAGGACGGGATCGGTCCTGATAGTGTCACAACAACCGGCCTAGAAGCGGTTTGGAAATGCTTAATGTCCTTTTACGTTGGCCCCGCAATTCTACTATTCGGATTCCTCGATCAACTACTTAGAATAGGTGTCCCTGCTGATAAACCCAGATCGAAAAAGGGTTCTATTATCTTATGGCTTGTTTCAACCACTTTGCTATCGCTCTTCTCTCTACTAATGCTTTTGATTTTTTTTAGGCTGTAATTTTTGGGACTATAAAACAGGATTTTGGGAAAGCTCGACAAAACCTCGTCTCATCGGACAACTGATCCCGCATTATAAATCACGACTCGGGGACCGATCACTCCCTCGCGCTATTCCAAACCCATTATTCCAGTTTTAAATTACTTTCTAGGAATTTTGGAATCGAGAACATTGAGTAATTTGCCCAACCCTTTGAGGGCAAACTTTACTTTGAAGCTTCTGGTTTTCAAGGCCGCGGCATTAACAGCCACTGCCGCAGAGCCAAGACCGTTGGTGCGGGCCTGCTCTAGCAGCTTCTCTCGGATATCGGGTGGAATTTGGTCGAGGAGTTTTTTCGAGACTCCTTTCATCCCATCTCCCAAACCCGCGAACCATTCCTCCGTAGTTTGTTCCCGATGTTCTGGTTCGCGTTTATTACTGCCCGAAGAATCGGCTTTCTCTGAAAAACAGTGGACCTCACCGGTGTTTTTTTTCTCAGGCATAGAAAGGTTTTTTTTGAAGCTGAAGAGGGTTAATCGGGCTACGCTCGATCAGGGACCACGCTACCGGATGATCGTAGCAAAGACGAGGAGATAGAATGCAAAAGGGCCTGAGCCAACTTATACCACTCTGATCTGCAATCCCATCTAACCAACATCCAAATCCGCTTTGCTAAGCCAGCTGACTGGTTTTTTATTAGACCCCTTTCCATTGAGTCATATCTCCTTTTTCCGCATTCAAAGAATCCTCCTTTAATCTTAATGATTATCAATTGCCTCGGCACCACGGGATTTAACTTCTCAAAAAATCCATCGATCACACTACAAGATTTTACTATACAGCGACGCTCGAGCAGATTTCCAACTTTAAGAAGTTCAGTGGGAAGGTGTGCTTTCTAAGCGCAGAAAAAAACTGTTGCAAAACCAGCATTTTATTGACAGCTAGCCAGGCTGCTGCTTCTCTCAAACATGAAATCACCTCCCAAAAGCCTATGTTTATTTTGCAAACCTTATGAAGTTGATTCAAGATCTCCTCACCCTCTTTATAATTTTTTTCTGTGCCTGCCCAAGCCACGCAATCGAATTATCAGATCCGGAAATTCATGAAGTGAGGGCCTATGTTTACGATTATACTCAGGAAAAAAAATCCCACATCACAATCGGCGGACGGCTGCACAAAGGAGTCATCAACAAAGCTGGTGTCAAGCTATCTCCTAATCAGTTGAAAAGACTACTCAAGGCTATCGCTAAGCAACCCCTCCCAAAGAAGATCCTGCCACTCCCAGATTGCTATTGGCCTCATCACGGTTTCGTTTTTTTTGATGAAATGGGGCAGATTCTAGCGCATGCCGAAGTCTGCCTTCAGTGTAACCGACACCGAGGCTATAAGATTCTAGAATTAAGTTACTACTGGGACTTGAAGGACATCCGTAAGCTTATAGGAGAGCTCAAGCTCCCTATCTTTGAGGATGATAAAAAATATACTCAGCTTTTCCTGAAGGCTGTGTCGTGATTACTCAATGAATCGATAACCAAAGGTTCGCGATTCGTCTGAGGCTCCGGGTCTACGTGTCAGCATGAGAGATAAGGAGGCTGGCATTGGATTGCCCCCTAAAGTTTTCTCAGTGATCTCAGTGCGTAGATTTCATCTGGCAAACTCCCCTATTTAAGGACGCCGGCCCTTTCGAGGGTAACCGTAATCACTTTATTTCGTAAATTGGGGGGGATTATCTGACCGTTGAGATCAGTTTTCGAGCTACTTATATCATTTTACTTTAGAATTGCGGTAATAGCGCCTCAGCCTACCGCACTGCCTCCTTGATCAACCGTAAAGTCTTCGCGTGTGCCTCCTTTAGAAATTTCTTTGGCTCTCGCTTTCGATACTGCTCACTATACAGCTCCAAAGACACACACCCCTCATACCCAATCTCTAATAAGATTTTCAGTTCCTCTACCAAGGGCAACTGCCCATCTCCCGGCAGAACCCGCTCTCCGTCACACCAAGAATCCTTCTTTTTCTGGCCCTTTGGCGCATCCGAAAACTGATAAATTGCGATCGCACTCCCACGCAACATACGCAGTGAATTTAGCGTACTCCCACCATGATAGTTATGATAGCTATCTGGGATGATTTTAGCATCCTTCCAACCCGATTTCATGCCCAACTTCACAGCATCCGCCACCGTCTTTAGCTTGCCTACCGCATTGAGAAAGATGATCCCCGTCTTCAGACCATAGTCCTTCAGTGCTATTTCGCTAATCTTTGCATAGCAAGCCGCTCCTGACTCCATGTTGAAGTCATCCTTATACTTGAAGTCCGGGATACACTGAACATGAGCGGACCCGATTGCCTTCACCATTCGCAACCGATTACGATGTTCATCAATCCTCTTTTCGAATTCCTCCTCACTGTTCGCTAACACTCCCCACAGCCCGATCACACTTGGAACAAACAAGCCAAGCTCTTTGATTCTCTCCCCCAACTTCTCTAAAGACCCTCCCGCCTTCTCGTAAACCTCCAACTCTCGATCCCAAGGCTCGATCGCATCAAATCCGGCTCCTGCCACCAATTCCACCTTCTCATCCAGCGGTATCTCGTTAGCCAAGGTCGCCGTATCCAAACACATCGCCCACGGACTCTTGCCTCCCTGCCATCCAATCGTTTTCGCTTTCGCGTCTCGTCCAACTCCTGTGCCCACCGTTCCAATTCCAACCATCGCCCCTACCCCCAAAAATACTCTTCGCGTCCTTTTCATCCAGCCAATACACACCTTACTCGCATCATCTTTCTGCAACTGTGATGAAAGCTGGCGAAAAGGCCCTACCAATTAATTTCATAGGTTCATTTCAAACACCTACTTTTGTGACCAAAAGCTCACCAGAAAAACTCCTAAGATAACGTAACTCAATCTTCTCTTCACAACCCTATCGTCTCAACTTTTAGATCGCGGATAAAAAATCGATTCCATACCTAAAGTGTTGATAGGTTTAGCACATTAAGCTTTGGATCATGCCCTCTCCTACTACACAAGCCTAACTACTATAAGCTTCCTTGGAGATGCTCCTTTCTATTTCTTGCTTGCTCGTTCGGATTCGATCCGATGAAAGGCCTCTACGACCGCAGGCGGCCAGCGGAAGGTGGGAGCCTGAGCGGGATCAAAGCCCCTCAGTTGCAACTCGTCTAGGCGGTCCGCCACGGGCACATAAAGCCACTTGTTTTGCCTAAAAGAGTCATCAAGCAGTTTCGCGAATTCAGGTATATGTTTACGCATCTGCTCTCGCGTTTGCAGGTGGCAGACGTGTTCTCCCTTCGGTCCGAGAACCTCGAATGAACTCTGACCACCGCCGGACTTCGGCCTGATAGTACCGTTACAGTTGAACCAGGCCTGCACACCCTCGGCCCAGAACTCGGCAATGCCGCCCTCTATCGCATACCCACGGAAGCGACCGCTCTTTTCCGCCTTGTCGAACAAACCCCGAAGGCGCGCGTCAAACTGTCGGTCCAAACCACCGATGACACTTTGAATCCCGTGTGCGAACTCATGAATGAAAATATTTTCTCCTTCCCAGGGATCGCCCTTGAAATTAAGCACATTTTCTTCGCCACAACTGACCGGCCTGCTACCCAGACCGCGGGCCCGATAAGCCCACCACAGCGACATCCCCCGGCAGTCAGGAAGATCTGTCTGCAGTTCGCAATAAGCCATCACAGCTACAAACATCCTTCTCTTCTCACAGAGAGCTCTCATTACGTCAGGCCGATTAGCAAGCAACCTCTTCGCCAAGTATCCGACCTCGCGCAGAGCGGGAAGCGAGACCTTCTCCGAACCGGCTACCACCAAGCCATCAGCGACAATATGCTGTTTGTAAAATGGATCGAGCGTCTTTCTTAATGCTTCGGCGCTGTAGGGCTGCTTCACAGAATCAACTTCCTGCGCAGCACAGGAACAAGACGAGGTAAGCCAGCACCCACCGCTTGCCAAAGCGAGGAAGGTCTTCCGAAAGTCAACTAAAAGCATCCCTTATACATGTTATTGCAGGCATAAAAAAATCAATGAGAAAATCATGTGGTTGATTCCGTCGGACTCTTTGATATCCACTTTTACAAGTTTTAAGTGATTTAAATATCATTCCTTATCCTTGATCAACGTTGTCCTCATTCCTAATAGATGAAAGATGCTATGTAAATTTCTTCACCCTTACACTGGTCCACGATTTACCATTCCCCTTTCCTAATTCAGAGCTCTTACTCGGAAGATTACATAGCCATAATGCCCGCAAAAGAAGCCGATCAATTTTTCTCACCATTCTATTATGGACAAACCAACCCACCCAAAACACCGCACCCCGACGGATGGCGTTCCTGCCCGTTTACTGCTCCCTTATCTCAAATAACTTTCCTTTCAAGCCCCCCCTTGCTCCCCCTCCATTCTGGCCCAAAGGCGGTTTCAAAACACTCCCGCCAACCGCAATTTGCTAGCAGGATGGTTTTTAACTTTACTAGCTTCTGTCTCTTTGGTTTTATCTAACACTTACTATGTTAGTTAAATATTTTAGATAAAACTATTGAATTCCTATCAAATGAAATTTTGGACCAACTTTATTGCTTTACTGATTCTTTGCCTCCCCAAATCAGAGGGCAACGACGAAGCGATTCGGCTAGGACTCAAACATGTTGATCTGAGTGTCAATCTAAACGGTTGGACACCAGTTACCCAGTCTAAACAAATTAGATATGGTGAATGGAAAACGAACGCTCCAATTGGCCAGGTCGGCACTGGAGGAGGATGGGGAAATTGGGGCACCTCTGTCGTATGGGAAGATTATAAGAACGTTACATCCAATGAATTCGAAAGAGCTTCACTAGATAGCGGTGAGAAGGGTTTTCGCATTCAATCTATTGAACCTTTCGTTCCGAGCAACGCGACTAAGTATTACCAAGAAGAACTTAGCAGCTTCATTATCAGTCCGAGAATTGACTTATCGAAAAAAGCTCAAGACCATTTATTCTTCCAATACAAGAGTAACACCAACATGAAATTAGAAGTATGGGTTAGTCAGGATCAAGATTCATACTGGGGAATTTGGGAGGAAAATCAGGACCGCTTCAAAAACCATATAACTGCTACGATTGTAGAAAACGAGTTCACCCAAATAAAAATAAATCTACATGATCTATTAATAGAAATGGGGCAGATATTATGTAATAATGGACGTGATGATGTGGTTATAAACCCTAAAACTGATGAGGCTTACATCGTATTTGTTGCTCAAGACAATGCGGAGAGGCGATTGGGCTCTGATCCTGAAAAGATCGAGATTAAATCAATCTGGACTTCGAGTTATTATGACGATGATCAACTCCAACCAGCACCCATTCATCCCATTATCAGTTTTGACCATAGTTGTAGTAGAGTCACTGTCTCAGGAAGAATCGGAGAAACTTACGAATTACAGACAAGTTCCAATCTTGAGGACTGGAAAACATCTCATTCATTCACCCTCGAAACCCGTTCTGAGACTTATCCAATTCCCGATTTTCAGGACACCATAAGAAATACAATGTTCTTTCGGTTGAAACATAAGCCCTAATTGATTTTAAATGCATTAGGATCAAATGAATAGCTCAGTATCTATTTATCCTTGCCCGATTGAATCGCTTAGTCATCCCTCCTCTTTCCTGATTTAGGAATCGGGGTTATGGAAATCGAAATTCCGCGATGAGGGTTCCACTAATAAAGCGCGGGGCTGCAGCAGACGATGAAATATGATGATTGACGCTTCAGACACCTAGCCATCAGCCCAGGACTCCACGCCAAGTCAGAGGTGCCTTCAAGGCCCCTTAAAGAAACGAGCTGCTTTAGTAGCGGGAATTTATGGAGACTTGCGAGTCATATAAAATTCAGCATCATTTGTGTGATCAATAGTCATCTTCCAACTATTCCCAACTCTGATGTTGTGAGTTGACCAATGCCCCGTCTCTTTTCGTTTGGTTCCATTTTTCATGACCTGATCGACTTTCCATACGCCATATGCAAATGCCTGATCGCCAAACCTTTTAGCTGAAATCACAGTGGCACTGTGATTAATCTCTTTAGTGCTTCCATGCCATTTCAAGAAATTTCTTTTAATTGCCTCTAGACCCGAGATCGGCTCAACCGCGCTGCCATTAACGACCGCATTATTTGCATAGAGCGATAGGCTACCCGCTAAATCTTTGCTATTAGCGTATAATGAATATTTGTCACAAATCTCTCTTTGATATGTCTCTTTGAAATCTTCCTTCGGAATTGAACTACAATTTGCCAAGAACATTAACGGCATTAGATAAATAATCTTTTTCATTTAATCTTGTTACCAGCAAGGGCTTCTCTAGCCAATTTTAAAAAAAAGTAATTGAATCATATCCAGATACCCCATGGGAAATAACATAGATTACGATCCGCTCATCAAAATCGAATCCCCATAGTCCTAACTAGCATATGACCTCTCCCGTTTCCTGATTGGCTGATACTACTTAGAGAAGCAGAATTCAGTGATCAGAGATTCGGTCTAATAGACCTAGTAAAGAAGAACAAGAAAGGGGGAACCCTACTTCAACTTAAAAGAATCTAAGAGACACTAATTACTGCTATTTTTCTTAATTACTAAGGTGTGACCTGAGCCTCCAGAAATCCCTACCACATTCGTTAATCCAATTGGGACATCACATTGCTTCTGTTCATTTCGCCCCCAAGCAACCACTGAACCATCTTTCTTAACTGCTAAGCTATTAAAAAAACCAGCAGAAATCCCCACTACATCCGTTAATCCAATTGGGACATCACATTGCTTCTCGTCATTCTCACCCCATGCAACCACTGTCCCGTCTTTCTTAATGGCTAAGCTATGGCGTCCTCCCCCAGAAATCCCTACCACATCCGTTAATCCAATTGGAACATCACTTTGTTTCTGTTCATTCCTCCCCCAAGCGACAACTGTACCATCTTTCTTGAGTGCTAGGCTATGACGTCCTCCTCCAGAAACCTCAACCACATCCGTTAGATCAACAGGAACATCACATTGTTTCCATTTATTATCACCCCAAGCGACAACTGATCCGTCGTTCTTAAGTGCAAGGCTGTGACCTGAGCCTCCAGAAACTCCGATCACATCCTCTAAATCAACTGGAACGTCACATTGTTTATCTTTGTTATAACCCCAAGCTACGACTGTCCCATCTTTCTTAACTGCTAGACTGTGAGAAAAAATCCCACCCGAAATTCCAATGACATTTTTTAAACCAGTTGGAATATCACATTGCTTCCATTCGTTCTGCCCCCAAGCGACAACTCTACCGTCTTCCTTAAGAGCTAGGCTGTGATCTGATCCTCCAGAAATTCCCACCACATTTGTTAATCCAGCTGGAACATCACATTGTCGGTCGTCATTCTCACCCCAAGCGACAAGCTTGCTTCTGCTCCCGCGTAGCAACGTCCGCAGTGACCAAGATTCTCGGATAGATACAAGCTCCAAAATCCTAGCCTGCTCCGCGGCTTCGGCAGCATCTAATCTAGTTTTTTGCGCGGCTTCGGCAGCATCTAACCTAATTTTTTCCGTAGCTTCGGTAGCATCTAGCCTAGCTTGTTCTTCAATCATCACCTCCTTGATCGCGTTATTTGCCTTTTCTCTTGATTCTCTAATCCATTGAGAAGTTTCTTGATCAACCTGAGCACTAGACAAGCTTGGAAGCTCTTTAGACTCACCTCCCTCAGAAGCCAGGAGAGTGAAGACCCTCTCGACACTCTTATACTCAGAATCGTTTGAGATAAGAAGTGGTGAGGCAAGACCCTCTTTTGGTCTTTCAACCGGAACAATCCATAGATGATTCTCAATCTTCTCGCCAACAGAGCGTGCTGCTTGGGCAATCACCCAAACCTTTGGCTTAAACAAAATTTCAAACCGACCATCGGCATCCGTTTTCACAACCGCAGGAGGAATTTTAGAAAAAAGAAGCTCGGTAGAGTAATCGAGCCCCTCAGACGGAGTGAAACGATTTTGACCTGTATTTTTTGCTTTCGGCAAAACTGCTTCTTCCCTTAAAGCCTTCAGCACTGGAATGCTTAACTCAGGTTTCTCCAAAGACGTTAATTCTTTAGCCAGCTCTTCCTTAGCATTTTCATTAGCCTTTTGCTGGGCGCCCTCTACCCGAAATACCATTATTTGCTGTGCTAATTCACTAGCAATGATTTTGAACTGCTCATCGGAAACAACATGAATAGGAACTAATCCCATTTTAATATTCTCACGACTTTTCGTGACTACGAATACTTGGCCTTCTACCACCGCATCTGCCTCTGCCTCTGCCTCTGCCTCTGCCTCTGCCTCTGCCTCTGC
>TARA_B110000008_G_scaffold30450_1_pt1 | contig 21125 bp, 17 predicted proteins | sample TARA_B110000008 | Tara Oceans TARA_B110000008 (sample SAMEA4396496) | marine metagenome | biome: Westerlies Biome; feature: [DCM] deep chlorophyll maximum layer (ENVO:01000326); material: water (ENVO:00002006), including particulate matter (ENVO:01000060) such as... | depth 40 m
TCCTCGTCCCAAACGAGGCGCGATGACCGGGCTACGCTACACCCCGAGTAGCAATTATTGCGGAGAGTGTGGGATTCGAACCCACGCGACAGTTACCCGTCGACAGTTTAGCAAACTGCTCCATTAACCACTCTGGCAACTCTCCGAAAAGCTAATAAAATTAGCATAAAAATTGCGAGTGCAAATGTAATATACCTATTACAATATTGCAAGGTTTTTTATATTTTTTGCAATAAAATTAATCAGGATATTCAACCCGAACATGATAGATGTTCATTAATTTTCTTTTTATCACTTTTTTAATTTTTTCAATCTCACTAAAAGTAATGTCAGAATTAATAAACTGGTTATCCAATTTTTGCTTTTCTACAATTTTATTAATCAAATCATCTATTGATTGAGCCGAAGGTTCTGTTAAACTTTTCGATGCAGCTTCTGCGGCATCACATATCATTAAAATAGCCGTTTCTCTTGAAAAAGGTATTGGCCCTTTGTATTGGAAACTATTTTTATCTACCTCTTCTATAGGGCTAAATTCTTTCTCTTTAATATAAAAAAAATAAACTAAGCTAGTGCCATGGTGAGTTCTAATAAAATCTATAATTCTATCAGGTAATCTATATTGCTTTGCTAATTCAATTCCTTTGATAACATGATTTATAATAATTCTAGCACTATCTTTGGGAGATAAATCATTGTGTGGATTTACTCCAGTAGATTGATTCTCTATAAAATACATTGGATTTAATATTTTTCCTATATCATGATACAAAGCCCCTGTTCTAACCAACATTGAGTTTGCTCCAATTTCATTTGCCGCTGCCTCAGCCAAATTAGCGACCTGCATAGAATGCTGAAATGTTCCTGGTGCTTTTTCATTTAGCTCTCTTAAAAGTTTAGTATTAGTATTTGATAATTCTAATAATGTAACATCTGATACCAATCCAAACATTTTTTCATAAGCATATATAAAAAATAATGATAAAAAAGATAACAATCCATTTGCTCCAAACATCATTAAATATTTCCAATTAATCTGTAATGCATCCCCTTCTTTAATTAATGAAAATGCTAAATAAGTAATCATATATATGACTGTTATTTGTCCTATAGAAATAAATAAATTAGCTCTTTTATATAATTCAGAAACCGTTAAGATTGTTACAATACCAGCTATAATATGAAGGTAAATAAACTCAAAACTATCAGGAACTATAAAACCTAAAAGTAATACCGTTAAAACATGAGTGAATAATCCTAATCTAGCATCAAAAAAAGCTTTTAAAATAATGGGTAAAATACTTAATGGAACTATATATAAATAGTCAGAATTATATTTAACAACAAGAGTTTGAATCAATATCATAAGACTGACATTGAAAAATATGAAAGTTACTTTTGTATTATTTTCAAAAATCTCTTTTCTATACTTCTGTAGGAATAGTAACAACATTAAAAGCGCAAGAGATACTAATATTGTAAAGCCTAAGACAATCCAATAATAGTTTGCTTTTGTCCAAAGTTTTGATTCTGATTGACCTTTTAATGAATATAATATGGCCATTTTTTTTCCTTCAACAATGTCTCCTTTTAATATAATTAGCTCTCCAAGAGATACTTTCCCTTTTGTTAGTGAAATCATATTAATGGCCTCATCAATTACTTTTCTGTTAAATTCTATATCATAAGAGACGTTAGGTTTTATAATCTCGGAAAGAATTTTTAAATTAACATTTTGAAAATAGTTGTAAGGCTGTTCTCCTAAACTTTCTTTAATAAGTTCAAAAACATCTTTAGAGTATAGTAAATTACCGTAAAGAATGTCTTGAACTTGATTGTCTATCTTTAAAGCTATGATGGTGTTTTTATCTGAAACAAAATCTTGACTGGAAGGTTCTATAAAGCCTTTATCGTAAACAGACTCAATTATAGAATTTCCTACCAAAGTGATTTTTTTTATCTCTTTATATGACAATGAATCATTTATTTGAAGAAAAGAGGTTCTTAACTGATATGCTTCTTTTACTTCTTCAACGGTTTCTTTATTGAATTGAAAATACAATTTACTATTTAGTTCTATCGTCTTAATTTCTTCTGCAATTTCTTCCTCCGTCTTATCTATTGCAAAATCGAAAGTTGCGTATAAATTTTCATATTGCCATGGTTTACCTTTGGTAAATTCATATTTAAACTGACCACCTTTTGGAAATAGGTAGACTATTGCAAGAACTGTAATTAAAAAAAGAATAACTTTATAGATTACAGTGTTATGCTTATATAATTTGTTTACAGTTTTACTCATATTTATTTCTTATAATCACAAACTTAACTTAAAAAAATGGAGGTCAAAAATTCAAAGCTTAGTTTCCTAATAAAATTTGATTTAAAATAGTTAGTTTTGTAAGAGACATTATAAATTAAAAATACTGTAAATGGATAAAATTGAGGTAGTATTAGTATCTGTAGCAAGAACTCCTATAGGAAGTTTTATGGGTAGCTTGTCAGATATACCGGCTCCTCAACTAGGCGCTATTGCAATTAAAGGCGTTTTAGAAAAAATTAATTTAGATTCAAAATTAGTAGATGAAGTATATATGGGTAATGTAGTTTCAGCTGGTTTAGGACAAGCACCTGCCAGACAAGCAGCCATATTTGCTGGTATTCCAGATACTGTTCCTTGTACTACCGTTAATAAAGTTTGTGCTTCTGGAATGAAGTCTATTATGTTAGCTACTCAAGCAATTGCTTCAGGTGATGCAGAGATTGTTATTGCTGGCGGTATGGAAAATATGAGCGCTATCCCTCATTATTTTAATGCTAGAAAAGGGACCAAATTTGGAACAACCTCAATGGAAGATGGGTTGCAAAAGGATGGGTTGATTGATGTATATGATCAAGTAGCGATGGGTGTTTTTGCTGATGCTTGTGCCGAAAAATACGGTTTTACAAGAGAAGATCAAGATAATTATGCAATTCAATCTTATAAAAGAGCAGCAGAGGCATCAAGATTAGGAAAATTTTCTGATGAAATAGTACCTGTTGAAATTACTCAAAGAAAAGGAGGTTCTATAATTATGACTGAAGATGAGGAGTTTAAAAATATTAAAATAGAAAAAATTTCATCTCTACGAGCTGCCTTCTCAAAAGGGGGTACAGTTACAGCTGCAAATGCATCTACCATAAATGATGGCGCTGCAGCATTAATCTTAATGTCAGCAGAAAAAGCAAAGGAGTTAAATTTGATACCTATTGCTAAAATCAGAGGATATGCTGATGCTGCACATAAGCCAAAATGGTTTACAACTGCTCCATCCTTAGCTATTCCAAAGGCATTGAATAAAGCTGAGATTTCAATTGATAAAGTAGATTACTTTGAACTAAATGAAGCTTTTTCAGTTGTAGGTTTAGCAAATATGAAAATTTTAAAATTAAGTGAAGACAAAGTAAATATTAATGGTGGTGCTGTTTCTTTAGGGCATCCATTAGGTGTTTCTGGAGCTAGAATAATTATTGCCTTAACATCTATTTTAAAACAAAATAATGCTAAAATAGGTGCTGCAGGTATCTGTAATGGTGGTGGTGGTGCTAGTGCAATGATTATTGAATCTTTTTAAAAATTAAAAATATGCTCTTCGGCATTTGTGATTTAAGTATTGTGCCTCTTCGTAAAGAAGCTAACGATTTATCAGAAATGGTGTCTCAAATTCTTTTTGGAGAAGATTTTGAAGTACTTGAAAAGGGTGAAAAGTGGAGTAAAATAAAATTGAGTTTTGATCATTATGAGGGATATATTGACAATAAACAATATACAGAAATAGACAAGGATACTTTTGTGAAATTATCAAACTCTAAGTATTATTATTCATCTGAAATTATTGATTTTGTTACCAATAAAAAAAATCAATTAAGTACTATTTCTGTTGGATCTAGACTTCCTTTTTATGAAAATAAACACCTTTTAATTGGTACAGATAAATTCTTTTACGATGGTAATACATATCTAGGAAAATTAAGTAAGGATAAAATTATTTACATAGCATTTCAATTTTTAAACACACCCTATTTATGGGGTGGTAAAACTCCTTTCGGAATAGACTGTTCGGGTTTCACACAACTAGTTTATAAACTATGTGGATACTCACTTTTAAGAGATGCTAAAGATCAAGCTACACAAGGTCAAGTATTAAGTTTTATTGAAGAGTCTGAACCCGGAGATTTAGCATTTTTTGACAACGAAGAAGGAAATATTATTCATGTAGGAATAATTATGAACGATTATAATATTATTCATGCACATGGTAAAGTTCGAATAGACACATTAGATCATAGTGGAATATACAATGTGGATTCTAAAATACATACTCATAAATTAAGAGTCATTAAAAAAATATTATAAAAAAAAACTATTGATCTCTTAATTCTCTAAATAAATCTGAAAATTCTTTTGATTTCTCATCCATTTCTAGTGTTTGATATATGTTCATTAAAAATTGAACAGTATTGACACTTCTGCTATATTTATCTGCTTTTTCCAAGTATGGTAAAGCTTCTTTGTGAACCGCTCTTTGTTCTAATAGTAATTCATCATACTTGTCAAAATCAGATAAATTTTCATTCATTTCATCTACAATTGCTTTCTCTTTATCCATAATTGCAACAGCTAAATTTAAATAGGCATCTCCATAATCCTCTTGTAATTCTATAGCTTTCATATAATTTTCCTTTGCTTCCTCTATCTTCCCTTGATCAAAACTAATCACACCTAGATTAAAAAATAATTGTGGGTTAGTAGGGTCTTGTTTGATAGCAACCTCCATTAATTCACCATACTTTTTCATATCTTTCAATTGAAAATAAATATCTGCTTGGGTTAAAATTAAATTGATGTCTTTAGGATAGATTTTTCTTGCCTCTTCAACTGCCTTAATTGCCTCTTCAGTTTTACCTTGATCCTTTAAAATATAAGCTATATTTTTCGTAATATCTCCTGTTTTTGATTCAGTATACTCATTCACTGGATCTTTATACAAACCTATTTTTACTTGTAAATCTCGATTTGATTTACTTTGAAGATCTTCTTTTACATCTGTTTTTTTATTGGTTGCATAATAAATTGTAGAAACTCCTGTATAACCAAGGTCTTGCAACTTTTTGTAATAATTTAAGGAAATATCGTAATCTTTTGCTAAAGTAGCACTTACGGCTGCATTGTAAATAAAAATTGTATCTATTGGACTTAGTTTATAAGTTAAATAAAAACTATTTGAGGCTTTTTTATACTCTTTAGCACTGTATTCGTTAGTAGCTATTTTATAAACTTCCTGTAACATTTGATTTTGAATTGTAATTACTTGAGAAGTATACTTAGTTTTTCCAATCTCCTTTTCAAACTTAAGCAACTCTTCAAATGTATCTGTAGATGTTTGATAATCTTTTTTTCCATAATAAGCTTGAGCTTTCAAAAAATAGAACTTTGCCCTAGTTTTATCATCCATACTTACTATAAGAGATTCAGCTGCTGAAATAGCTGTTATTGCTTTATTATAATCTTGACTTTTTATTGCTTTTTCTGCATTTTTTAATTCATTTTTTTGAGCAAAAGAAGCAATTGTTACACATCCAAATACAAATGCTATAATCTTAGTTTTCATCTTCAATATATTTAATTCAATACTTATTATTCTTGATTTTCGTTTGTACTATTTTCTATCTCTGAGCTATTTTCATCTTCTTGAACACTGTCTTCCTCTTCATGCTTTACTTTAGCTACAGCTGCTATACTGTCGGAATCTTTGATATTAATTAATTTTACACCTTGGGTTGCTCTTCCCATGACTCTAAGGTCTTCAACAGACATTCTTATCGTAATTCCAGATTTATTTATAATCATTAAATCATTTGAATCATCTACGTTTTTAATGGCAACTAAATTACCTGTTTTTTCGGAAATATTCAATGTTTTAACACCTTTACCACCTCTATTGGTAATTCTATAATCCTCTAATTTAGATCTTTTACCATATCCCTTTTCAGAAACTACAAGAATATTACTCTCCATATCATTTACAGCAACCATCCCAATCACTTCATCACTTTCGTGGGCAAGAGTTATTCCTCTAACACCTGAAGCTGTTCTTCCCATAGGTCTTGTTTTAGCCTCTTCAAAACGGATAGATTTTCCTGATTTTAAGGCCAACATAACTTGACTGTCTCCTGAAGTTAGTTTAGCTTCTAACAACTCATCACCCTCTCGAATTGTGATCGCATTAATACCATTTGTTCTTGGACGAGAATATTGTTCTAAAGATGTTTTCTTTACTTGTCCTTTTTTTGTAGCCATAATTACATAATGGCTATTAATATAATCTTCATCTTTGAGGTCTTGTGTTACCAAAAAGGCTTTGACTTTATCATCTTGTTCTATATTTATCAAGTTTTGCATAGCTCTTCCTTTAGAGTTTTTACCTCCTTCAGGAATTTCATATACCCGCATCCAAAATACTTTCCCTTTTTGAGTGAAAAATAACATATATTGATGATTTGTCCCAACAAATAAATGTTCTAAAAAATCTTCGTTTCTGGTAGCAACTCCTTTTTGACCACGACCTCCCCTATTCTGGACTTTATACTCATCTAAATTTGTTCTTTTCAAGTATCCAGCATTTGAAATTGTAACAACAACTTTAGTATCTGGAATCATATCTTCTATACTCATATCACCACCGGCATATTCAATATAAGATCTACGTTCATCACCATACTTATCTCTAACTGCAATTAATTCATCTGTAATAATTTGATAACGTCTAGGTTCGTTATCTAGGATATCTTTCAAATTGGATATCGTTTTCATAATTTCATCATACTCAGCTCTTAACTTATCCTGTTCAAGACCAGTTAACTGGCGTAAACGCATTTCTACAATTGCTTTTGCCTGAATTTCAGTTAATTCAAATCTTTTAATTAAACTTTCACGAGCAAGGTCGGCATTTTTTGAGGCTCTGATTATTTTAATCACCTCGTCAATATTATCAGATGCTATTATAAGTCCTTGTAAAATATGAGCTCTAGCCTCTGCTTTCTTCAATTCAAATTTCGTTCTTCTTACAACTACTTCATGCCTATGTTCAACAAAATAATGAATTAATTGTTTTAAATTTAACTGTTCAGGACGACCATTAACTAAGGCAATATTATTAACACTAAATGATGTTTGTAAACCCGTATACTTGTATAATTTATTTAAAACAATATTTGGTATGGCATCACGTTTTAATATATATACAATTCGCATACCATTTCTATCAGACTCGTCTCTAATATTTGATATTCCTTCAACTTTTCTATCGTTAACTAATTCAGCAGTTTTTTTAATCATATCTGCTTTGTTAACTTGATAAGGAATTTCTGTAACGATAATACATTCACGACCTTTCACCTCTTCAATAACAGCCTTGGCACGCATTACAATTCGTCCTCTACCTGTATGAAAAGCATCCTTTACACCATCATAGCCGTAAATAATCCCTCCTGTTGGAAAATCTGGTGCTTTAATATGCTGTATTAATTCGTCTATCTCTATGTCCCTATTTTCTATATACGCCAGGGTTCCGTTTACAACTTCTGTTAAGTTGTGAGGAGCCATGTTTGTTGCCATACCAACAGCAATTCCTGATGCTCCGTTTACCAAGAGATTTGGGATTCTAGTGGGTAAAACAGTAGGTTCATGAAGGGTGTCATCAAAATTTAACCTGTGATCTACAGTATCTTTTTCAATATCTGAAAGCATATCCTCAGATATCTTTTGCATTCTAACCTCAGTATAACGCATTGCAGCAGGACTATCTCCATCAACTGAACCAAAATTACCTTGACCATCAACCATCATATAACGGACACTCCAATTTTGAGCCATACGAACCATTGAGTCATAAACTGATGTATCTCCATGAGGATGGTATTTACCTAATACTTCTCCAACAATTCTAGCGGACTTTTTATACGAACCTGTTGCCTTTATACCTAATTCATGCATTCCGTACAAAACTCTTCTATGTACTGGCTTTAAACCATCTCTTACATCAGGTAATGCTCTAGAAACAATTACAGACATTGAATAATCAATGTACGCAGATTTCATCTGTTCCTCTATATTAATTGGAATCAACTTTTCTCCCTCTGTCATATGCTTAATATATTGTTAATTTTATACTAATTTTTAATAATAAGCAAGATACTATAATTCCTATTTTTAACAAACATATTAGTGCCTGAAAAGCCTATAGTTATTAACATTTATTAATAAATTATTTACTCTAATTATACACTTGATTTACAAGCCTTTCTGAAGATGTTTTAGCAGTCAAAATGTCAGTTTTTAATTGATGGTATTCTTTTTGACATTTATTATAGAAAAAAGAATTAAATTTACAAATATATAAACCCGATATATGGACGATAATTTTTCACCTAAAGTAAGAGATGTAATAACTTTTAGTAAAGAAGAAGCTTTAAGATTAGGTCATGACTTTATTGGAACTGAACATTTACTTCTTGGTTTGATTAGAAAAGGAGATGGCAAAGCAATAGAAATTCTAGCTACTTTTGAAATAGACTTTAATTTAGTACGAAGAAAGCTTGAGCAATTAAATCCCACAAATAGTAACTTAAGTGATCTAAATCAGAAAAAAAGCCTTCATTTAACAAGACAAGCAGAAAAAGCATTAAAAACTACTTTCTTAGAAGCTAAATTATATCAAAGTGATGCAATTGATACTGCCCACTTATTACTGTGTATTCTTAGAAATGAAAATGATCCCTCAACAAAATTATTAAATAAATATGATGTTGATTATGATCAGGCTAAAGCATTATATAAAGAATTACACACTGAAAATACGAATGACAACCTTCCTATCAATCCCATAGCAGAAACTTCATCTGAAGACAATGAATTTGCTTCTGAAAAATCCAATCCTTATGATCAATCTCAAAAAGGGAAAACAACTAAAAAATCAAAAACACCTGTATTAGATAACTTTGGTAGAGATTTAACTTTTTTAGCAGAAACAGGAAAGTTAGATCCAGTTGTTGGCCGACATAAAGAAATAGAACGTGTGTCTCAAATTTTGAGTAGACGTAAGAAAAATAATCCAATGCTTATTGGAGAGCCTGGTGTAGGTAAATCTGCCATCGCAGAAGGATTAGCAATACGAATCGTTAATAGAAAGGTTTCCCGTATTCTTTTCGACAAAAGAATTGTTTCTTTAGACTTAGCAAGTTTAGTTGCTGGGACAAAATATAGAGGACAGTTTGAAGAAAGAATGAAGGCTTTAATGAACGAACTAGAGAAAAATGATAATATCATTTTATTTATAGATGAAATTCATACGATTGTTGGTGCTGGTGGAGCAACAGGGTCACTTGATGCATCTAATATGTTAAAACCTGCACTAGCAAGAGGAGAAATTCAGTGTATTGGTGCTACAACATTAGATGAATACAGAACTAATATTGAAAAAGATGGTGCTCTTGAAAGAAGATTTCAAAAAATAATTGTAAACCCTACAAGTGTTGAAGAAACTATTCAAATATTACATAACGTAAAAGAAAAATATGAAGCTCATCATCATGTTAATTTTACTAACGAAGCAATTGAAGCTTGTGTAAAATTAACCAATAGGTATATGACTGATAGGTATCTTCCTGACAAAGCCATCGATGCTCTTGACGAATCGGGATCAAGAATTCATATTACAAGCATTATAGTTCCTGAACAAATCCTTGAACTAGAATCTCAACTAGAAGTTATTAGAGGTAATAAAACAAAAGCAGTGAATGGTCAAAAATATGAAGAGGCTGCCAAACTGCGTGATGATGAAAAAAATTTAGAAGCTGCTTTAAATTCTGCTCAACAACAGTGGGAATATGATTCTAAGTTAAATAGGGAGGTTGTTACAGAGGATAATGTAGCTGAAGTAGTATCAATGATGACTGGAATCCCTGTGAATAGAGTAGCGGAAGCAGAAAGCCATAGACTTGGAGAATTACCTGAGATGATCAAAGGAAAGGTAATTGGCCAAAATGAAGCCGTAACTAAAGTTGTAAAAGCAATTCAAAGAAATAGAGTAGGCTTAAAAGACCCTGACAAACCAATTGGTTCATTTATATTTCTTGGGCAAACTGGTGTAGGTAAAACTCAACTAGCTAAAGTACTAGCCAAAGAACTATTTGACTCGGATGATTCTCTTATTCGAATAGATATGAGTGAATATATGGAAAAGTTTGCAATTTCTAGATTAATTGGTGCACCTCCAGGATATGTTGGATATGAAGAAGGGGGGCAGTTAACCGAAAAGGTCCGAAGAAAGCCCTATGCAGTTATTTTACTAGATGAAATTGAAAAAGCACATCCAGATGTTTTTAATATGCTACTTCAAATCTTAGACGATGGGCATATTACTGATAGTCTTGGAAGAACAATTGACTTTAGAAATACAATTATCATTATGACATCTAACATTGGCGCGAGACAACTTAAAGATTTTGGAGCCGGAGTTGGTTTTGGAACTGCTGCCAAAAAAGAAAAATCTGAAGAATATGCTAAAGATATTATTGAAGGTGCTTTAAAAAAATCTTTTGCTCCAGAGTTTTTAAATAGAATTGATGATGTAATTGTTTTTAATGCTCTAGAGAGAAAAGACATTCATTCAATTATTGATATAGAGCTTGACAAGCTTATGCTTAGGATCCTAGATTTAGGCTATACTTTAAAGCTAAGCGAAAAAGCTAAAGACTACATAGCAGACAAAGGTTTTGATAAGAAATATGGTGCACGACCTCTTAAAAGAGCAATTCAAAAATATATTGAAGATGCTTTAGCTGAAGAAATAGTTAATTCTAAATTAACCGAAGGAGATACTATCTCAATGGATTTAAATGAAAAAAATAAAGAACTCACTATTAAAATTAAAAAAAGCAGAAAACAAAAAGAAACAAAAACAGAAGCTGAAGAATAAAAAATAAGTAAGTAATCCTATTCATAAAAATTAAAATAATTTTTCAATATCTATCTCTAAAGAAGAAATAAATTTGGACGCTTTCATGATATCATGATGCATAACTCTATCTTCTTTTACTATTGGAACCTCTTTCCTAAAAGAATTAATGAAAGATTCAATAAATGGAGAACTTTTTTCTTTACCAAAAGTTAGGCCTTGTGATGCAGTAAAAAGTTCTATGGCTAATACAGTTTGAATATTATCAATTACTTTCTTACATTTCGTAGCTCCATTTGCCCCCATACTAACATGATCTTCTTGTCCATTACTTGATTCTATAGAATCTATGCTTGCCGGAGTTGCATACTGCTTATTCTGACTTACAATACTAGCTGCTGTATATTGTGGGATCATAAAACCACTATTTAATCCGGGGTTAGAAACCAAAAAAGGTGGTAGATGTCTATGACCAGAAACTAACTGATAAGTTCTACGTTCAGAAATATTTCCTAATTCGGCCATAGCAATTGCCAAAAAATCTGAGGTTAGAGCCAGGGGCTGACCATGAAAATTTCCTCCAGAAATAATTTGATTTTCTTCAATAAAAATATTTGGGTTATCTGTTACGGAATTGATTTCTGTTAAAAATATTTTTGTTACAAAACTAAGAGTATCTTTTGTAGCACCATGTACTTGAGGAATACAACGAAATGAGTATGGATCTTGGACGTGCTGCTTTCCTTTTATAATTGAAGAACTATCCTTTAAAAATTCTCTAATATTTTTTGCGGTTTTTAATTGTCCTTCATGGGGTCTAACTTGATGAACCAACTCACTAAAAGGCTCTATTCGTCCATCAAAAGCCTCTAAAGAAACTGCTCCTATCAGATCGGATAAATAAGACAACTTATAAGCTTTTAATAAATTAAAGATACCATATGCAGACATAAACTGAGTTCCGTTTAATAACGCTAACCCTTCCTTAGATTGTAAATTAATTTTTTTCCAACCAAAACGTTGTAAAATTTCTTCACCTGAAACTCTTTCTCCCTTGAAATATAATTCTCCAAGACCAATTAGAGGTAATGCCAAATGTGCTAATGGAGATAAATCTCCTGAAGCACCCAGGGAACCTTGATCATAAACAACTGGTATAATATCATTATTATAAAAATCTATCAACCTAGAAACTGTTGTTAGCTGTATTCCAGAGTGACCATAACTCAAAGATTGAATTTTAAGTAATAACATTAATTTAACAATTACTTTCGGCACCTCCTCTCCTGTTCCACAGGCATGACTCATGACTAAATTTTCTTGTAATTTTTGAAGGTTTTCTCCCTTGATTTTCACATTGCACAAAGCTCCAAAACCAGTATTTATGCCATAAATAGGACTAGATATAGCCTTTATTTTCTGATCTAAAAAAACCCTACATTTTTCGATTCTAGCAATCGCACTTGAAGAAAGTTGTAATTTTTTATTATTCGTTAAAATATCATGTATCTTCTTGAGATCTAACGAATGAGTATCTATTGTATGCACTAAACTCATATAGTTATATTCTATATGTAAAAATCAACAAAGGATGTCGATTATGCAACAAATTTTAACAGTTTTTCTATTCAAATAGTTTTTATCTTTGGAAAATACATAATTTTATTTGATGAAAAAATTAGGCTTACTATTAATTTTTGCAATTTTATATAGTTCTTGCAAGCAAAAGCATTCTAAAGACTACTTGACATTTAGTGGAAAAATTGAGAACGCAATAGACTCTGTTTTGATTATTAATGGGCAACAAATGTCTAAAATTATTAAAATTGCAAAAGACGGAAGTTTTAGTGATTCACTAAAAATAAAAGAATCTAAATTATACAATCTTATTTCTCCTAATAGTGGAAGAGGGGTCATTTTCTTAAAAAATGGGTATAATCTTGACTTAACTTTTGATGCTGGAAATTTCTTTAGTAGCTTTAATTATAATGGAAATGATGAAGCTGCAGATACTAATAACTTTATAGTTAAGAGATATATCTTTGGACAAACTGCTGGAGATATTAAAGGGTTTATAGCTCTAAAAAAAGAAGCTTTTTTAAAAAAAATAGCCTTTTTCAAAAAGGGTATGGATAGTATTTCTAAATTATATAGGAATGCAAATCAAGATATGTTAAAAGAATCCAACGATCAAAATAGTAATTTTTTTAAAAATTTAATAGATAACTATGATTCAATGCATACTAATCTTCTTCAACAAAATATTGCTCAAGAAAAATTAAAAAAAGGGAATTCTGCGCCAGCGTTTTTCAATTACGAAAACTATGATGGAGGATATTCATCTTTAAAAGATTTCAAAGGAAAATACGTATATATTGATGTATGGGCTACTTGGTGTAGACCATGTATTACTCAGTTTCCATATTTAAGAAAGTTAGAAGAAGATTATAAAAATAAAAACATCTATTTTGTAAGTATCTCTACAGATGAATATAGACGGTCAAATGGAAGTTGGGATAAAGCTCATGATAAATGGAAAAATATGGTGAAACAACAAAATCTTTCAGGAATTCAATTATGGGCTGGTAAAGACAACGTTCGTTTCTCTCAAGAATATATGATTAAGGGGATACCAAGATTTATATTAATTGACCCCGAAGGAAATCTTGTTGACAGTAACGCTAAACGTCCTTCAGATCCTTATATAAGAAGAACATTAAATGATCTACCAGGTATTTAATAGTAAATCTATTCTTTGTATACTCCCATTTGTGCATATTTAGCCATTCTTGAAGTAACGATTTCTAATTTTGATAATTCTTTGAGATCATCAAAAGAAGTCAAAATAGTATTTTTTACTGATTCAAAAGCTCCTTCTCTGTCAGAATGAGCACCTCCTACTGGTTCTTTTATAATTCCGTCTATCAACTTCAACTTCTTCATATCATCTCCTGTTAATTTTAGAGCTTCTGCAGCTTGTTCTTTATATTCCCAACTTCTCCATAAAATAGAAGAGCAAGATTCAGGTGAAATAACTGTATACCAAGTATTTTCCATCATAAACACCTTATTACCTACACCAATTCCAAGAGCTCCTCCAGATGCTCCTTCACCAATTACAATGGTAATTATAGGAGTTTTTAAGCGAGTCATTTCAAAAATATTCCTTGCAATAGCCTCTCCTTGACCTCTTTCTTCAGCTTCTAATCCTGGATAGGCTCCTGGTGTATCTAATAAAGTGACAACTGGAATTTCGAATTTTTCCGCCATTTTCATTAAGCGAAGTGCTTTTCTATACCCTTCAGGATTCGCCATTCCAAAATTTCTATACTGACGAGTTTTTGTATTGTATCCTTTTTGTTGTCCTATAAACATAAAAGACTGATCTCCTATCTTACCTAAACCACCAATCATAGCTTTATCATCTTTTACATTTCTATCTCCATGAAATTCCATAAAACTATCACCACAAATTGCTTTAATATAGTCTAATGTATAAGGTCTGTTTGGATGTCTAGATAACTGTACTCTTTGCCAAGGAGTTAAATTTTTATATATATTTTTTTTAGTTTTTTGAAGCTTTTTTTCAATTTTTTTGCATGTTGCTATAACATCAACATCACTATCTACACCAATTTCGTAACACTTCTCTAGCTGGTCTTTCAATTCTTTAATGGGTAATTCGAAGTCTAAATATTCCATAGTTTAGTAATTTATTTTCTATAAAATCAATCTATAAAAATAAAATTTTCAATATTACAAACTTACTAAAAAAATGAGTCATAGTATATTGATTTCTATTTTTTTGAATGTTTGAATTTTCCTAATTTATTTGTAATACTTTTCATGTTTTTAAGGATTCCGTTTAGCAATACAACAAATAAAACAATACCTGCTCCGAAATAAAACTCTGAATTCATTTTCTCACTCTCACCAAAAACAATCAGTGCTAAAATAATTGCATATACAGGTTCTAAATTTATAGTAAGCATTACAGTATATGGTGTCAAGTGTTTCATAACATCTATAGAAACGATAAAAGCATAAGCAGTACAAATACTACTTAAAATTAGAATATATATCCAGTCTGAAATAGGTAAAACAAAAAAACTATATGTAAAAGACCCTTGAAAAAACATAAAAAAAGTAATAAATAATGCACCAAAGAATAATTGATATAGAGAGATGAGAGAAGCATTATTTTTTCTCACAAACAAACCATTTAAAACAGAAAATAGGGATGCTAAAAATGATGAAATTAATGCAAATATAATTCCGAGAGTATATTGAGCTTTAAAGCTAAAAATAATATATAAACCTCCGACAACGATTATGCCAAGAATTATTTCTATACTTTTAATTTTTCTCTTAAAGAAAAAAGGTTCTATCAGTGATGTAAATAAAGCACCAGTACTCATAGTAACTAGAGCAACTGAAACATTAGAAACTTTTATTGCTTTAAAAAAAGTAATCCAATGAAGTGCAATTAAAATACCTGATATAAGAAATTTTAATAAAGAAAGAAAATCTAGTTTAAATGATTTATTTTTTAGAATAAAATATAAAGCTATAAAAAAAGAGGCTAGTAACATTCTAAACCAAACTAACGGGATAGAATCTATGGAAATTAACTTCCCTAATACTGCTGTAAAACCCCAAATAAAAACAATAAGATGAAGGTGTAAATAGTGTTTTAGATTATTTTTTTGCATTTAAATAAAGGTAAAGTGCTAATAATCCGAATATAATATTTGGAATCCAAACAAAAAGTAATGAATTTGCTCCTGCGACAGCCCCTAAAACTTCTACTACTTTTAAAAAGAATACGTAGATAAACATTATGGCAACTCCAATACCTAGGTTTAATCCAATACCTCCTCTTTTTTTCTTAAATGCTAAAGCAACAGCAATAATTGTTAAAATATAAGAAGCAATTGGTAAGCTAGTTCTTTTATGAAACTCTACTAAATAAGCATTTAAATTCTTAACACCTCTTTTTTTTGAAATTTTAATAAATTTTTTCAATTCATTAGATGGCATTTCTTGAGCAAGAGCTGATTTATACATAAAATCTTTTGGAGTAAAGGAAAATGTAGTATCTAGATTTATACCGCCAGAAATACTATCTCTATCTTTAAATATTTTTCTTTTTTTATAACGTGTCAATCTGTAGGTACTATCTTTTTGTGACCATCGAATATTATCCGATGTTAATTTTTGAACTAATTCGATTCCATTATAGTTTTCAATAGAGAAATAACTTCCTTGGGAAGATTTAAAGTTATAACTTTTTATATACATGTATGTGCTGTCATTTAATTGCAAACTAAAATTTTCTACAATATTATCTTTCCATCTCTTTTGATTAAAAAATTCATTTTCAAATTTTTTTCTCTCTGTACTACTATTAGGAACCACAAAATGATTCATTAATAAAGATAATATGACTATTAAAGTTGCACCAATGATGTAAGGGTATAAAAACCTAGTAAATGAAATTCTAGCATTTGTCATGGCTACAATTTCTGTATTATTTGATAGTTTAGATGTAAATAATATAACTGAAATAAATAATGCTAAGGGCATAAATGTATTTGTATAGTATATAACAAAGTTTTTGTAATATTCTTCAATTATTTGACCTACACTTAGATCAGTATGTGCCAAAAATTTGTCTACTCGCTGAGAAATATCAATAGCTATAGCTATAGGGATTAATATTAATAGCGTAAACGTAAAAGTTACCAAGTATTTTTTTAATATGTACCAATCTAATTTTTTCACTACAGTCTTTTATTCATCTGATGTACCATCTTATCTTTCCATATAATAAAATCACCCGCTATAATATGTTTTCTTGCCTGTCTAGTTAACCAAAGATAGAACCCTAAATTATGAATAGATGCAATTTGTTTACCTAACAATTCTTTTGAAGAAAATAAATGTCTTAAATATGCTTTACTATACAAAGTATCAACAAAAGTTATACCCATTTCATCAATAGCAGAAAAATCATTTTCCCATTTTTTGTTTTTAATATTGATGCTTCCATGTGCAGTAAATAACATTCCGTTTCTAGCATTTCTTGTTGGCATTACACAATCAAACATATCAACACCTAGTGCAATATTTTCTAGAATATTGATAGGTGTTCCAACCCCCATTAAATATCTTGGCTTGTTCTCTGGAAGAATTTCACATACAACTTCTGTCATCGCATATAATTCTTCAGCTGGTTCTCCAACAGATAGTCCACCGATAGCATTACCATCTGCTCCTACTGAAGCAATAAATTCAGCAGATTGCCTACGCAAATCCTTATAGGTACTTCCTTGGACTATTGGAAAAAAGGTTTGGTTGTAATCATATTTAAGTGGTGTTTTATCTAGATGATTAATACACCTTTTTAACCAACGGTGGGTCATATGCATTGACTTTTTTGCATAGTTATAATCACATGGATAAGGAGTGCATTCATCAAAAGCCATGATAATATCTGCTCCAATACTTCGCTGAACTTCCATCACATTTTCTGGTGTAAAAAAATGCATAGATCCATCTATATGACTTTTAAACCTTACACCTTCTTCATTAATTTTCCTTCTACCAGAAAGAGAATATACCTGATATCCTCCACTATCTGTTAAGATATTTCGATCCCAATTCATAAATTTATGTAAACCTCCTGCTTGTTGAAGAATCTCTATATTTGGTCTTAAATATAAATGATAGGTGTTTCCTAAAATAATATCGGGGTTAATTTCATGTTTCAATTCAGTTTGATGGACACCTTTTACTGTTCCTATTGTTCCAACAGGCATAAAAATAGGAGTTTCTATGATACCATGATCCGTTGTGATTTTTCCGGCTCTTGCCTTAGTTTTAATATCTTGACTTTTAAGTTCAAATTTCATCGGATGCAAAGATACATAAATCGATTATTGACAGCTTCTAAAAAATTCTTAAGATTTTTTAGACCGTCTTTTAAAATTCTGCTGATTTCTATCAAAAGATTTTTTTTCTTGCTTAACTATAGAAGCTTCAGCTGTTTTAGAAGATTTTAAAATCAACTCATTAATAGTTTTTATCTCTTCATAGGTAAGTTCTCGCCATTCACCATATAGTAAACCTGATAAACTAACATTCATGATTCTAGTACGTTGTAACTTGGTAACTTCATAACCTAAATACTCACACATTCTTCTAATCTGTCTATTTAAACCTTGAGTCAAAATAATTTTAAATACATAATTACTTAGTTTTTTTACAATGCAGTCTTGAGTGACTGTTCCTAAAATTGGAATACCATTAGCCATTTTTTTTATAAAATCATCGGTAATAATTCGATCAACCGTTACACGATATTCTTTTTCGTGATGATTACCTGCTCGAAGAATTTTATTGACAATATCACCGTCATTGGTCAGAAATATTAAACCTTCAGAGGGTTTATCTAATCGTCCAATAGGAAATAACCTTTCTGGATAATTGATATATTTTATAATATTTTTTTGTTCTTTAGAATCTGTTGTACATACAATCCCTATAGGTTTATTTAAAGCAATATACCGTATTTTAGGTTTTGATTTCAATGGTTTTCCATCAATTCTTACATCATCACCTTCAACAACCCTATTACCTAGTTTTGTTGGTTGACCGTTAATAGTTACCCTACCTCCAACAATTAACTTTTCAGCCTCTCTTCTGGAACATATTCCAGTTGAGCTGATAAACTTATTTAGATTGGTTGAATATTGATTGTTTGACAAATCTTTTATATAATTATAGTTCTAAAAGTAAGGTTTATTCTTGGAGAAAAGACTTTTTTAGTTGGTGGAAGTCTGTGCAACCATTTTTTTTGGGTAGTGTCTTTCATAAGTAATAAACTACCATTTTCTAATAAAACATCGATACGCTGTCTAGTTTCTTTGTGTTTAAAAGAAAATTTACGTTCGGCTCCTAGAGATACAGAAGCGATAGTTCCATTGTCTAGAAGAGTCTTTTCTGCGTCGCTATGCCAACCCATTCCTTCAGTTCCATCATGGTATAGATTCAACAAACAGGAGTTATAGGTAGTTGCAGAAAGATTTTCTACTTTATTTTTGAGCTGCCATAATTCTGGAGTCCAGAGATGTGCTTCCTTAGTAATTCCGGAGTATTTATAACTATAGGACTTATCTCCAAACCAAGCAACTTTTCTTTTAGTGATATGATGTTTTCCATAAATAATAGCCTCATCATTTTTCCAAGGAATCTTTTCTAATAAAGCTTGATAATATAATATAACTTCATGTCTATTAAAAACTGTTCCATGATAGATTACTTCTCCATCATAAGGAAGAATATTAGAATGTGATTTTTGATTAAATAGATTCACAAATTAAAGAAAAGTATAAATTACCAAATGATATCAAATATTTAAAGAAAAAAGTTATTCGTTGTGTTTTTAATGAGTTATTGATGCGTTATTTAAAAAAAGAATCAACAAACTCGATCTTATTGAATACTTGTAAATCATCTATCCCCTCGCCGACACCAATGTATTTAACTGGTATTTGAAATTGATCTGAGATTCCAATCACTACACCACCTTTTGCTGTACCATCTAACTTTGTAACAGCCAATGAAGTTACTTCAGTTGCTAGGGTAAATTGTTTTGCTTGTTCAAAAGCATTTTGACCTGTTGAACCATCTAAAACTAACAATACATCATGGGGTGCATCTTTTACTACTTTTTGCATCACTCGTTTAATCTTAGTTAATTCATTCATTAAATTTACTTTATTATGCAATCTACCTGCTGTGTCTATAATCACAACGTCTGCATTTTTAGATACGGCAGATGTAAGTGTATCAAAAGCAACAGAGGCTGGATCTGAACCCATCTCTTGGCGAACTAAAGAAACATTCGTTCTATCTGCCCATACTTGTAGTTGATCAATTGCTGCAGCTCTAAAAGTGTCTGCAGCTCCTAAAACAACCTTTAATCCTTTCTTTTTAAATTGTGATGCCAACTTGCCAATAGTTGTTGTTTTTCCTACTCCATTAACACCAACAACCATCAAAACATAGGGTTTTGAATTAGTATGAATGGTGAAATCTGTATCATTCCCAAGATTAGTTTCTGAGAGTAATCCTGCTATTTCTTCTCTTAATATTTCATTTAACTCTTCGGTTCCTAAATATTTATCTTTTGAAACTCTGGATTCAATTCTATCAATAATTTTTAGGGTTGTTTCTACGCCTACATCTGAAGAAACTAGTACTTCTTCTAAATCATCTAAAACCACATCATCAACTTTAGCTTTACCTGCAATAGCTTTAGATAATTTGCTTAAAAAACTAGATTTAGATTTCTCAAGTCCCTTATCCAAGGATTCTTTCTTTTCTTTTGAAAATATCTTTTTAAAAAAACTCATTTGATTTGTTTGGTAGTTAAGATTTTCAAATTTAGCCAAATTAAAGCCATAAAAAAAACTACCTTCTAATTAGAAAGTAGTTTGTGATATTGATATAATATAAAATTATTTTTTTGCTAAAAATTCTTTTACTTTAGAAGGGTCCATTATTGACTCTACAAAGGTATAGGCGCCAGTTTTTGGAGATTTAACCATTTTAATTGCCTTACTTAACCTTTTCGAACCTGTCTGTAACGATGCTACTGATTTCTTTGCCATGCCCTGATATTATTTAATTTCTTTATGAAGTGTCATTTTCTTCAAGATAGGATTGAATTTCTTGATTTCAATTCTATCAGGAGTGTTTTTCTTATTCTTGGTTGTAATATATCTTGAAGTTCCTGGTTTACCAGTTAATTTATGTTCTGTACACTCTAAGATTACCTGAACTCTGTTTCCTTTTTTTGCCATCTTTCTATACTTTTCTAGAAAATTACTTAGTTAAGAAACCTTTATCTCTTGCTTCTTTGATAACAGCAGAAATTCCTTTCTTATTAATATTTTTTAACGCAGAAGCAGAAACTTTTAATGTAACCCATTTGTCTTCTTCTGGAATATAAAAACGCTTCGTCATAAGATTCGCGTTAAACTTTCTTTTTGTTCTATTCAAGGCGTGAGAAACATTGTTTCCTACCATGGCTTTTTTTCCTGTTAATTCACAAACTCTAGA
>TARA_B110000008_G_scaffold169321_1_pt1 | contig 21028 bp, 14 predicted proteins | sample TARA_B110000008 | Tara Oceans TARA_B110000008 (sample SAMEA4396496) | marine metagenome | biome: Westerlies Biome; feature: [DCM] deep chlorophyll maximum layer (ENVO:01000326); material: water (ENVO:00002006), including particulate matter (ENVO:01000060) such as... | depth 40 m
CCTTTCTGGATGGCGTTTCACTGACGGCGTCGACTTCACCTTTCCCGTCGGAACCTCACTGCCTGCCAGGAGCTATCTCGTCATCCCTGCCAACGAGGACTACGCCAACTACCCGAACAGCGCTGGACAATTCTCTGGTTCCCTCGCCAACAGCGGCGAACTTCTTCGTCTTGTGGATTCATGGAACAACCTAGTTGATGAAGTTTACTACCATACCGGTGGCGATTGGCCCGAGCTGGCCGGAGGTCAGGGAAGTAGCCTCGAACTGCGCCATCCCGATATGGACAACTCCAAAGCAAGCGCCTGGACCGCGTCCGACGAAAGTGACAAATCAACTTTTCAAGAATTTATAATCGCCGAACAATACCAAGAAATCACCCGCCGCGGAGGAGCCTCAGACTATAAAGAACTGCATCTTCAAGCTGTTGGGGACACCCATATCGCGATGAGAAATCTTTCTCTCTCCCGAAATGGAAGCGGAAACATTCTTCCAGGAGGAGGCCTCGCGCTAGCAAGAAATGGGTCTGCCAATGACGGATGGCTTTGTCAGGGAACCCACCATGCCAGCAAAATCACCAACGGAGAATTCCACCTTATCTCAAGTGGCCACGGCGATGTAAAAGCAAACCGCTGTGAGATAGATGTCACAAGCATTCAGGACAACAACAACCTGAAATTCACCTTCGAGGCCCGCTGGATCTCAGGAAAACCCACCTTAAATGTGCAAACTTGGGATCGTTCCTTCGGAGGAACAATACACCTTAATGTTCCTAAAAACCTCGGAACTCCCGGCGCAGCCAATCCCGGAATATTGGACAACCCAGCCCCAACGATTTCAGGCCTTATTCACAGCCCTCCTATTCCAAGATCAAGTGACCCTGTTCGTATTACCGTCGAAGCTCAGAATGCCAACACTGTAAATTTACGACACCGTCTTGATACCAACGCTGGAAACGGAACATGGAACAGCAGCCCGATGTTTGATGATGGCATCAGCGGCGGTGACGAAATTGCAGATGATGGCGTTTATACAATCACACTGACCAATTATCAAAGCGACAACTCCATCGTGCAATTTTACGTGCAAGCTACTTCAGCGGGTGGAACGTCTATTCAGCCCGCCCCCGCTCCCGAAAAGCCCGCAATGTGGGTCGTGGATAATTCCAATCACCCGACCGATCTTCGGCTCCAGCGCTTTATCATTTCGGCCCGCGACCGTTCTGCTTCCGGCGGCACAGGAGACTCCGCGACATTCGACTACGACTTCCCCAAACTTTCCAACCAATATTTCAACGCCACCTTCATCAGCAACGAAAAGGATATCATCTACAACTGTGAGATGCGTAAAAGCGGAAGTCCGTGGACGAGGTCCGGGAGCGCTGACTTCTCACGTATGAAGTGGAAGCCACCAGGCGACAGAAAGTTCCGCGGCTACACAAAGCGGGCTGTCGACAACGATGCCGGCGGCAATCGAGCCTACCACAATCGTATTATTCGATACTGGCTTTATCTCTTCGGTCACGCTGCCAACGAGAACGAATTTGTGCGCGTCATTATTAACGGTGGCAGTGCTTCACTCCGGGAAGACGTAGAACCCAACGCCAACGACTTCCTAAAACGTAATTGGGAAGATGGCCACAAAGGCGAACTCTATCGTATTGACGATGAATGGTGGTTTGACGACGGCTGGGGGCGCCAAAACCGTAACGCCACTTGGGAATATAAAAACACCACCGAACCAGAACGTTATTCCTCCGAGTGGATCAAGCGTTCTCGCGAAAGCGAACATGATTACTCGTCCTTTATCAGCTGGACTAGAATGGTTGGTAGAAATGACTTCACTCGCGAAGAAATAGAAAGAACCGCCGATATCGATATGATGGCCGCCAACGCGGTGGTTCGCGGTTGGTGTGACGACTGGGACACCCTCACCCGAAATCGAGGTAAAAACGGTTACTTCCTCCGTCGGGCCACTGACGGAAAATGGATGTTAGTTCAGTGGGACTCCGACCTAACCTTCGGCAGCTCCAATGCGGACTTCATCGGCAACCTTTCCGGTGTTCGTAACTTTTTTGAAAAGCCCTATATCAAGCAGAGGGTGAATCATTACCTCAACGAAATGGTACAAAAATACACCGTGAACTCCACCCGGCTTGCCGCTTGGTTCCGTTGCGAGGAAGATGCTTCCCCCTCCTACTCGAGCAACGAATCAACCTATAATTCGTGGAATCGAAATCGCCTTTCCAAGGCTAATTCTACGATTGGTAGCGCTCTTAATACCAACTTCAATGTCACCTCTGGAAACGGTTCCTCACTTTCCACCTCGTCTGATACCATCTCGCTACAAGGTAGAAGCGGCGCGGACGTTTTTGCAATCCGCGTGACTGGCCAACCGTGGGCTGAGTATGAATTTTCTAATACGACAGCTTGGACACTTAGCGGGATTCAACTACGCCAGGGGGCCAATGTTCTTGAGGTCCAATCGGTCGACCAAGAAGGTAACGTCACTGACACCGAAAACTTCACCGTAACCAAAAGTGGTAATGCCGCGCCGGTTCTTGTTCTTGATGCCGACCCTGGATCGTTCCGAATCCCAATTAATACCACCTTCGAGATTGACGGCGACAAGAGCTATGACCCCGAGGGGACCAACCTCGATTTTTTATTCCAACTGCCGACAGGATTGAGCATCGGAAACCCAACTCCATCCAGCGCTTCCATGATTTTTCAGAAGCCCGGACATTATCCGTTAACAATTACGGCAACCGACCAAAACGGAAAAACAACCCAAGTGCTCCGAGAAATTATCGCTTATGCCGATAGTGGGTGGGACCCCTTCAACCAAGAAATTTTACAAGATCTGTGGACCACGGAGGATCTAATCTTAAAAGATGGCACTACACCTCCTTCTTCTTACAGTTTTGATGAAACGCCAAATCGCCTCGCTGTTAAGGTAGAAACAAACCCAGCCAAACCATTAACCCTAAACTCGCCAAACCACCCTCGGATGTGGCGTGACACCCCGGCCGGAATTTGGTCTTTCACTTCAGAAGTAACTCTTAGCTCGGTGCAACAGGGTGACTTTTACACTGGGATCATCGTCGATGGAGAGCAAAACGGCTCGCCAGTGCGTTTCACGGTCGGCATGGAAGACGGTGATTTGCTCCGTGCCAAAAAGATCACCACATCAGGCACAACGATTCTTGGATCAATCACTTGGACCGAAAAAGACGCAGTCATTCGGATCTTTAAAAAAACAACAGGGATCGATCTACAGTATCGCACCGAACCCGGTGTTTGGGAGACTCTGGGAAGGGCCTCTGGAAATATCACCACCTCGCAAGCTGGAATTTTTGCATCCACCGATACACCGCAAGCCCTCCGCGTTGAATTCGATGATGCTCTCATCGTAGATTCAAGTATTAGTAGCCCAACCCTCGATAATCTCAGAATTACCGAGATCATGTATCATCCGGTTGGTGGATCATTCTACGAATTTATCGAAATCCAAAATACCGGTTCGACACCGCTCGCTCTTGGCGGAGCTTCCTTCGATGACACCCAACCCTTTGGCGCCTTTACCTTTGCTAACGTCACGTTGGCTCCAGGACAATATGCGGTAATCGTTTCTGCGGAATCAGCATTTCGTGCCCGCTACGGAAATAATATTCCCATCGTAGGAAGCTGGGCTTCTGGTTCGCTCTCGAACGGTGGCGAAACGATTGAACTACGGGATCCATTCGGCAATACCATTCACGATTTTTCATACGATGACAATGCTCCTTGGCCCCTCGGTGCCGATGGCACCGGCCCATCCTTGGAAGTCATTGATACGGAGGGAGATTACAATGACCCCCTGAATTGGCGTGCCTCTGCATATACCGGGGGAAGCCCCGGATTTTTCGAAGCCACCGATCAAGATGGCGACGGACTCAGTAACATCCGGGAAAACGCATTGGGCACCAATCCCAACGTGACTGATACTGATGGCGACGGATCTTCGGACGGCGCCGAAACGATTGCAGGGACCAATCCTCTAGATCCCTCAGATTCCTTTCGTATTCTATCGGTTGGACCGAGTGATATTCCAGACGAAATCGAAATTATCTGGGCTTCAGTCACCGGAAAAACCTACGTTGTTGAGTCGAGCCTTGATCTAGTCGATAATTGGAGCCTCCACGATTCGGTTACGGCAGGTGGCTCAACGAGTCGCACGATTGATCAAACATCTGGTAAAAGAAAATTCTACCGGGTTCGAGTCAGTGGACCCTAAAGATCCCAACCAACTAATACGCGCTCTGCCCACGCAGAATTTGCTCTTCTTAATTGCCATCGCCACAGTGGCAACTTAGCTGTTTTCGTAGAGGATCGATTCTCCTTTCGTCGCTTTCCAAGCTCAGCTTCGCTGAAACTTCAATTGACCCATGAGATCCTAAAATCTTCAAAACCCAATCTGTCATTCTCGGTTGCCTCCAACACAATTAACCTAGCATCAGTAGCTAATCTTTGACACGTTCGCGCAATGCGAATTCCCCTGCTATTCTTCATATCGGCTCTTCAAATCTGGGCCGCTAAAATCGATTACGAAATCAAGAACGACATCCCTTACCGCGAAAACACCCAGGCTCTCAGCGAGTATCAGCGTGAAAGATGTGTCCTAGATATCCATTACCCTTCATCAAAAGGCTTTGCGACCATTATCTGGTTTCACGGTGGGGGGTTGACTTCGGGAAGAAAAAGTTTCCCAAAGGCTCTCCAAAACAAAGGGCATGCCATCGTTGCGGTCAACTACCGGCTGAGCCCTAAAGTCAAAGTCACCGAATGCCTTGACGACGCAGCTGCCGCAGTTGCCTGGGTTATGAAAAATATCGGAAAACTTGGTGGAGATCAGAAGCGCATCTTCATTAGCGGACATTCTGCCGGAGGCTACCTCACGAGCATGATCGGGCTTGATCCGTCTTGGCTCAAGCGACACCAGGTAGAAGCTAATGATATTGCAGGTCTCATTCCTTACAGCGGACATGCCATCACACATTTCACAGTTCGAAAGGAGCGTGGCATTGCTGCAACTCGCCCTATTGTCGACGAACTGGCGCCCCTCTTTCATGTGAGAAAAGACGCCCCACCCATCCTCCTAATCACAGGCGATCGCGAAAAAGAGCTTCTCGGTCGCTATGAGGAAAATGCCTATCTCTTTAGAATGCTAAAGGTCGCAGGGCATCAGGAGGTTACCTTGTTCGAAATTGATGGTTATGGGCATGGCATGGCAGACCCGGCACACCCCCTGCTATTAAAATTCGTGCAGCGAATCGGATCCAAAAGACGATAACTCCAAGCTTAGGATCAAATCTAAAGTTCTAAATCAGTTTCCAGAGCTAAAGATGAATTCTCAGATGAACTGAGTCGTCGCTGACTATCAAAAAATCTACAATGATCTCGTTAATTAATCGCTGCCGTTTTGCCTCCTAGAAAAAGGGCAATCGTTCGACCCATCGCACCATTATGCTTTTCTAGCACGACACGCGCTCTCTGCACTTGCCCCATCGGTATCTTCCTAAGCGCTGAAACTAACTCTTCGCGAGAAGAGACCATACAAATTCCACCCGCTTCCTTGAGCTCGGCAACCAAAGGCTCGAAGTTTGACATGTTCGGCCCACAAATGACTGGCACTTCGGCGAGAATTGCTTCGGAAGGGTTCTGCCCTCCCTCTTCAAAGAAGCTCTTTCCAATGACCGCGACATCTGCATGAGCTGTCCAGTCTCGTAACTCCCCCGTACTATCAATCACAAACGACTCATTGCCTAGAGGCTGCTGAAATTGACTTCGTAAAATCACATTTCCATCTAAAGCTTCGGCAACCTCTGCTCGTCGCTCGGCATGCCGGGGCACAATAACCGGCTGATAACCTACCTCTCTAAAAGCATCGTCAAGATACTCCTCTTCACCGGGAAAGGTTGAGATTGCTATCGCTACCGGCCTCTTTGAAAATTGTTTTAGCATCGCAGAGAATTCCGACCTCTTCTCTGGCAAAACCGAACCCGACGGATCGAATTTCACATTCCCGGTCAGCACCGCCGCTTTTTCGCGAACTCCAATTGACTGCCATCGGACTAGGTCCTCTTTTTCGGGAACTCCGACGTAGTCTAGCAATTCCAAAAAGGGGCTCACCAAACTTTGAAACTTCTTCAAGCGACGACCAGATCGCGGCGAAAGTCGGGCATTCATCAGACCAATCGGAATTCCTTGGCGGTGAGTTTCATAGATGAGATTCGGCCAAATCTCTGATTCTACCATCACCACTACCCGAGGTTCCAATCGCTTCATGACTCGGCGGATCAAGAAGCCAAAATCAAGCGGCGCATAAATCACCCGCACATCCTTAGGTGCCTTATCACGAGCTACCGCCATTCCGGTCGCCGTGGTTGGGACTAGCACAAAATGATCGCCCGTTTCTTTCCGCCATTCCGTGATCACCTTGAGTGCAAGCAGCACCTCCCCAACGCTCACGGCATGCATATAAACAGCCCCAGTGCGTTCAAATTCCAATTCTCTCCGATAGATTCCTATCCGCTCAAGCAACCCACTCCCCCAACCATCGCGACGCAACATTTTCAATATCCAAAAAGGCGCAGCAGCCAGCGCTACCAACGGGTAGAGAATTCTCCAAAAAATTATTACCAAAGTCCTCATCTCAAGATTTTAGCTGATAAATTGTGATTCGACTCCGGCCATAATCCCTGCTTTGAACCAACGCCAATTCTTTCGGATCAGGAAGTTCTCCCGCCGCTTCACGCTCTAGGATCAAAAACCCATCCTTAGACAACCATTGATCCCAGCCTTTGATCGCAATCAAATCACGTGCCGGATCACTCAATCCATCAGCGTAAGGAGGATCAGCAAAAATCAAATCGTAACTCGTTCTTTCACTACGTAGAAAGGCAACCACCTCGCGCTGAATGACTCTTCCATCATCACATCCTGTCTTTTTTAAATTTTCCGCAATGATTCGGCATGCCCCACGATTCTGCTCCACAAAAGTACACGAAACCCCACCGCGGCTCAAAGCCTCAATCCCTAGGGCACCCGACCCTGCGTAAAGATCAAGAACTCGCGCCTTGGGAATAACAGCCGTAAGAATCCCAAACACTGACTCCCGAACGCGATCCGTAGTCGGACGCGAAACTTCGCGAGGAACCTTCAGGGGATGCCCCTTTGCTGAACCGGCAATAATTCTCATGGTAATTTAGGAAGGTTGGTATTCTGGCGACCTAGGACTTCTTCCGCGGCATCAAAAAAAGGAACCCAAGACCGGTCCTCTCCGAGATCCATCATCAATGTCCCGTCACGAGCTTCAATCCGAATATCCCGAAATGCGCGATCTGGAGTAATTAGCGGTTCAAAGTCCATAAGCAGGTTCCCAGAAGCCATCCTCACTCTTTTCGAATGAGATTGTGCTCTCTCAGGGCTCGAAACAACCCGCAACGTTGCTGACGCCTCTCCCGCAGCCGTTGCAAACCCATTCATCAAGATGGCATCCTCCTCACCAATAGCCCGAACATCTTTAGCTACAACTCCTGCCGCTGTCGCAATGAAGCTGGCTGTTCCACGATTGAATCTAATTTCGCCTTCATCCCGTGGATCATCTATCACCACATTTCCAAAGCGGGTGACACTGCTCCCTCTGAAGGTCGAAGGAGCCAACAAATAACCCTGCAATCGATTTTTTGAATTTAAATTAGACACCGACAGCGGTGATTCCTGCTCCCGAAAAACCGAACTCAAATCAACCTGCTGATCTGGAAGGCTAATCTGTAAACCGACAGGGAAACCAGCCGCCAACTTAACGGCCGCCGACAGCTCAAAATCCAAGCCAAATGCCTTTAGCGAATGCTCTATGACCGCGAGCGAACGGTCTCCCCAGACCACGGGGATTTTCAATCCCACTTCTGCAATTTCTTCTGTAATCGTAATTTCCCCACAGGAAATCTCTCCCTCACGCGCGCTTCCCCAAAGCGGAATCTCTCCCTCAATTTGGTTTAGAGCCACTGAAAAATCGGCAACCCGCTCTGAAAAAATTCTCACTTTCGCATTCGAAACAATGATCTCTCCCTCAAAACTCTCGACTGGTATCGAGGTCACACTTAAACCTCGCTCTTTCGCTGGGATGTCGCTCTGGACTAATGGGGTTTCTTCGGTTTTCGAATCTGCTGGTTGACCTTCAGGGTCTGAATGAGGCAGCTCATCTTGATCGGCTGGCCGTTCAACTACGGCCAACTTGGAAGGATTTTCCATAACCCTAGCTACAATCTCCCTAAGTGTCTCAACCGAAACATTAACATCAAGTTGATTTATCTCGAGTCTCTCCCAACGCTTCTTTCCTTTTAGCAGAGAAATCCACGACATATCGATCCGAATCTCACATACCGAAAAAAGAAGGTTTTTTTTTCCCAATTCAGCTGGGGCAAAAACTTGGAGCTTGTTCATCGCCACTCCCATCCAGGGCGACCACGTCACACTTTCCAATTGGCAAGGTAAGCCTGTCTTTTGCTCTATCTTGTTGCAAATAATTCTAGTGCCCAGCGCCGAAGAAAAAAACAGGTTCATACATGCCCAAACAAGTAACGGAGCTATTCCCCACGTACGCAACCGCAGCCCAAGAACTCGTTTGTTCAGAAGATTCACACGACGGGACCCTCTCAATACCTATTTAAGCGGAAAACGAATCACTCGACTGACATCCTCTAGCACAGTGTTATTCGCCGTAATATCCTGAAGACGATAGACGAGAAAACCAAACTTTCCGTCGGCAGCTTTCCCAAGAGCAAGGTTTTCTTTAGTTTTTCCCAACGGCGTTTCCTCCTCAAACCTCCACTCGGCTCCCTTCCATTCGCCAAGAATGGTTTCCTCTCCTGCGTCGATATCATCAATTCGCTTCATGACACCGTTAGTCGAACGAAACGCATCTTCCTTTTCGTCATATCGGAGTAAGGAAATCATTGCTCCCGTTCCCGATAATCTAAAGCACCACTTGCCGCGCCTCAGTTCTAGGAGGACCCCGATCTTCTCTAGAACCTTGAATTCCCGCTTACCCCAGAGCTCTAAGTATTCCTGATACTGAGCGGTCGTTAGATTGAGATTTTTGTGAAACGGAAGTGGAACACCAGGCTTAGCATTCTTTGAATATTCCTCATACCACTCCGGGTCGTTCTTTGCTCCCTCCTTGACTAATTTTATATATTTCTCGATTTCCTCCGGTGGAGTCACCACCACCCTTTGACCCTCGTAAAGCTTGTTTGGATCAAGAATATCCGTGAAAATCTTAGGGGCTGTTACTTGAGCGAAAGCCCCAGCTGGAAATAGCATAACTAATGAAATGGCGAGAAAAGTATTCACCCGGCTAATGTATTGTTTCATCATTCTAAATTATTGTCTCTTTCGATTGCTTTGCGCCCTTGGCCTTGGGAGAGCCAATCATATAACTCCGCACAAGTAAACTCACACCTGCCTCCACTATTCCCGACACCAAAAATTAAAACGATCTAATCACTGTTAACACAATTCGAAGATAGCCAAAAATCTTCGCGCTATTGACAGCCAGAAATTCGTAGAAGCCATCATACAAACCATTTAAAAGTTTCGCGCCCCCCTCTGTAAGCCCCATGACATCTCCGGCAGCCATTATTTTCTCTTCAAAATTGGCTAATCCAAGCTTGGTAAGAAAAAAGTCTATTTCGACGATTCCTTCGCCGCAATTTCCCGTGGATTGTGAGGAAACGCCCACTTTGTCGATTCCAGCTCCTCAATCAGCATTGAACGTGTAGCCTCACTCCCCTCAAGAAATCTCGCCTTTATAATCGCGGCTTTTCGATATTCGTCAGTTTCAAGCGGAAAAAATTTCAAGAACTCCTGCTCCAAAACCGTCCCCTTTTTCACAAAGCCATAGAGTACAGTATCAGATTCACGAAAAGTCAGTCGAAAGCAATCATACTCACTCTCATCCGAAAATTCATAAGTATGGAAATTATCTCGCTGAACATAGACCCTCAAGCTCATCAAATCCGTTGGCCGCGATTCGGCTAATTGTTCGGGGCTCATTGGGAGATAACACACATACGATTCCCAATCTACGAGCATTCCATCCTGCTGATCTTCGATAAGAATGGGAATACCCTCTTCGCGTTTCTCAACTCCCACTTCTAAAGCAATGAAAGGTTTATTTTCGAGCGAGATACTATGATACTTCTTCGTTTTTTTGAAAGCTAGAGGATCCATTTGATTACGCGCGTAATAAGACTCCATCAGGGGAGCAACCCTGTCCGGATGCCTAACCCATTTAACCATCTCTTCAGGCGAATCAGCACTAAGGAACTCAGTCACAACCTTCTCCATTTTTTTAAAATGAGCTTCCGCAGCCTGTCGCTCATTCTCCCCAGCCCTTAATCCCCTAAATCGATCTAGGTCACCTCCTAACGCTTGATTCGCAGCTTTCACATCTATCAAATCACTCCCGTCACCCATCCCAGTCTGAACAATCACCCAGCCCAAAACACTAAACAAACCAACTGCCAATAAAACGAACCAACCCATCGGAACTGAGTCCTCATTAGCCTCCTTTTCAAATTCCAATGACTCCCTTTCCGAATCAGATAAATTTTCCGCAACAGGAACTTCCTCAGAAGAATTTTCTTGCAGAGTAGATTCTACTTCTGAAGCCATGACAACCTTGGATATCCCTCCCTTTTTCTTCAATGGCCGCGCCCTTTCAACGTCCAAACGAACAACCTCCGTAGGCACCTCATCGACAACCCTAATCTGATCTTTCCTGTTTTGCTTCGACCCCTCTCCCATCGCTAAGTGGCAGAATGACCTCAAATGAGTGTCGACGCAACTCCGGATCCCCTCTAGATCTCATTCAACAATTGAACGCGTGAAGCCAAAAATTCTAATTCTCTCTGCAAGCTTTGGCGATGGGCACAATAGCGCGGCCCGTCACCTCGCCGAGGCACTGGCAGAAAAGGCGGAAACCTTGGTCGCCGACCCTTGCCACATTGGCAATCCGAGAATTAACGCATTCTTATGCAAAGCTTACCGGGAAATCACCACTTACACCCCTAAAATCTGGGCTTGGATGTATCGATCAACCGACCGCCAAGACTTCTCCCAGCCCCTACCCTTTATTGCTAAAACTGAGGACGCCGTTGCGAACCTGCTTAACAAATTCGAGCCTGATTTGGTTGTAACCACCTACCCACTTTACCCTTATATGGTTGCACGACAATTCTCGAAAGGGCCGCGCGTTCCCATTGTCACTATTATCACCGACTCTATTGAAATAAATGCTGCCTGGACTCGTTCACCCAGTGACTACTTTCTCATTACTGACGATCACACCCGCGAAGGCCTAATCACCAGGAATCTCCCCAAAGAAAAAATTAATATCACCGGCTTTCCAGTGAGTTCGCGCTTCGAGAGCCTCGAAAAAGTTTCGTCAAATGATCCCCTAAACCCCTTTCGTATTCTCTTCTTTCCCACTGCCCGCTCTCCGCACGTCACTGACATCATCAAGGCCGCTCTCAGTGACGAAAACCACATCACCGTCGTTCTCGGACGAAACGTCCGCCGACTTTACCGTAGGGTCCAGTCACTCAAAAACTCATTTCCTGGTCGAATCCACATTAAAGGCTGGACTCGCAAAGTTCCTGAGCTGCTCTCCTCGCACCACCTTGTTATTGGCAAAGCCGGTGGTGCTACCGTCCATGAGGCCATTGCCGCACAGTGCCCGATGCTAGTCCACCACATAGTGCCCGGACAAGAGGAAGGGAACATCGAACTTCTTGATCGTTTTCAAACAGGATCGCTTGCTACTTCAGCAAAGACTATCCGTGAGTCTATCTCTAGCCTTCTCGCCGATGATGCCGCTCTCTGGCGCGAGCAGAAAAACCGACTCAGCCAACACGCGCGGCCCTCCGCTGCACGTGACGCCGCCAACTTCATCTTATCCAAAATTAAACCCTCATGACCTTCCTTTTCGACATCGGAAACGTTCTTTTGAAACTCCACTTTCACCGGTTCCACCTCGCCATTCTGGGTTCTGAAAACGCTCCTCTACCCACTGCCCTGGCCAATCTCAAAGATCCCTATGAAACTGGAAAACTCTCAGATCAAGAATTTATAGAGCAATCACTCGATATCCTCGATCATCCTCTCACCTCAGACGAATTCGTGGCAGCTTGGGAAGACATTTTTTCGCCCAATCTGCCGATGTGGGAAATCGTCCACACTCTAAAGAGGCAAGGCCACCGCCTCATTCTCTTCTCAAACACTAACGCGATCCACGCCCGCTCATTTCTCAAAACCTATCAAGATTTCAATTTCTTCGATCACCACCACTTTTCACAGGAAATCGGAACTATCAAACCCCTCCCCGAGTTCTATCAATCTGCCATCGACAGTTACAATCTGGTTCCGAGCGAGACCCTCTACCTCGATGACCTTCCCGAAAATATTGCAAGTGGAAAAAAGTTTGGTTTTTCCTCTTGGCAATACGACCTAAATGACCACGAAGCTTGCATCGCCTGGCTCCAAAACCAAGGGATCACCCTTGCAAAATCTCCCTGAGCGTTACCCTTGGCAGAAAGCCTCCTACTTCACAAACGCAGCTTCGCGTTTCTCGTCAATACGAGCTGGCTTCAACTTTCTCCAATCGCTTGGATTTGGGAGTTTGAGCCGCTTCATGTTCTTGCCATAGCTATCGAGGTTATCGTTAAGATCATCTTCAGTCAGCGGCTTAGATTTCACTCCACCGTCAGGGACTTCAATCCCAACAGACCAGATCAAAGCGTTGAGAACAACTGTGCGGAACCCGTCCAACGCCCAGCCATGGTGGTAGTGCCCACCAGTAAAACCAACCCCGCGACCACCATTCGGGCGCTCGTATCCCCACATGAGAGCATGCTCCTTATCTAGACCATCAACCCCATGCTGATTCCAAAGATTTATGTATCGATACATGTTTTTACGAGTCGGCGTTGCCGTTACCAAATCGAGCACTTTATCGCGGTCATTGATGAAGCGCATATTATAGTAAAACTCATCGAGACAAGTCACCGTTTCCGGCACACCATTTCCGATTTCATGATCCTGTTTAACCTTCATATCTGCAACCCAGTGAGGATTGACTGACCACTCCGACTCCATCGCGCCACCAATCCAAGGCTGAAAATACTTCTTACCCATCTGTGGATTCGGGTGGACAGCGTAGTGCATAAAGACCATTCCGACACCCTTCTTTGCCAGAGAATCAAGATACTCCCACTCACCCGCGATACCACTTACGCTATCAGCAAAGATGAAAATGGAATCCGCATCATCAAGAACCGACTTATCCTTAGGCCAATCTTTCCCTACAACGACCGCCTCCACATTGAGACCACTTTCATCATTCAGCGCCTTTGCAAGAAGCTTGCAACCGGCCCTAAATTCATGCTCTCCAGATGCGTGGCTGCGACTACCCGCAATCAACACAATTTTCTTTTTCGTCGCCCCCTCTTTCTCGGCTGACAGAAACAACGGGCTCATAAGAGCTAATAAAAGCGGGATAACAAGGGCGAGACGTTTCATAAATTCTTGTTTTATTTACGGAGAGCTTTCGTCATTCCCGTTCCAGAAAAAAACGCAAGAAAAACACGTAATTAATCCAGAGCCTTATACTCCCCGAACTCAAGCCCGTCACCATGAATTTTTGCCTCTAATTTGAGCGCTTTAAAGAGCTTTCTAGCAACATCCTTACCTTTTCCTTTTTGGAGCAAATCCACTTTCTCCTCAGGATCTTTTTTAAGGTCATAAAGGCGGGCAATCCCACCACCCGGATAAAGGATCAGCTTGTAACCTTCTTTAGTTAGCGCACGCTGGGCATCCTTGAGATACGCCGAATAGATCTGAGCTCGACCACTCGATTCGCCCCTAAGAATGGGGATGTAGCTCTGATATTGAATATGCTCTGGAATCTCGACCCCTGCCACTTCAAGCGCAGTCGGAACCGAGTCCTGAATGTAGATGGGAGCAGAGACCCTCTTTCCAGCCTCAACTTCCGGCCCCACAACGACGTAAGGAACCCTGATACTGTGATCATACATGTTCTGTTTCCCAAGAAGACCGTGATGACCACAACCGAGCCCGTGATCGGCGGTGAAAACAATATAAGTATTCTCACGTTGTCCATTTTTTTCCAGAGCATCCAGAACTCGGCCAATTTGCGTATCCATATGTGTAATTAAGGCGAAGTATTCACGCCGGGCCACTTGAACCGAACGCTTGGTCCTCGGCATTGGCGCGAGTTTCTCATCACGAAGACTATGCGGAGCCTTCATCACTTTGCGGTGGGGATAGGCATCGAGAAAATTTTCAGGCACTTTAATGTCGGAAACCGGATACATGTCGAGATACTTCTGCGGAGACTGCCGGGGATCGTGCGGAGCGTTAAAAGCCAAGTATAAGAAAAATGGCTTGTCGTCATTTTTAGCCATATTGAGGTAACTCACCGCAGTGTCAGCCTCCACTTCCGACCAATGTTTTCCACCTTTCCAGAACCCATTGTTGGACTTATCGGTCGGATTCCAAATATCCTTCTTACCTTCAAGAGGACGATTATATCCCGCTTTCACTTGATTGGGCATACCCGGACGAACGTCCCCGACATGGTCAAAAAGATCTTCCGCTTTCATGCGAACATGCCATTTCCCAGTCATATAGGTAGTGTAACCAGCATCGCTCATCAATTGTGGCCAGAGACGGCGCTCATCCATCGTCTTCTCTTCCTTCTGGGCATACCAGAGATGACGCCCCGTCATCATCATATTCCGGCTAGCGACACAAATCGCGCCATTCCAGCCACCAGAATTATAGGCGTGAGTGAACTGGGTCCCCGAGCTGAACAATTTATCCAGATTCGGAGTCATCACTTCGGTCATGCCAAGAGATCCGATCGCCTCATAGGTCATATCATCAGCAAAAATAAACAGGACGTTTGGCTTCTCAGACGCTGACACGAGGGAGATTAGGGCAAGAAACAGAGCTAAACTACGCATAGTAGAAGCTTACGCTGAAAATCGAAGTGTTTTGACACTTAACATTCACTTTTTTCACTGGTAACACCTTCTCGCCTGCCACCGCAGGCACACGATGAGCCGTTCCACCGCCCCCACCCTCAGTCATCGGCTTGAGTATTGCGCCTATCGCATCTTCGAGTGGATGCTCAAAATGATATCTTTGGAAACCATCTTCAAACTTGGCGAATTCGTAGGTCGGATTGTGTATCGCTACAACTCAACTCGAAGGTTTCAAGTCAACCGAAACCTTCGCCTCGCATTCGGCGACGAAAAATCGCATTCCGAAATTTCACAACTTACTGCAGAAGTTTTCGAACGCACCGGAGCCAACTTTCTAACGTCGCTCAAAATCCCTTTTTTAAATGATGCCCAGATCTTAGCTCGACTGCACTTCGAAGGGCTTGACGATTTATTCGCTACCAAGAGCAAGGGTGGTATTGTCCTCGTCTCTCCGCATATGGGAAACTGGGAACTTCTTGCCCAGGCTATCTTCTTAATCGATGGCGATTTTAGCGTTGGGACACACTATCGCCCCCTTAACAACTCTCTCATAAATGCCATTGTCGAACGCCGTAGGAGAAGACGAGGACTTGAACTCTTTGCGAAACGATCCTCGACCCATCGCCTCTCGAGCTTTGTAAGGGAAGGTGGGGCTATGGGGATTCTGGCAGACCAACGAGTTGGTGAGCGTGGAGCAGCCTGTCTATTTTTTGGTCGCCCAACTACCTGTTCACCACTTCCCCATCTAATCGCCAAACGAGGCAAGGGTCGTCTCATGAGCCTCTCATGTGAGACCGTTGGAATCGCACATTGGAAGATCTCCTTCCGGCCTATTCCAACAATCTCCGCCCAAGCGTGCGCAGATAGCATTGAACAAGACTGGCGACGATCACCTATTGATGTCTTTTGGTTCGAAAACCGCTGGCGCCTCCAAGGGAACAATCCGCTTGCCTTCCTCGAAAAGTATAAAAACGACCTCCAAATACCCCGCCCACTTCGCGCCGTGAACCTCGCTCGGCAAGAAAAGAAACTGCCCTACCCCAATCGCTTGATCACCCAAGAGCATCACGAAGTGGACTTCAATCAGAGTGACCAATCACTTCGCGAAATTCTCAACGAAATCTCAAATCGTGGAGCGACTCCAGTCGATGTCTTCTTGGCACCGTATTCTCAGTTGAATCGGGTTAAAAAACTCTCCGGGAAAATTATCACTCTTACTGCCGAAAAGAACTGTTTTTCAGAAACCACCTCTACTGAAAAATAAAAAGATACGGTATCAGAGCCCGCTATAGGAGAAATCTTCAACTCAGATGAAATCTTGATAGGAGCACCTAAAACTCCAAGGAGACCGTCTCACACTTAATGCTCAGGTGACATCTAAAATCACCAGTTTCTCCCCAGAAAGAGCTGCCACCCGCAGAGCCCGAGAAAGCTAAAAAAAGAGATAAACTGGAGAATCCCCAACTTCCTTGATCTCAGCCACATCGCCAGAGGCATTAAGGGCGTATTCGAACTCTACCGGCCACGGCCCAGAATAGTTCGTCCCATTACACCACATCATCAAGATTTGCTGGTCACCCCGCCCAAAGCGAAGCGCGTAAACGTCGTCTTCCATTTCTAATTTCTCCAAAAAGGTCGCCGATCCCAACTGCTCTAAAAAAACACGAAGCATCTTAAACCCAATCCGTTCGCGCCATCCGCCTTCGGTCCGCTCATCGACCAGTCCAAATCCATGAGCCACCAAACGCCACCAGTAAACTTTATCGACAAAGCCGGAACAGATTGAGATCACAAGATATCTTAACATATAGACTCCATAGTCGAATTCGCTCACACTCAAAGGGTGCTTCGGCGCATCAGCATCCACATAAGTTGCCGTTACCGGGGACCAAATTCCCGTTCCTTCGAGTGGCCAATTCACCTCCGAGATAATCACTTGATCATCACAAACGGGCACTACCTTCGCAATCGCTCGCAGCAAGCCACATTTTTCCATAGTACTGAATTTTCCCTGAAAATTCTCAGGTGCTCCGCGCCGATCCACATAAAGATGATGAGACAAAGCTCCGTAATGCAGTCCTTCAGGAGCACTTTCAAAAGCTGAAAGAACATAATGATACTCGAAATCGATACAAGCGGGCCCCGTAAAAGTAATTTGAGGGAACTTCTCCTGCAACTTTATAACCGGCAGCAACAAGGCGACCTGATCATCCGGCTCATGAACACCCCACTTCATCCGGTTCACGGCATGGCAAATCTCGACAGCCGTCACAAGCTCCCCAACTTCATCTAACACAAAACTCAAAAACTCAGCCCAAGAATCTGGCTCGTTGACCGCCCCACGGTCCTGAACCATTGCTATCATCACCTCGCGTCCAGAATCCACCAGCCGCTTCACCTGTGCCACTCCCTCCTTCCAACACGACATCCCTTCATGATGACAAAATCGCAAGAGAACCGACACCCCTTCCAGCTTTTCCAATAACTCCACCTGACGATTGAAGTCCAGATCGGTTGATTCAAGCGCTACTCCAAATCGCCCCTTCAAATCAATCTGCCTTTGGTAGGCTAAAGGAATTTGTTTACGGTATTCACGCCAGATTTTTCCCACAAATTTTAAAACTGACCAGGCAACTTTATAATGCCTCCCCAAAGAATAATATCGCTTCCTCTCATACCTCTCCATCGTAATCGATGCCTGCGCCGATTCCCGATCCCAAATCCAAATATCCTGCACCTCGGGATAACTCCCAACAGCCCCTCGAGACCATTTACGAAATGGGTGACGCCACCTGCGGCTTCGCTCCCACAACTCAAAACCCCTCCGACGGGAAATCATCTCTTTGGTGAATTCTCTGGGAGGGTTCCCTTTCCAATAAATCCTCGCCAACACATTGAGAAACGCTGAAGGCAGTCGCATCCTCGAAAAATCCTGCGCTCGCTCCTTCAAACTCAGGACCTCCCTGATTCGTCCGCGATTTAAATCAATAAACTGAACCTCCCCCCACTCCTCGTCGCCCGACACTTGAAATTCCATGTTTTGATTTCCTAGGTCCCGATGCCAAAACCCCACATCGTGCATTCTTCGAATCGCAGATGCAATATGACCTAACTTTTCCACCAAAAATCGACAATCCGCCTTCTCCTGATAGGCTTGAATCAGCGAGCTCTTGAAACTGACTAACGATTCAACATAATCCGAAAAATAAAAACTCTCCACCAAACGTGAACCTTCCCAATAATCGAAATAGGCAATAGGTTGAGGCGTTCCAACTCCTCGGCTTTTTAAAAAATTAGCAGCCTTAAACGAACGCTCAGCTTTACTGCCCTTCTCAAAGTCATAGCGGTCCTTAAGAAATCCCTGCCTCCCAAAGGCTTTCACAGCCGCCTTCAGACACTTCCCATTCTTTTCAAAATCGAGCACTACTACTCGGTGCCGCCCCTCAGACAAAACACCATCTTTTGCAGACCTGGCTCGCTCCCCCAGCCCCCCCAGAGATTCTTCGTTAAAGAATGATTTGTAATCAGTGAGCACCTGTCCTTGGAGCTTCCCTACTGAAAGTTTCTCCACGCCTCGGTTCATCCTGTTGAGAAGGTTACAAAGCAGTCGAAAAAAAACAATCCGGTTTCTTCCACTCGACTTTCCACTCGACCGCCAAGGATCCAACCGATAAATTTCGACCCTTCCCCTTTCACCCAGAAGTAATTGCAATGGTGACCCAGAACCTCATTAACCTGTCCGCCGACTGCAAAACCATTGGCGAGGGCTTCTTCTGCACTTGCTACCTCCACCCGGAAGACAACTCTATCTGCATCAAACTTCCAACCACTCACAAAAAGGCACGAAAACGTCAAAAGGCTGATGAAGCTTACTATCGAAAGCTCTATAAAAACAAAGCGGATTTAACTTATATTAGTGATTATCTGGGTTCCTGCCAAACCAGCCTCGGCCCCGGCCATCTTTACCAATATATCAAAGATGAAAATGGTCAGACTTCAAAAACCCTCAATCACTATCTGGAAAACTATCCCCAAAAAACGGAGGAGCTTTGCACCCATCTCGCCAAGCTGGGCCGCTATCTCCTAGAAAACCACATTCTTGTTAGTGACCTTCACGGCAACAACATCGTTTTTCAGTATCTCAGCGAAAACTCAAAAAAACTCATGATTGTTGACGGAATAGGAGATCGCGTCATTTTTACCGCCCCTAACTTTTTCAACTCGATCAAAGCAGGTAAAATCATCCGCCGGTGGAATAAATTTATCAGGCGACTTCAAGCTGACCATCCCTCTGCACCCCTACCAAAAGAACAACTTTATTTGGGAAATGAGGCCCTTACGAACACAACAACGGTCGATCGAGCTCACTAACCATCTCTGGAAAAATCGAGGGACCTCCTCTACTAAGCCTCCGCCCGCTCCGAAATAATTGCCCCCTGATCAAGCTCGATCACGCGGCTTGCAATTTTGGTAGTCGAAAGGCGGTGAGCAATTAACAAGGTCGTGCGACCCTTCACCAAGTCCGCTAGAGCCGATTGAATAATTGCTTCACTTTCGTTATCAAGCGCACTGGTCGCTTCATCCAAAAGGAGGATTGGCGCATCCTTTAGAAATGCTCTTGCAATAGCAACCCGTTGTCGTTGCCCCCCGGAGAGGCTTCTTCCCATTTCAGAAACCGGCGTATCGTAACCTTGCTCCTGTTTAAGAATGAACTCATGCGCATTTGCTTTTTTGGCAGCACTTATAACCTCTTCTTCACTGGCGCCAGGACGCCCAAGAAGAATATTCTCCTGGATCGTCCCCTGAAATAATACGGCAGTTTGGGAAACCACCGCAACTCGGTCACGAAGCTCACTCTTGGACCATTTCCTCACATTCAGATCACTCACCGAAACACTTCCTCCCTTCACATCGTAAAAACGCGGGATCAAATTGAAGAGACTTGATTTCCCCCCTCCACTCGGACCGATCAAAGCCACGCATTGGCCAGGCTCAATTGTAAGATTGATTCCACGTAGGATGAGGTCATCACCATAGCCGAATGAAACATCCTTGAAAACAACACGACTCTCAAAAATCTCTGGGGTCTCTGGACACTCAGGATCATCCAAATGATCAACCGCGAGAGAAATCTCCTCTAATCGCTCGAGAGAGGCATCAGCCTGGCGCAAGTTCGCCTGAATCGCACCCAACTTCTTTACCGGCTCATAGCAGAGATACAACGCCATCGCGATCGCCATAAAACTAGAAAGTTTCATCCCCTGTTGCGCTCCCAGATAAATCGCCACCGTCAAGCCAAGCACCGATACAAATTCGACCGACGGTGAAATTAGCTGCTTATACTTAACGACCTTCATCGAATAACGAATCACCCCCTGAATTCGATTACGAAATTTTTGCACGACCGGCCCCTGCAGATTATAGGCCCGAATCTCAAGTGGAGCCTGAATCGATTCAGAAATCTGCCCACTTAAATCGCCAGCATTGGCCTGTAATTTACGAGCTTTACCACCCAAACGTTTCGCAATCGCGCGCAGTGGAAGAACGCACAAAGGGATAGAAAAAATCGAAAAAAGGACCAGAGAGGCACCTTGGTTAGAAGTCGCTTCTGAGATCAAAAATACCAGCGCAGCAATTAGGACCGCAGGTTGTTTAATGATATCAACTGCCACTTTACCCACCATCGAACGAACGATTTCAGCATCTCCCACAAGCCGCGCAAGCAAATCGCCCGCCTGTCTCTTCTGGAAAAACGCAATAGGCAGAGTTTGGAGCCTCGTGAAAACCTCGTCACGAATTTGCTCCAAAAAACGATACCCGCAATAACTCATCAGGTAGGTATTTAAAAACCCACCAATCGCCCGAAAGAAAAACATCAGCGGAAGCCATGCACAGGCAACAGGAAGCAACCACTCACCCGG
>TARA_B110000008_G_scaffold122786_1_pt1 | contig 20994 bp, 18 predicted proteins | sample TARA_B110000008 | Tara Oceans TARA_B110000008 (sample SAMEA4396496) | marine metagenome | biome: Westerlies Biome; feature: [DCM] deep chlorophyll maximum layer (ENVO:01000326); material: water (ENVO:00002006), including particulate matter (ENVO:01000060) such as... | depth 40 m
TAAAGTCTATAAGAAGATTGTCTATCAGATTTTTAATTTGATTACCGTCTTTTAATCTATTCCAACTAATATCTATTCCTTCAAAGGGATTATTTGAAGAAACATCTTCACCTTTTATTAATTCTATATATCCCCATTGTGGACCTCCAGGTTTTGGCGACCTACCGAATCCCTGAGATTTGTGTTGACTTCTACTTTTAGCAGCTATTTGATCATAAGTCATTCCACTTATAATATTGAATTCGGATTGATCAAATTTTAAAAATTTTTTTTTGTCAACTTTCATAAAATTTTCTTTACTCCCATAAAAAAACCATGATGTATTAAAAAATAATCTTTTTGGGTTCCAAATAGAAAGTGATTTTAACTGTTCCGGTAAATAATTGACGTTTGAAGCTAAATCAAAAGCTTCATAACTTAAAATTGCTGATGATGTATGATGTCCATGAGTTGTTCCGGGAGTTCTATGGTCAAATCTATTTATAATTATATCAGGCTGGATTGTCCTTATATACTTTACGACTTGACTTAGTAACTCATTTTTATCCCAAATATTTAATGTTTCATCTGGATGTTTTGAAAAACCAAAGTCATTTGCAGTTGTAAAAAATTGATTTGCGCCATCAATTTTTCTTGCGGCTAAAAGTTCTTGAGTTCTAATTAGGCCTAAAGCATCTGTTAATTCAGTCCCAATTCTATTTTGTCCACCATCACCTCTAGTTAGCGAGAGATATGTAGTTTCAATATGATATTTATTTGAAAAATAAGAAATAAGATTTGTGTTTTCATCATCCGGATGAGCGCCAATATGAAGTAAGCTTCCTAAAACATTCAATTTTTGAACCTTAGAATATATGTCCGAACTATTTTGTGATCTTAACTGAAGTGTAAATAAAATAAAAAGTAATTCTAGCGTAAAAAAGTATTTCATTTGTTTAAATTAATATTTAAAATTAGCTATTTGTCAGTTTAGTTATTTCATTTAGTACTTCTGTAACTGGAAGTCCAACTACATTTGTATAGCTACCTTTTATATTTGAAATTCCTAGTAAACCAATCGATTCTTGTATAGCATAAGAACCAGCTTTGTCAAGGGGCTTCTCTTTTAATAAGTAGCTGTTAATCAATGTGTTGTCTAATGTTTCAAATGTAACTTCAGTACTGACATCGATGCAGTAATAATTATCAAAAGTTAAAAATCCAACGGCCGTAATAACTTTATGAGTTTTTCCTGATAGTGATTTTAGCATTATTCTTGCATCATTCAAAGATTTTGGCTTTCCAATGCACTTATCTTCGTGCCATACAATAGTGTCAGCAGTAATCACTATTTGATTTTTTTTTATTATATTTTTGAAGGGATTAGCTTTTAATCCAGCAATATGCCTAGCTATATCAGCTTCTTTTAAATTTGACGGATAGGTTTCTTCAACATCAAAAGTTTTAATTTTGTATGGAAAATTGAATAAATTAAAAAAGTCTTTTCTTCTTGGTGAATTAGAAGCTAATATGATTTCGTTTTTAAATTTCTCTATCATATGACTATTTAGTAGTTCCATTTTTTTTGAACTCGAAGGACTTGTTCTATAATTTCTCTTACACAACCACATCCTCCATTTTTATGAGAAATATAATCTACTTTTTTCTTTACATCACTTACTGCATCTTGAGGGCACGAACTTACTCCAGATTTTTCCATAACCGGTATGTCAGGTATATCATCACCCATGTAAAGAATATCTGATTCAGACAACTTGTATTTGCGTATTAATTCATTGTAAGATTCAATTTTATTATGAGAATCTAAGAAAATATCTTTTACACCAAGTTTCTCCAATCTTTTTCTAATAGATTCATCTTTTCCTCCAGAGATTATTGAGATATTGAAACCCTTATCAATCGCATATTTAATTGCAAATCCGTCTTTAGCATCCATTAATCTTAACATTTCACCATTTGAAGTGATTAATAGCTTGCCATCAGTTAAAACTCCATCAACATCAAAAATGAAAGTTGTGATTTTTTTTAGTTTTATTTTATAATTTTCCTTACTCATAGCTATTTTGTATTGATTTTGTTATGGTATCATAAAGTACTTTATCATTTAAATCTTTAATTAGTTCTTTATGTTTTTCAAGTGTTTTAATATCTCCTCTTCTTGCAGGACCAGTTTGAATCTCTTTTGGATCATTATTTAATATTTGATTAATTGTGGTTTTTATAATGGGTTTCAAAATTGAAAACGATATGTTGTTGTCATCACAAATTCTTTTACCTTTATAGATGATATGATTTACAAAATTGTTAACCCATACTGCAGATAGGTGAAGATTTGCTCTTTGTTTAGAGTTTAAGCATTCGTTATATCCACCTAATGATAAAGTCAATTTTTTTAGTAAATTAAGATCTTTTTTATTTTTAGCTTCTATACAAAACGTTGTTTTTGTAAAAAGCTTGTTATTTAATTTTGAAATTGTTTGAAGTGGAAATAAAACTCCTGATCTAGAATAATCTTTAAATATATTAATTGATGTTGCACCTGAGCAATGAACTATTAATGAATCTTTTGGAATAAAATCAAAAAACTTATCAATTGAATTATCTGATACAGCCAAAATATAAAGGTCTGATTTTTTAAGATCTTTAATTTTATCAATACCCTTTTCTGGTATTTTGTTGTTTATCCAATTTCTTCCATACCAGTCAAGTAATTTAAAATCTTTGAGATTATCAATAGATCTTGCTAGTTTAGAACCTACATTACCATTTCCAATAACAGATATGTTTAACATAATTTCAAATGTACATAATGTTACTTATAAATTAATGAATTAGGAAATTGTATTAATTTAAAAAAATTCAATTTTATAAGTAGTTAATTGTTTAAAAATTCATTATCAAAAGGTATATTTGCAATGAATATTTGAGATATCAATGCAGGAGAAATTTTTTAAGTACTTGTTTTCAAATCGACTAACTGCTATACTTTTTATTGCCTTTCCAACTGCGATGGGAGTTGGAACTTTTCTGGAAAGTTTTTACTCCACAACTGCTGCTAAAATATGGATCTATAATGCAAGGTGGTTTGAATTAATCATGGCATTACTCATGTTAAATTTTTTGGGAAATATATTTAAATATAGATTGTTGAAAAAAGATAAATGGGCAGTCTTATTATTACATCTTTCTTTTATTTTAATTCTTACGGGTGCTTTTGTGACTCGATATTTTAGTTATGAAGGAGTTATGCCTATAAGAGAAGGAGACGAAAGCAGTAAAATGATATCAGAAAAAACTTTCTTAACAGTTTTGGTGGATGGACAAAAAAATGGTGTCACCCAAAGAAAGAAATTTGTGGAGGAAGTCTTATTTTCTGAACATACCTCGAACAATCTTAAATGGAATCAAAAATTTAACGATCAAAAATTTACAATTAACTATATTAAATATATTGAAAATGCTTCTGAAGGACTTGTCTTAGATCCAGATGGAGAAAGGTATTTAAAGATTGTTGAAGCTAATGATGGTCAAAGACATGAACATTTTATAAAAGAAGGAGAAATTGCAAGCATCCACAGTGTTCTTTTTACCTTAAATAATCCCGTGGAGGGAGCTATTAATATTAGATCAGAATCTGGCTTATATTATATAGAATCCCCCTTTAGCGGATCATTTATGAGGATGGCTGACCAATTCAAAGGTGAAATAGTAGAAAATAATGAACAAGAATTATTGTTTAGATCTCTTTATACCTTATCAAATTTTCAGTTTGTTATTCCCGATCCTCTTTTAAGAGGTAATTTTGGAATTGTTAAGTCAGATGATGAATTATCTAATAAACAAGATGCATTATACCTATCGATAAGCTCAAAAGGTGAGACTAAGAAGATTGGCATAATGGGAGGTAAGGGGATCATCAACGAAGCTAAAGATTTAAGTGTTGGGGGTTTAGATTTTTACATATCGTATGGTTCTCAATCAATAAATCTTCCTTTTTCAATCACTCTAAATGATTTTATTGCAGAGAAATATCCAGGAACAGAAAAAAGTTATTCTTCTTTTATGAGTAAAGTAACAGTTAAAGACAATTCAAAAGTATTTGATTATGATATATACATGAATAATATTTTAGATTATAAGGGCTATAGATTCTTTCAAGCATCCTTTGATCCTGACGAAAAAGGGACTATACTTTCTGTTAATAACGATTTTGTGGGTACTCAGCTTACCTATGCAGGTTATATTTTATTATATCTATCTATGTGTGGTATCTTTTTTATTGGAAGAACTCGTTTTAAAAATTTATCTAAAAGCCTCACAAAATTAAAAAACAAACAGTTTTTATTTTTATTTATTTTTCTATTTTTTAATTATTTAAATGCTCAAGATTCCGTATTAAAAAAATTTGAGTTAAGAGAATTTGATTTTGATTCATTAATACAAGTTACTGCTTTCCCTGATAGTCAAGCAAATAAGTTCGGTAGTTTAATAATTCAAGATCTTGGAGGAAGAATGAAACCTGCAAACACTTTTTCATCAGAATTACTAAGGAAGGTTAGTAAAAGTGACACATATAAAGGTCTTTCATCAGATCAGGTTTTGTTGTCAATTGTAAATAATCCGGCTGTCTGGTATAATGTTCCTATTATATTTTTAAGAAGGGGCAACGATAGCTTAAGAAAAATTGCCGGTATTGATAAAAAATCAAAATATGCATCATTAGTATCGTTTTTTGATAAACAAGGAAATTATAAGATTGCTAAACAATTAGAAAATGCTTATAAAGCTCAAACTCCAAATCAATTTCAAAAGGATTTTATTGAACTAGACAGAAGAGTTAATTTATTGTATTCTGCACTGGAAGGAAAGGTATTAAGAGTTTTTCCAATACCTAACGATTCGATAAACAAGTGGGTTTCATACCCAGAATTAAAGGATGTTGAAATAAAAGGAACTGATTCACTTTATGTAAATAATGTTTTGCCACTTTACTTTCAGTCAATGCGTCTGGGTAAGACTAATGGGGATTTTACACAAGCTGACCAACTTATTGAGAGCTTGAAAGGTTTTCAAAGAAAATATGGATCAAAAGTAATTCCAAGCTCTTCAAAAGTTAAAGCAGAAATTTTATATAATAAATATGATATTTTCAAAAAATTATTTAGCTGGTACATATATGCTAGTCTAATACTATTTACGATTTTAATTATTAGAATTTTTAATGAAAGAAAGTTTCTTAAATATTTTGAATTAACCCTCATAGGTTCAATTGTATTACTTTTTTCATTCCATTCTTTGGGATTAATTTTCAGATCATTTATTTCAGGTCATGCTCCATGGAGTGATGCGTACGAGTCAATGATATATGTCTCATGGGCAACTTTATTTTTCGGATTAATTTTTGGAAGAAAATCCTCAATTACTATTGCTGCAACCTCATTTGTGTCATCAATGATATTAATGATAGCTCACTGGAACTGGATGGATCCTGCCATAGCAAATTTACAGCCTGTTTTAGATAGTTACTGGCTTATGATTCATGTCGCAGTAATAGTTGGAAGTTACGGACCATTCTCTATTTCTATGATTCTTGGTATTGTAGCTTTGTTTCTAATTACCTTAACTAATAATAATAATAAAAATAAATTAAAATCAAAAGTTAAAGAATTAACTATAATCAATGAGCTCTCAATTACGATAGGTTTAATAATGTTAACAATTGGAAATTTTCTTGGTGGTATGTGGGCAAATGAAAGTTGGGGTAGATACTGGGGATGGGATCCTAAAGAAACTTGGGCTTTAATTTCAATTATGGTATATGCTTTTGTAATTCATATGAGGTTAGTACCAGGCCTGGGAGGCAGATGGCTATTTAACCTTATGAGTATTGTTGCATTTTCAAGTATATTGATGACTTATTTTGGTGTTAATTTTTATTTAGTTGGACTGCATTCCTATGCAAGTGGTGATAAAATTATAACTCCAAATTTTGTATACTATTCAATTTTGTTTGTGATGGTTCTGGGTACTGCATCATTTTTTTCAAATAAAAAATACTATAAATAATTATTTAAATGATGAGATGAAATCATCTTCATCAGCTCCTGATTGAACAAGTTTTATAGCCTTTTCTACAATTATTTTTGCTTCTTCTAATTGAAAACCTAGAGCAATTGTAAATTTGTTCATTAATTTAAGTTCAGCTTCATCTGCGATATCATCAGCTACGACTATTCTTGATAAGTCATATAATCTTTCAAGACGTTTAATTTCTGACACTGGAGGATTAATTTGATATGAGTCAGGATTTAAAATAATTTTGTCAGCCTCGTCTGGTTCGATTTCCAGAAGAATAGCTAATCTATTAATAAATCTTTTTTCTTCCTCTGTTATAATGTTATCACTTAAAGCAACTCTTACTATCGAAGCAAAGTGATCTCTATTACGATTTTTAAAATTAGTTGTAAAAATATTAGACATAGATTATTATTTTTTTCAAATATAAAAAACCTCTATTTACTTCAAACATGTATATTAATATATATTTTATTGATTCTATTTTTTTAAATTAGCTTCAAATCGTAATGATGATATTGAATATTGTAGATGAAACCTCTCCCTTGGAATCGTTAATTGTTGGAATTGCAGATAGCAGTGGAGGCACCCCCGAATTAGAGGATGTTTATGATCCTAAGTCAAGAGAACACATACTGTCTGGAACCTATCCTTTAGAATCTGACATGATTAGTGAATTAGATTGTTTTGTTTCAAAATTGATTAATTATGGAATCAAGGTTTTTAGACCAGACTTGATAACAAACTATAATCAAATTTATTCGAGAGATATTGGTTTTGTTATTGAAGATATATTTTTCAAATCAAATATTTTACCAAAAAGATCAAGAGAAATTGAAGCATTAAAAATAATTTTAAACACACTTAATCCAGATTCAATTATTAATTTTCCTGAGGATGCTCACATTGAAGGGGGAGATGTAGTTCTTCATAAAAATAAAATCTATGTGGGTGCTTACATAAAAAGTGATTATCCCAATTATATAACTGCCAGAACAAACCTGAGAGGTTTGAAGGTTTTACAGAGTTATTTTCCTAATAAAGAAGTTGTTTTATTAGAATTAAATAAATCTAATACTGATCCAAAAAAAAATGTTCTGCATTTGGATTGTTGTTTTCAGCCTATAGGAAGATCATCTGCGATAATTCACAAAGAAGGTTTTTCAAACAGCAAACAATTATTAGCTTTAATAAATGATTTTGGTATAGATAATTGTTTTTTTATTAATTCAAGCGAAATGTTTGACATGATGAGTAATGTTTTTTCTATTAACAATCACACTATAGTTTCTGATCCCTATTTTAAAAGACTTAATCAGTGGCTTATTAATAAAAACTTTAAAGTTGAAGAAGTTTCCTTTCGAGAAATTGCTAAACAAGAGGGTCTGTTTAGGTGTGTTACATTACCTTTAAGTAGAAAAAAATGAATGGATTAACTAATCATGTTCTAATGGTTCGTCCCTACCATTTTAGAAAAAATGAACAGACTGCACTAAACAACTACTATCAATATGATAGTGGTCTAGATTTAAATACATTAAATAAATTAGCACTCCATGAATTTGACCAATTAGTTAAAATACTTATTGAAAATGGTATAAATGTTACAGTTCATCAAGACAATAAGATACCTGAAACTCCAGATTCACTATTTCCTAATAATTGGATTTCTTTCCATGATAAACATAAAGTGATTCTTTACCCAATGTTTGCCAAAAACAGAAGAGATGAAAGATCTAGTCATGTTTTTGATTCTCTAAAAGAATCTGGCGTAAATACTAAGATTATATATAATTTATCAAATTATGAGAATTTAAATATGTATTTAGAGGGAACTGGAAGTATGGTTTTAGATAGGGTTAATAAAAAACTCTATGCCTCGTTATCTGACAGAACAGATGACTCTGTAATTCTAGATTTTTCGAAAAAAATGGATTACAAGCCTATCATATTCTCCTCATATCAAACTGTTGATGATAAGAGATTAAAGATTTATCACACAAACGTTATGATGAGTGTTGGAGATAATTTTGCAGCTGTTGGGTTTGATTCAATAGATGATATAGCAGAAAGAAATATGGTCTATAATGAATTAAAAAATGATAATAAAGAAGTTATATCACTTACTGAAAATCAAATTGAACAGTTTGCAGGAAATATGTTGCTTATAAAAAACAATATTCAACCTATTTTGGTCATGAGTACATCAGCATTTAAATCTTTATCTAATGACCAGATTAATAAATTTGAAACTTATGCCAAAATAGTTCATTCTAATTTAGAGACTATTGAAAAAACCGGAGGTGGAAGTGCAAGGTGTATGTTAGCTGAAATCTTTTAAAAAAACTATTTCATAACAATTAATAAATATTTTTAATTGCTACAAAACGAATTCTTTTGTAATCAGCATACCATTTTCCATTGGTAAAACATTTTTCTTTTATACCTTCTTGAACTTCAGTTTTAATTTCCTCTACGTCAATTAAATCAACACCTTTAAAAAAACTTTTGGCAAACATTGAAATCCAGTCCTTTATTCCATCCTTTTGATTAGTAAGCTCTGTTTTACGATTAAAACTTTTCGCTAGGACAACCTTAAAACCGGCTAATTCTAATTCTTTTGAGTATTCTTCAGCAGATGGAAAGTACCATAATTCTAATTTGGATTGGTTTAAGTACCCTCGTTTTTTGAGAGAGCTTCTTAACTGATCAATTATTGTCTTTACATTATTTTTTCCTCCAAACTCAAGAACTATTTTTCCGTTCAATTTTAAATTTTCATACATGCACTTAATAACGCTCCTATAGTTTTTAATCCAATGAAGGGTTGCATTTGAAAAAATAGAATCAAATTTATTTTTAAATTTAAAATTTTCCGCATTACAAATTAGGAATTTAACATTTCCATATCTCAGCTTTGCATTAGTAATCATTTCAGCGGATTTATCAATTCCAATAGTTTTTTTTGAAATTTTATTGATTTTAAATGTTAACTGTCCAGAACCACAGCCCAAATCTAAAATTCTCTCATTTTTTTTTGGATTAAGTAACTTCAAAAGAGATTCTCCATAATTGTAGACATATGAATAATTTTTATTGTATAACTCTGTATCCCATTTTTGAATTAATTTATCATCTTCTTCAACTTTCATAGTCTTTGGTCAGTTGAGATAATTTTAATTACTAGATTTAAAAACTCCATTTTTTAAATCTTTTTCAACTTGATTCCCGTAAAATGTTTGTCCATGCATGTTAATGTATACTCCTTTACTCAGATTCTGAACTACAGAGAGAGCACTACCTAAGTTAAAAAATCCATCAGAGGAACTTCCGAAGGCGTAAGGGACCATTGCTCCAGTAATTACTATTACTTTTTCTGGAATATTTGCCTTAATTAGATATTTAGCAGTATTTGTCATCGTATCTGTTCCGTGGGTAATTACAATGAATTTTGATTTACATTTCAAGCACGCTTCTTTAATCAACTTAAGATGTGAGTCGTCCATTTTAAGACTATCAATAAGCATCAATTGGTCTATTTCTAAATCAAGTCTGCATTTTGCTCGTTCAAGCATTTGCGGGACATGAGTCTTTTCAAAAAACAATTTACCATTTATATAATTGTATGTTTTATCAAATGTACCTCCAGTAACAAATATTTGAATTTTACTCATTTTAACAAATTATAACAGTACTGATAATGAATCTTTTGTGATAATGAACCTGACCGCTTTTGAACTTTAAAGTATTTTAATAAAGTTTTATTTTTACTTAAAATATAACCCTTAACCTCATTTGAAAGCTTTTCATTTTTTATTAATGATTTAAAATGATTTATTATATTTTTTTGAAGTTCTCTTTGAAGAATATCTGGATTTTTAATGTCCTTACTTAAATTATCTGTTAAATATTCAATAAGTTTAAACACAGATAATCCTGATCCTTCGAGCGTATTTTCAGTTGAAATCATATCATTTAGTTTTTTTACACTTAAAATTCTATTGAATGCTGATTTTTGAAGGTTGCTAATTAGAGGTAAAACTCCATCATTCTTAATTTTTGAAATAACTTTTTTTTCATATAACCATGTTGGTGAAGACCAAAGGTTTTTATTTAAAAACTCTAAAGCGATTAATTGATCATTTTCAGAAACTGTTTTATACGGAATCGCTTCTTGACCTTTATTCATCAAAGTTTCATTGACCCCTCCTATTAGCGATATCACATGATAAATATATCTTCTATATACACTTATTAACTCTCCGTATAGCTCATTTAAATCCTCATAGCTTGCACCATCTTTGGTTGTCCAGTCTTCTATATTTTTAGATACATATTTCAAATTTTTCAATCCGTAATTACTTGCTTTAACCGGATCATCTCCAATATTTTCAGTTTGAGAATTAGGATCATTTCCATAAGAACCAAACATGTAAATTGGGCTCAAATTTTTATTTCCTACCCACTTGTCAAGTTTATCTGCTATTTCATTTTCATTCATATCAGAAAAAAATCTATATCCCCATTCAATTGAATATTTATCGTATGGTCCAAGTTTTCTAACAAAACGTATATTTTTATCACCTGGTTGTGCAACATAATTATATCTAGCATAATCCATTATACTTGCAGCTACACCCATTTTTTGAGTAAAATTTCCTGACCTTAAAGAGTCAACTGGATATGCTGAGCTAGCTTTCATATTATGTGGCAAGCCAAGAGCATGACCAACTTCGTGCGAAATAACTCTTCTCATCATTTCTCCAATTTCTTTTTCTGGAGTTTCAAGTGTTCTTGCTTTAGGGTTGGCAGCCCCAGTTTCTAATAAATATCTATTTCTGTAAGATCTTAAGTGATTATGATACCAAATTATATCACTTTCTAATATTTCTCCAGTTCTTGGGTCAGAAACACTAGGTCCAGTTGCATTTCTAGTTTCAGACGCAACATATCTTACGGTTGAATATCTTATGTCCTCTGGGCTGAAGCTTGGGTCTTCTTCTTTTGAAGGAGGATCTTTTGCTATTATTGCATTTTTAAAACCAGCCTTTTCAAAAGCAATATTCCAATCTTCAATTCCTTTTTTGAAGTATGGCCTCCATTTAATTGGGGTAGCAGGATCTAAATAATATATAATTGGTTTTAATGGCTCAGTTAGTTGACCACTATTATAAGCCTCAATATTTTTAGGTTCTAATTTCCAACGTCTAATTATACTATATTGGTCAGATTTTAGTTTTTCTGAGGAATAATCAATTTTTTTTAAATTAGACCAACCAATTCTCTTATCTAAATATCTGACTTGCATCAGAGTTTTAGGTAATAAAATTATAGAATGATTTATTTGAAAACTTAATGTTTTTGAATTGTTTGATCTGGAAAGGTTATTTGCAGAGTAGGTTAATGTACTTTTTATTTCGATATTTTTAGGGTAGCTATTTGCAATATCAATAAAACTTCTTTTTTTATCAATTCCTCCAATTTTATATCTTTCTTTATCCGATTTTCTTATTAAATTGAATCCTGGTGAATCGTTCATGAAATAACTTGATACATCAATTAGATACCTTTCCTTTTCTTTATTTTGAATTTTAAAAACCGCTAAGATAGGAGGGAAATTATTTTTTATGACACTTATTTGAATCGGATCCTGATCAGAAGCTTCATTTGTGTATGCAAGCTTTTTTAGAACTATATGATTGCCTTTAAGTGCAAATGAAATTACATTTTCAGCAGTTTTAGATCCAGCATTTATATATGAAGAATAGTCTCCAGGGTATTGAGAAAACCTCGTTACCATTAAAAGCTCTTTACCTAGTAATTCTTTATTTATTTCTAGATATAATTTATTGTTTTTATGAAAAGTATTAATAAATCCCATGGATTCATTCATTTCAGTAGTAAGAGAATCAATAGTTAATTTTTTGCCTTTATTTTGACTAAAAGACAATGAAATGCTAGTAAATATTATGATTAAAAATATTCTATTAGTCATCAAATTAATATTTTGAATTGTATTCAAAGTTTTCCAAATAAAAACTTGGAAGTGCTGATAAAAGATGGTCAAAAATATCAGATACAATTCCTTCATAAATAGACCATTCTTTGTCTGTTATAAAAGCATAGATTTCAAGAGGAATTCCGGTTGGAGTTGGCGCTAACTGTCTACACATGATCGTCATATTTTTATTTATTTTAGGATGTTGATCTAAATACTCTTTAACATATGCTCTAAATAATCCAATATTGGTAAAATTTCTACCGTTAATTAATTCAGATTTGTTTGTTTTTATTGAATTATTATGATTTTTAATCTCTGAACTCCTCTTGCTTATGAACAGACTAATTAACTCTATTTCTTTTAAAGAAGTAATTTCTTGATCATTTAAAAATCTTATAGAGCCTGCCTTTATTAGAATTGCTCTTTTTATCCTTCTTCCATCAGATTCACTCATTCCTCTCCAGTTAGTGAATGAATCTGAAATAAGCTTGTAAGTAGGAATTGTAGTAATTGTTTTATCAAAATTTTGAATTTTAACAGTTGACAGGCTTATTGAGATTACATCACCATCTCCATTTGAATTATTCATGGTGATCCAATCACCAATTCTAACAGTATCATTAATTGTTATTTGAATACTAGCGACAAATCCAAGCAAAGTATCTTTAAAAATAAGAAGAATTACTGCTGAAAGTGCACCAAGTGTAGTAAGGAAAACTCCCACTTCTTTTCCTGTTAGTAAAGATAAAATTATAATACCGCCAATAAACCATACGAAAATCATGAAAACTTGAAGGTAGCTCTCTAAAGGTTTATCTTTTAAAACTGGATATTTTCGTAATTGATCTGTAAAAGACTTTAAAAATCCACGAATTAATAAAATTCCAAGAAATGCAGTGATAGCCTCTAATGCATTTGAGCTATATATGGCTAACTTTGGAAATTCATTTAATACTTGAGGTACTTGAATTATCAAAAAAAATAGGGGAGGAAGGTATCCTAAAAGAGAAGGTATTTTATTTTTGATGAGGGAATCATCAAAATCTGAACTTGTTCTATTAGCAATTTGATTAAAAAGTCTTTTAATAATGTTTCTTGATAAAAATGAGAGTATGAGTGTAATTGATGATACAATTACAATAACACACAAAAATCCAAGGAAATTTGACAATGAACTATTTAAACCTTGATTGTTAAAAAGCTTGAAAAAAAATTGATACATATTTGAAGTTTCTTATTTACTAGCCAATATATCAGCATTTTTTTTAATTTCTGTAATTAATTCTTTTAAATGATCAATATTTGTAGAGGGATTTAGTAAAACAACCCTTAAATATCTTGTTCCATTCATTTCGCAGGATGTAATATAAAAATATTTATTATTTATTATCTGATATCTGAGTTTTAATTGAAATTCATCTGCTTTTGAGTACTTTATATATTTAAAACATAATATGTTGCTTTGGGGCCTGTAGGGAATTTCAAATTCTGAATCTTTTATTAAATATTCATAAAACTTTTTACATAAATCGAAAGTATAGTCGATGAAATCTTCAATAGCTTTTTCTCCCTCAATTGCAAATGCCCAAAATAATTTTGTTCCTAAAGCAGATTTTGTACATTCAATCGTATACGCCATCGAATCCATACCAATAACCTCATTATTGTGAAAAACATATGAACCTTTTTGTTGGAAAGCTCCAGCCTGGTATTTGAAGTCTTTAAAAATTACAGCAGTACATAGAGAGGGCACCCTCATCATCTTGTGAGCATCCCAAATAAGAGATGTTGCTTTTTCAATTCCTTTAACAAGTTTTTTATTTTTATTACTCACTAACGCTGATGCACCATGAGCTCCATCAACATGAAACCAAATATTATATTTTTCACAAAAATCTCCCATTTGATCTAAGGGATCAAATAAACCAGTAGAAGTTGCACAAGCATTGGCAATTAGACACATTACTGTTTTTCCTTGAACAATGAGTTTTTTATATATAGATTCAAGTTGATTGAGATCAATAATTTCATTCTTATCAACAGGGATAGGCACAAAGCATTTTTTACCTAGTCCAAGAATAGATAAGGACCTTAATATTGAATAATGAGCAGATGCTGAACCTATAACTACTAAATCTTTTGGATTACCATCGTTCCATGAGTCTGGACTAATTGCTGATCTAGCAGCTGTTAAAGCAGTTAAATTTGCAACTGACCCTCCATGAGTTAACACTCCACTTGGTTGACCTATTTCAAAGTTAAAATCATAATAGTCTTTATTTTCTAACCATCCAAGTTTGTCTAACATCCAGTTTATCATAAAGCCTTCACAAGTACTTCCAGAAGGACCCATTTCATATAAAGAGCTAGGGTTATTAATTGTACCGTGAATTAATTCAGGAATACCAGCCAAATCGTGAGGAACTGGGACTTGATGACCCATATAATGTGGATGATTAAGATGATTTGTATTTTCAAGATATTTTGAAACAAAATCTAGAATATCAACCTCAGACTTAAAACCCATTTTAAGTCTCTCTTTAAGTTTTAATTTTTTAGCAATTAATTCGGGGGCAATTTGATTTAATGCGGGCGTATTTCTATTAACGCTGTCATTAATATGTTTTTCTAAGAGTCTCCCAACATTTGAAATTGTTTTTTGGGTCTTCATTGTCGAACGAATTATATTTTTTGCTAATATAGCTCAAATCAAAAAAAATTAAAAAGTATGAAGATTTAATTAGAGTAATAAATTTTATTATTTTGATAAACTATCACTTAATTTTTCCAAAGTAATATTTTTTGTTTCCGGCATCAGGTATATTGCAAATAAATATTGGAAAACCATAAAGCTGGCAAACCATAAAAATATATAACCCGGATTACTTAATCCTGAAAGTAATGATGGCATAAAAAGTGTAATAATTGATGCTAAAATCCAATGAATTGAAGACCCAAAAGATTGTCCTTTTGCACGAAGATGATTAGGAAAAATTTCAGATATAAATACCCATATAACCGCTCCTTGTCCTATTGCATGAGAGGCTATAAAAATGAACAAAAATAAAGGTATTAAAATTCCTTTCCAGTCTAATAAAAAAGAAACACCTACCATTGTTAGTGAAAATATATATCCAATTGAACCAATTTTAATAAGTGTTCTTCGACCAGTCCTATCAATCATATACATTCCAATTAAAGTAAATATAATGTTGACTAACCCTATACCAATACTGCTTAAAAGAGCAGAATCCGTTCTGAGTCCTGCTGTTTCAAATATCCTGGGTGCATAATATAAAAATGCATTTATACCAGAAAGTTGATTAAAAAATGAAATTAAAAATGCAAGAACAAGTGGTTTGATATATTTAAATGTAAATAATTTATCATTTACATATTTTTTATTAATAATGTCGTCTATTTCTGAAGTGTCAAGATCTCTACCATTAATTTTTTTAAAAATTTGATTTGCTAAAGAATGATTTTTTTTATCAGAAATCAATAACCATCTTGGACTGAAGGGTATGTTGTAAATACCTAAAAGGTATATGAATGCTGGGATAGCCTCAACACCTATCATCCATCTCCAAGGTTCAGTGCCAAAATTCTGCAAACTATAATTCGATATATATGCTACTAATATTCCAAATACAATATTGAATTGGTATAGAGCAACAAGTCTACCTCTTTTTGAAGCTGGTGCAATTTCTGAAATATAAGTTGGCCCGGCTATTGTAGAAGAACCAACACCAATACCTCCAATAAACCTAAAAAATGAAAACATAAAGGGATTTGTAGATAGTCCAGATCCAATAGCTGAAATAAAAAATAGAACACCAATTATTAGGAGTGTTTTTTTTCTACCAAACTTATCACAAGGATAACTTGCAGTTAATGCCCCAATAACTGTTCCCCACAAAGCCATTGACATAACAATCGATCCATGAAATAAGTTAGAGGTGTTCCATAGACTTTGTAATTCTTGGTCAGCTCCAGAAATAACAACCGTATCAAACCCAAACAAAAAACCTGCTAAGGCAGCTACGATTGATATTCTATAAACTCTAGACATATACTTTTAGATTGTAATATAATTAATAAAATTTTTACAATACTATGTGACCCTTGGTTTATTATTAGAATATTTTAAATATTGCTTATTCTCAACTATCTCAATTAGTTTAAAGACTGTTTTTGAAAGATCCTGGAATGAAGTATAGAGCGGGGAAATTCCCAGTCTTATATACTTTGGCGGTCTATAATCGGGTATAATTTTTAGTGGTCCTTCTTGAAGAGATTTACATATCCTCCATGATTCTGAATGAGAAATTGAAATATGAGACCCTCTATTTGATGAATCCCTGGGGCTTTCAAGATTAAAACCTAATGGAATTAAGAATTTTATAATTAAATTTTTAAGATATTCTGTCTGTGATTTACTTTTAGATTCAATAGACTCAATTCCTGCTTTTAAAATAATATCAATTCCAGTTTCGATCGGAACTATTGAAAGTATACTAGGAGTTCCATTTGAAAATTTTTTTATTCCAGTGTCTTGATCAAAATGTTTAGAAAAAGAAAATGGATTTGAATGTCCAAACCATCCATTAATCGGATTGCGTATTGACTTTATAAGAAGATTATTCACATACAAGTATCCTGGAGAGCCTGGGCCTCCATTCAAAAATTTATAGGTACACCCTAAAGCAATTAGAGTTTTAGTTTTTTTAAAATCTATATTCACAACACCAGCAGCATGACTTAAATCCCAAACAATTATACTTTTATTTTTTATTGCCCATTCATTTAATTCTCTAATAGGATATAACCAAGAGCTCTTATAAGAAACTAGACTTAAGCATATTATTCCAGGATTATCTTTTATCGTTTTCTTTAGTAAATTAACTTCAGCTTCAATATCAGATTTATAATTGATTATGGTTAAATTAGAATCAGGATTTGAGTTACAAATCCCACTAATTACATATAAATCAGATGGAAAGTTCAAGTTATCAGAGATAAAATGATGTTGGTACTTATTAGATTTCAATAGGGAAGTTAATATTTGAAATAGATAGACTGAAGTAGATTCTCCAATAATTATTTCATTATCTGATGCATTAAAAAGCCTTGCAAGTTTCGATGATATTCTGTCAACCATTTCAAGCCAATAATCATTCCAACTTGCTATTAAATTGGAACCCCATTCATTTTTTATAACGTTTTCTAATTTTGTTTTTGATATTACAGGTAATTTACCTAATGAATTTCCATCGAGATAGATTTCATTATCATTATTTACAAACTCCTTTTTGAAATCTTTTAATATGTCATTTTGATCAAGTTTTTGAGAAAGTATAATTTCTTTATTCATATTCTAAAAATAATATAAAAATTGACAATTAAAATTTTAAATAATTCATTTATATTAGTTAGTATGTATTGGAGATTCTTAAATATAATATTTTTATTTTTTTTGATTAAACCATGTCTTTCACAAAAGACTTTTTCTCAATCAAGAAATGAAAAGAAGTTATCTAAATACATACTTAAACTTAACAATCCTAAATGGCTTAAAATCAATAATAATAAAGCATATTTTAAATATAATATTTCATCTTCACTAAGTAGGGTTTCGTCCACATCAAATGATCAAGTTGGAAGACTAAATAATGGACAATCTAAAACTCAAAAATTTCTTTATAATAAATCAGGTTATGATTACGATAAACTTGAAAAAAGAATAATACAGGTTGCTGTTTTTAAGCCTAGAGTCAAAATATTAGAAATTGATTTAATCGCTAATTGTAGGGGAAATGCAATTAATAGTTATGACAAATTAAACAATTCACAATCTTCTTTCCAGGGTTTGTCTTCTTTGTACATAGATGAAAATCAATTAAATCATTTGAGAAAAATAAATACTCAATCCAATTTTATTAAAAATAACACTGTTTCTGACCAAATTATAATGGACAACATAAGTAGATCAATAAATCAAATATGTAAATGAAAAAGATACTATTAGTTTCTCTATTGTTTTTTGAATCATTGTTATCTCAAAACTCAACTTTAATTACAGTACTAGGAACTGTTCAAGATGGAGGCTTGCCTCACATTGGATGTGATAAAAAATGTTGTGAAAATCCGTCATATGATTTAAAGGTTACGTCTCTTGGATTGTCATTACCAAACAGTGAAGGCTTTTATTTATTTGAGGCTTCTCCCGATTTTTCAGAACAATTAAGATTTATGCATCGTAAGTATGGCTCTTCTCTAAAGGGAATTTTTCTAACTCATGCACACATAGGTCATTATACAGGTTTGATGTATTTGGGAAAGGAAGCGTTAGGAGCTAATAACATTCCAGTTTATGCAATGAGTAAAATGTCAAGATTTTTAACTAATAATGGTCCTTGGTCTCAACTAGTATCTCAATCAAATATAAAATTATTGAATTTAAATGATAATCAATTATATAATATTTCAAATAATTTCAGTGTTAAGCCTGTTTTAGTTCCTCATAGAGATGAATTCTCAGAAACAGTAGGATATTTTATTTATGGTTCAAATAAAACCGCCTTCTTTCTTCCAGATATTGATAAGTGGGATCGCTGGTCAACTTCATTAAAAGATATTGTAATGAGCTCTGATCTTTTATTTATTGATGCAACATTTTATGACAATTCAGAAATTAATTATAGGCCAATTGAGAGTATTCCTCATCCATTTGTAGTAGAAACTATGGACCTTTTAAAATCTCTGTCTAAAGATGATAAGAAAAAAATACATTTTATTCACATGAATCATACAAACCCTATGTTAAATCCTGAAAGTAATATAGCTTCAAAGGTTATAGAAGAAGGATTTAATATCGCAAAAATTGGCCAAACTTTTGAGCTTTAGAGACTAATAGGATTATATTTGCAAAAATATTTTACTTAATTCAAATGATTAAAACTGATATTATAATCATCGGTGCCGGACCAGTTGGTATTTTTGCTGTTTTTGAAGCTGGTTTAATGAAACTTAAGTGCCATCTTATTGATGCTATTCCTTTTCCTGGAGGCCAATTGTCGGAAATCTATCCTAAAAAACCTATTTATGATATTCCCGGTTTTCCATCCGTTTTAGCTGGAGAATTAATAGATAATTTAATGGAACAAGCTAAACCTTTTAAGCCTGGTTTTACTCTTGGTGAGAGAGCAGAATCCATTAGTAGACAAAAAGATAAAAGTTTCATTGTCACTTCAAGTGAAGGAACAAAACATAATGCCCCAATTGTTTTTATTGCCGGAGGACTTGGGAGTTTTGAGCCAAGAAAGCCAAGAATAGATGGTCTTGAAAAGTATGAAAATGATGGTGTCTATTTTTTTGTTAAAGAACCAGTTTTTTTTAAAAATAAAAAAATATTTATTTCAGGAGGGGGTGATTCTGCATTAGATTGGGCAATTTATTTTGCTGAAAATTCAAATTATCCAGTTGGATTAATTCATAGAAGTGAATTTTTTAGAGCACACAAAGATTCCGTAGCTAAAATTCACGATTTCAATAAAAAAGGAAAGATAGATCTATTTAAAAATTCAGAGGTTGTGTCTTTAAAAGGAGAAAATTTTTTAAAATCAATTATTATAAAAAACAACGACGGTGATGCAACTGAACATTCATTAGATTGTTGGCTCCCACTTTTTGGATTGTCTCCAAAGCTTGGGCCAATTGCCAATTGGGGTCTTGATATTGAAAAAAATGCTATAAAAGTTGACCATACTCTTGATTATCAGTCCAACATTAAAGGAATATATGCTATTGGTGACGTTAATACATATCCTGGAAAGCTTAAATTAATTTTATGTGGTTTCCATGAAGCAACACTAGCAGTTCAATCAGCCTACAAGATGATTAATCCTGACAAAAAAGTTATTTTAAAATATACAACCGTCCAAGGCATCCAAGGTTTTTAATAATATTTTGATTTTATAAATTTTATTCATTACTTGTTTAATAAAATTAAAAAATTATGAAAAATTTTCTGTTACTATTATTATTAGTTCCCTTAGTTTCAAATTCTCAAATTTTAACGATGGATATTATACAAGTTAAAGAAGGAAGAGAAAAAGATTATGAATCTATAGAGTCTTTTATGGTTCCTGTCCAAAAAACGGCTATTGTTGAAGGAAAAAAAATCGGATGGTACATTCTAAAAAATATTGATGGTGGTGATTTATCCGAAATTGAAGATAAAGGTGTGGTTGATTATATGATTTTGAGTGTTTACAAAGATCAGGATCAGTTAAAATCTGATACTTGGGACGGTTATCTTGATATTGCTAAAAAAGCATATATGGGTAAAATGTCCTCTCGAAAAGTTGAAAGAATGATGAATTCAATTGTCGTAGAAGATAATCCAAGAAAGGATACTCGAACATATGTCATGGAGAACATTTATTATACCAAACCAAATCCACATGCAGTTGGAAATATTTACAGTGTTTTTCCTGCTGAACAATTGAATGAAGATTATGAGCAATTTGAGATGGAATACTATAAACCAATTTGGGAAAAAAATATTCTTTCTGGAAATCACAAAAATTGGGAGTTTAACCGAATTATTGACAGAACAGAAAATGCTTATCAGAATTTAACCCATATTATATTTAACAGAGGAGTTAGCGGAGCTACTATTGATTTTCCATCAGATTTTCTATCTAATCAATTATCAAAGGCAGGAATGGCCTCAAGAAAAGGATTTGATACAGCCAAAATGGAGATAATTTTTATGGCTAATTAAATTTCATAATTATTCAAAAAAAATCCTCTTAACTTAAGAGGATTTTTTTTTGAAAACATTAACCATAATATTGATTTTATATAGTAATTGTAATATTAACTTATTCAGATTGACAATTTAAATTAATATA
>TARA_B110000008_G_scaffold103302_2_pt1 | contig 20961 bp, 19 predicted proteins | sample TARA_B110000008 | Tara Oceans TARA_B110000008 (sample SAMEA4396496) | marine metagenome | biome: Westerlies Biome; feature: [DCM] deep chlorophyll maximum layer (ENVO:01000326); material: water (ENVO:00002006), including particulate matter (ENVO:01000060) such as... | depth 40 m
CTTCCTAAAGCAATTACAGCAATTTTGGTTGGTTCTGGTTTATCAATAGCAGGTTTATTAATGCAAACTCTTTTTAAAAACCCTTTAGCTGGTCCATTTGTATTAGGTATTTCCTCAGGAGCCAGTCTAGGTGTGGCTATTTTAATTTTAGGCGCTGGCATCTTTGGAGGGGTATTAACTACAGTGTCTTTTTCTAGCTGGGGCCTTGCAATTGCATCAAGTTTGGGAGCAGCTATTGTTTTACTGGCTGTATTAATAACTGCTCATAAGGTAAGAAATACAATGAGTATTTTAATTATTGGACTTATGTTTGGTACAGTTACCTCTGCAATTATTAGTGTATTCACTTTTTTTAGCAATGCAGATAAAATTCAACAATTTGTATTTTGGGGATTTGGAAGTTTGGGGAATCTGTCTTGGAATGAAATACTTGTTTTTTTTATAATATACCTGATATCGATTCTGACCTTGTTGAATGTAATAAAACCTTTAAATACTTTTCTGCTTGGTGAAAACTATGCCAAAAGCTTAGGAATCAATATTAAAAAAAATAGAAATATCATTTTAATCATTACTAGCTTATTAACTGGTGTTACAACAGCTTTTGCAGGTCCTATAGCATTTATTGGATTGGCAGTTCCTCATATTACAAAATTAGTTTTTAAAACATCTGACCATAAAATATTACTTCCTGCTGTTGCCATTCTAGGAGCTATTATTTTGTTGATTTGTGATGTCATTGCTCAATTACCAACAAGTGAATTTACTTTACCTATAAATGCTGTAACCTCACTAATTGGAGCTCCAATAGTGATTTGGTTATTGGTAAGAAAAAAGAAAATATACGTATGAGTTCTTCAGTTAAAAATAGTATCGAAACAAAGAATTTGCACATAGGGTATCAGCAAAAAAAATCTATATCAACAATTCAAAAAAATATTAGCATTCAATTATATAAGGGTGAATTTGTAAGTATTTTAGGTAAAAATGGAATTGGTAAATCTACGCTATTAAGAACACTTACAGGAGTACAAGATGTTATTTCAGGAGAGGTGTTCATTCAGGGAAAAAATATTCAATCTTACAACCTTAAAGAACTGTCTGGTCTAATTAGCCTTGTGCTTACAGAGCGTCTACCTGAGAGTCAATTAACTGTTTATGAACTAGTTGCTCTAGGAAGGCAACCTTACACAAATTGGATTGGAAGATTAGAAAAAAAAGATATAGAAAAAATCAACTGGGCTTTAGAACAAACAGAAACGATGTCCTTAGCCAACAGACGTTTTAATGAATTAAGTGACGGACAATTACAACGCGTTTTAATAGCTAGAGCGTTAGCTCAAGATACCCAAATCATCCTACTAGATGAACCCACAGCTCATCTTGACATGCATCATACAATCAAAATCTTCAAACTACTAAAAAAACTTTCAAAAGAAACTAATAAAACGATTATCATAACTACTCACGAAGTAAATTTAGCAATCAATTCTGCTGATCAACTAATTTTATTGACAGATAAAGAAGTAGTAGCTGGAAATAAAAAAGTACTCATTGAAAGAAATTCTTTTGATCATTTATTTTCATCTGAGATTGTTAACTTTAACTCAACTCTAGAACAATTTATCGTGACTAAAAAAACTGAATAATTACAACTATTGATAAGAATTTTTAAAAATCAGCTCAAATGAGTTGGCTTTTTTTAATGCAATATTTTAAAAAGCAATTCTTTTAAAATATCTATTTGAGTCTGGCTTGCACCAACTCCTTTACTTTTTAAATCAGCATCACGCAATAAAGCTATTATTTGTGCTACTTTACGCATCGGATAATTTTTAGCTGCTATGATGTAATCAACTACAAAGAAGGGTCTGATTCCCAAGGCTTTAGATATCTGATCTCTAGATTTATTTTGCAATCCGTGATAGATTAGCAATTGGGTGAAGAAACTATTTAATAAAGAAATAGTCATTACCAACGGGTTATTTTTTGGATTTTGAGCAAAATATCGTACGATTTGATTGGCTTTGACAACCTGCTTCTCTACTATGGCTTTTCTTAATTCAAAATTATTGAAGTCTTTAGAAATACCTATATTATCTTCTATATGATCGGCAGTAATAATAGTTTTTGGAGGAATAATCATGATAAGTTTCTCCAACTCATTTTTAATCTTACTTAAATTAGTCCCTAAAAAATCTACCAACATTTGTGCGGCTTTTGGCTCCACTTGGTAGTTTTTATCACCTAAAACTCTTCTAATCCAGTCTGAAACCTGATTTTCATACAAGCGTTTACTTTCATAAACCAATCCATTTTTATTAATGGCTTTATACAAAGCCTTACGTTTGTCAAATTTCTTGTATTTGTAGTTTATTACTAAAACTGTAGATAGTTGAGGGTTAGAAACATAATCAACTAACTTGTCTATAGTTCTACTCAGGTCTTGTGCTTCTTTAACAATGATTATCTGTTTTTCTGCCATCATTGGAAATCTTTTTGCAGCACTAATAATATCTTCAACTAAAACATCGCGACCATACATAACTGTTTGATTAAATTCTTTTTCAGATTCTATAAGAATGTTATTTTCAATAAAATCTGAAATCTTATCAATGTAATAAGGTTCTTCTCCAATTAATAAATAGATAGGTTTTAAATTCCCTCCTTTAATTTCTGAAACGATATTTTTTATCTCATTCATACTTTATATTATTTCGTTTTAAAAAAACAAAAATTAATTTATATTACTATCAATGGGGTATGACAATCAAGTTGATTTCATTATATTTAACATATGCAAGAATTGAATTTTCCATCTTATTCATTTCGTCTCAAATCTAGCGAAAATAAGACACTTATTTTTGATATTATTAGAAAAAAATATGTTGTCTTAACACCTGAAGAATGGGTAAGGCAGCATGTTGTTCTATTTTTAATTAATGAAAAAAAATATCCTGCCTCATTAATTACCTTAGAGAAACAATTAAAAATAAACGGAATTATAAAGAGAACGGATATTATTGTTTATAATATTAAAGGAACACCAGAAATTTTAGTCGAATGCAAAGCACCTAGTGTTAAAATATCTCAAGATACTTTTGACCAAATTGCACGCTATAATCTAACTGCCAAATCTACTTTTTTAATGGTAACTAATGGTTTTAACCATTATTATTGTCAAATAAATACCAAAAATGAAACCTATCTCTTTTTAAAAGATATTCCTAACTACTAATTTTTAGCAAATATTTACCTTTAGTATCACATTATAAAACCTAAATTTGTAGTAATGAAAATAGCCATCGTCATATTAAATTGGAATGGAAAAAAATTATTAGAAAAATTTTTACCTTCTATCGTAAATTTCAATTCGGAATTTGCAGATATTTATATTGCAGATAATGCTAGTACAGATTGTTCTATTGCTTTTATTAAAGAGAATTTTCCAACGGTTCAAATCGTTAAAAACCTAACTAATGGAGGCTATGCTAAAGGCTACAATGATGCCCTAAAAAAAATTGATGCATCCATTTATTGTTTAATTAATTCTGATGTGGAAGTTACTAAAGAGTGGATCCCTCCTATTTTAGATCTTTTTAATAAAGAGGAAAATACAGCTATTATTCAACCAAAAATACTTGATTATAAAAATAAAAATAAATTTGAATATGCTGGTGCTGGAGGAGGTTTAATTGATTTTTATGGCTATCCTTATTGCAGAGGTCGAATATTTAATACTATAGAAGAAGATAAAAAACAATTTGATGATATTTCGGATATTTTTTGGGCATCTGGGGCATGCTTTTTTATACGTTCAGAAGTCTACCACCTTTTGAATGGATTTGATGAAGACTATTTTGCGCATCAAGAGGAAGTAGATTTATGTTGGAGAGCTCATAATGAAGGATTTCAAGTAAAATATACAGGTCATTCAACTGTATACCATTATGGTGGTGCTACCTTACAAGAGACTAACCCACAAAAAACATTTTTAAACTTTAGAAATAGTTTATTAAATATTATTAAAAATGTTCCTAAAAATTGGTTATTATTTGTTGTGATTTCTCGTCTTTTATTAGATGGTGTTGCTGGTCTGAAGTTTTTAATTGAATTAAGACCTATTCACTCCTGGGCTATTGTAAAAGCACATTTTAGTGTGTATTTAAACACATATAATTTCTTACAAAAAAGAAAAAAATTACAAAAAAAATATGTGTATAATATTCATACCAGTATCGTTTGGCAATATTTTATATTAAGGAGAAAAAAGTACAAGAATCTCAATTAAATTGAATCCGTAATCCTTTTTAAAAAATATCAAAATCTCCCTTCCCTTCTCTTACTACCAAAGGTTCTTCCCTAGTTAAATCAATAATTGTAGAGGCATAATTATCTCCATAACCTCCATCAATAACTGCATCTACTTTGTTTTTCCATTTTTGAAAAATTAATTCTGGATCTGTAGTATACTCTAAAATATCATCTTCATCATGAATAGAAGTAGAAATAATTGGGTTACCCAAAGCATCAACTATAGCCCTTGCAATGGTATTATCAGGAATACGAATACCAACAGTTTTTTTCTTTTTAAATATTTTTGGTAACGAATTACTACCAGGCAATATAAACGTATAGGGACCAGGCAAGTGTTTTTTAAGTAATTTAAAAGTAGGAGTGTCTAACTGTTTAACATAATCTGAAAGATGGCTTAAATCATTACAAATAAATGAAAAATTAGCTTTTTCTAGTTTAACTCCTTTAATTCTAGCAATTTTTTCAAGTGCTTTTGTCTGTGTAATGTCACACCCTAAGCCATATACAGTATCAGTTGGATATATAATAATACCTCCTTCTTTTAAAAGATCGACTATCTTTTTAATCTGTATAGGATTTGGGTTGTCTTTATAAATTTTAATAAAAAGTGACATAAAATAAATTAACTAAATAGCTTTCAAATATTTAATCTGATATTGAACTCAATCTTATATTTGTTCAAATCTAATTTTTATCTACCAACCTAAATCCCTCACCATGAATATTTAAAATCTCTACGCTATTATCTTTCTTTAAATATTTTCGAAGCTTAGCAATATAAACATCCATACTTCTAGATGTAAAATAATTATCATCTCTCCAAATCTTTGTAAGAGCTAATTCTCTTGGCATTAAATCATTTTTGTGTAATGCAAGCATTCGAAGAAGTTTACTCTCTTTTGGAGAAAGTTTATGAGGCTCATTTTCTCCAACCGATAGATGACGTAATTTTGAGTTAAAGAAGAAATTTCCAATACTAAACTCGAATTGTTCATTTTCTGCAGCTGAATCAGATTCTTTTCTCTGTAAAATCGCCTTTATCTTAAAAAGTAAAACCTCGGAGTCAAAAGGTTTGTTTAAATAATCATCTGCACCTACTTGATATCCTCTTAAAACATCTTCTTTTAATGTCTTAGCTGTCAAAAAAATAATGGGTATTTCTTTATTTTTTGAACGGATATCAGAAGCTAAGGAAAAACCATCTTTTCGTGGCATCATAACATCAAGAATACAGAGATCAAAATCATTGTTTTTAAAAAAAATTAAGCCCTCAATACCATCTTTAGCATGTGTAACATTGTAGTCATTTAGTGCTAAATAATCTTTTAAAACAGTTCCAAAATTTGGATCATCTTCAACTAATAAAATTCTTTTACTTCCCATATATATGTATTTAAATTAGTGGTAATTTAATTGTAAATGTGCTTCCTTTTCCTTTTTCACTATTTACAAAAACCGTTCCGTGGTGACTTTCTATTATTTCTTTAACATATGCTAAACCTAATCCATGACCTTTAATGTCATGAATATTACCCTTTTGTGCCCTGTAAAATTTATCAAAAATATGTTTTTGAACATTATTACTCATACCGATTCCTTGATCTTGTACTTTAATAATTAAATTTTTACTTGTACTCTCAGTAAAAACATCTATGGCTGGTTTGGTCTCTGAATACTTTAATGCATTTTCTAAAATATTAACCATGACATTAGACATATGAAATTGATTTACCAATATTTCAGACTGAAATGCCTGAAAATGAGTATTAATGATACCTTCTTTATCTATCGCTAAAAGATTTACATGAGATATTGCATCATCAATAATATCGTGAATATCTAGAGCTTCTTTATTAATTTCTACTTGATTTTTTTCTAGTCTTGAAATTCGTAAAACATTTTCTACCTGACCATTCATTCTTTTATTTTCCTGTCTTATCATCTTAATATAACGAAGAACTTTGTCTTGATTATTGATAATCTTCGGGTTTTTTATAGAATCTAAAGCCAAATTTATTGTTGCTATAGGGGTCTTAAATTCATGTGTCATATTATTTATAAAATCTGTCTTAATTTCAGATATTTTTTTCTGTTGTACTAATTGATATAATGAACTTGAAAAAGCTATAATTATTATAAAGATAAAAAATAATGAGAGTAATAATATATATGATATATCAGATAAAATATGTTTATTTTTTTCTGGAAAGTCAATATATAATGTAAAATCACTAATACCATCATTATTTATAAATAATGGATAACTCATGCTATTTTCAGGATTAATTGTGTAATAGCCAGACTTAAGGTTTGTAGCTAAATCATTATTATAAACACCATATTTATACTCGATAGAAACATTGTTCCTCTCTAACTCTTCCTTAAGTATTACATTTAATTCTCTATTATTAATTCGTTCTTCAATTGGAAATGTTTTTTTATAATCTTTAAAAACATCTAATAATAATTTTCTATCTAACTCTTCAACTCTGTCAATAGACGATATTTTTTTTTGATTAAAGACTGTTTTGAAATCATTGTCTCCAACTATAAATGTTCCTTTGAAAAAATCTCTTTTTTTTGTGAACTTTTTTACAACAATAGAGTCATTGTCATAAAAACCGTTTTTTTCTAGTATATCTAAAACTGGTATTTTAAAATCTTCTTCTATAATAGTAGTTCCAAAAGAAAAACGACTTTTTGTTGTTGTATCTATTTGTTGAATTAAAAAATTTTTTATCTGTGCCTTATTTAGAAATCTTTTAGTTTTTATAAAACTTTCAATTTTGTTATAATAAATATCTTGCTCTTTAATTTCTATTCGCTCTGAAACCCTTGCTAATGCTTTTTTAACGTCTCCTTTAAATTGAATCTCTTTACTTTGAATAGCATTATTAATCCAATATAATTGAACAGATACAATGCCAATAAGAGAAATACTCATTAACAATACAATAAGAACAAATATTTTCTTTCCCATTACTCAAAAATAAACTTTAAAAACATTGTTTGTTTTTATTTTGAATATAGAATAGTCTTAGAAGTTAATTTTTATGTTTATTTTAACATAAAACAAGAATTATATTAAAATAAGAGTGACTTTTTTGTTAAAATTTTATATATGTCTTTAATTTTTAACAATGTTTCATTTTTATCAATATTGTAAATTATGTAATTAGATAATAGATTTCTTTTGATGTCTGACCACTGATTTTCAATTACGTCTTTTACATACTTTTCTGAAACAGCATCTCTATTAATTACCCTTTTTATTCTAATATTTATTGGAGCATTTACAGAAATAACTGTATTACAAATTGAATTACCGTTAGTTTCAAAAAGTATCGCGTTTTCATAGATTATTATTGTATTTTTTTTTTGACTTTTTATAAATATTTTAAAATGGTGATTTACAAATGGATGAACAATAGAATTTAGTTTTTTTAAAAGACTAGGTTCTTTAAAAACTAATGAAGAAATATATTTTCTATTGAATTTTTTGTCAATATAGCTCTCTTTTCCAAAAACATCAATAATTTTATTTCTTATGACTGATGAGCTTTCTATTAGAGCCTTTGCTTCAGAATCTGCATGATAATATTTAGTATTATCTAAAGAACAAAATGCCGAAGAAACCATGGATTTTCCACTACCAATACCACCTGTTATTCCAATAATCATATCATTTATTAATTATAAAATCTATTTTTAAGGGAGCCATCCTTGCATTTTTAGTTAAACTTGAACTTTCCACTATCTTTGGAATTAAATATGGTAAGTTGTTTTGTTCAGACATATTATAATCACACACTATCAAAAAAGATGAATTATCAATTTCACTAAAGTTAGAAAGAGCAACTCTGTAGGTAATTTTGACATGCTTAGGAAAAGTATTAATAGTTTTTCCTTCTGGCAAGTTGATTATTTTAAATGGAACTTCAACAAAACCTTCTGTAAACTTATCTACAGATAAACTAACTGTAACTTTATTTTCTGCTATTTTAATATTTGATTTACTTGAATACTGATTTATGTCTATATAATCAATAAAAGAATCATTAATATCTAATTTTTTAAGAATTTTAGTAGATACAAATTCAATTGAATCTATTATAGATTCTGGTCCGGTTAAAATAGTCGAATCTGGAGTAATTACAATGGCTTTATTTAGTTCGTATCCTGGTAAATAACTAAAATTAGATAGAAGTTTTACAGGAACCTTTTTAACTTTTAATAGCCCTAAATTAAATTGAATTGAATCGTTTACAAAATACTTTAATTCTACACCAGTCTTCATTTGTTTTTGAATTGATAGCTTTTGTTGAGATAATAACAAATAATAGTTTGTTGGAGACTTAATCAACAAGTTGGTGCAATCAATTTCTATTTTACTAGGAGAAAATTTAGATAAAAGTAATTTAAATCCTGAAGCTTTAACACGAATATTAAGAAATTCTGGAGGTTTTTCTTGCAACAACTTATCGGTTGGTAGGTTATTATATGATAATTTATAATTTAAAGTACTTTCATATTCTTTCGATAATTTAGTCATAAACCAAAAAACAATGGAAAGAATAAAAAATAAGATAAACTTATGATTTATTTTATTAATAACATTATTTCTTTTGTTCATAGTAACTCTATTTTTTTTGCAAGCTAATTAAACTGTTAAAAAAGACAAAATTAACTAAAAAAAAGTGAGCCTTACTAAGCTCACTTTGATTCATGAAAAATTGAATATTATTTTTTTAAAGTTGATGAAGTGTATTTTTTACTCAGTTCTACAGAGATTGCCGCTTGTTCAAATTTTATTTTACCAGCACCAGTCTCAATTGTCACAGTAGATTCTTTTAAATTTGTATCTATTAACTTACCGTGAATACCACTAGAGGTTACGACTTTTGCACCTTTTTTTAATTCTGTTAAAAACTTCTTTTCTTTTTTTCTTTTTCTACTCTGAGGTAAAATCATGAAAAAATAAAAGACTAGTAACAGTGCCAACATTGGAAGCATCATACCTCCCAAACCTTCAGATGAAGCTTGTAATATTATAGTTTGAAATATCATTAAATTGTTTTAACGGGTTTAAGTAATTTTTAATTTCTTAGTTAGAAAGAGCCTTAGCATTTACAGAACCTTTTAACTTTAAGACCTCTCTACCAATAGAGGTATTGGTTGTCAATGTTAATGTTTTCATTTGCCTATTTGGTTTTCCTGCTGTGTTAAAATTAGCTAATATTTCAGCAGAAGCCCCTGGCGCAATGGGCTCTCTTGGCCATGAAGGAACTGTACATCCACACGATGGTTGAATGTTAGTAATTATAAGATCTGTTTCACCGGGATTGCTTACAACAAACTTAGCTTTAACTATTTCGCCTTCCTCTACAGTACCAAAATCATATTCTGTTATATCAAATGCTATTTGAGCAGAGCCTTTATTAATCTCTGCATCCCTTTCTTTAGCTGTATCTATATTCTCTTTTTTTACCTTCGAAGAAGGATTACCTTCTTTACAAGATACAAGCATTACAATTGATAATAATAATAAAATTGTTTTTAGTGTATTTTTCATATTAAAAAATTTAATGTAAAAATAATGAATTATAGTAATCCTCGTCCAACTTTAACAAATTTTTTGTCTTTGTGAAATTCTTTAGATAACTTATCTAAAACTCCATTAACAAAGTAACCACTTTTTTCTGATGAATAATCTTTAGCAATTTCAATGTATTCATTTATAGTGACCTTTGTTGGTATGAATGGAAAATTCAAGAACTCACATGCTCCCATTTTTATCAGAATCATATCCATATCAGCAATTCTATCTGATTCCCAATTTGGAGTATGAGTTTTAATGTCATTTTCGAAAGTATGATGATTTAATATTACTTTCTTAAATAATTCTGAAACAAAATCTTGATCATCTTGATTTTTATAGAGGCTACCTAATAAAAAAGGAGAATTTACACTTTGCTTGCTTAGCGATTTTATTATCCAAGTATTAACGAATGGAATGTCATCTACCCATGTTATGTTTTTATCTTCAAAATACTCAGCAAGCTTTAAATTTGGTGCAACTATTTCACTATAAAAATCAATTAAAAACTTTTTATCTAGATTAAAAGAGCATTCGTCAATGCTAAGATATTTAGAAAATATATCACTCTTTTGTAATTTATCCCATATGATTTTAACGTATTCATCATCTTTAGACCAATTATTTAAATTTTGAGCTTCTAAATAAAGAGATAAAGAAGTGCTTTTTGCCAATTTTATTATTAATTTGTTTTCTACAAATTTTTTATTTGGTGATAAATCTTCTTTTGTAGCTAAAAATTTTTTCTTTGAAATTTCTTGTTTTTGTTTTGCCAATCTTTGAACTTCAACCAAAAGTTGTAAGAGTAAAACATATAAATCAAACATTTTTTTAATGCTAGATTTTATAAACTTTTCTTCTTTAACAATGTTATCATCATTAGATTTAATCATTGCATAAACTGACTGCATTACCTTAACTCGTATATGTCTTCTATTGATCATTTAAAGAACTTATATTTTTTAAATAAAAAAAAGCAAAAGAAAAAATCGATTGCTCTGCAAAAATATAATTATTTCTTTTAGGTGTATTAAGAGTTTCTCTCTTTTTTAGTTTTATTTTATTCAATATTGTAATAATATTTAATATAGCCCTTTAAATTATAAATTTTTGTTCCTCTGATTGATTAAATATACTATCGTTAAATTGTATACACTTTATTTATAGAGTACTTTTTTCTTGTACTTTTTTAGTTCAAGACAAACATTCATAAAAAAATAGTATTAAATACAAAAGTTTAAAACCTAAATATTTTTTTCTTTGACATATTTAATTTTGTAAATTAATTAGACATATATTTCACTGAGATAACCAATTCTTTGAACTAGTTTTATTTATTTTTCAAAATTTATTTAAAATTATAGATTAACAATAGCATCTATTAAACTGCATTTTTGACCTTTAAAATATTACTAAAACTGTTTTATGAATACCAACATATTGCCTATAAACCTATATCTTTGGCATTTGAAAATTTACTAATAACCGTCAAAAGATAATTGTTGATGAAATCCTTAAGGTATCTAGATAAATATTTTTTAAAATATAAATGGAGGCTATTTACAGGGGTATTTATTACTATTTTATCTAAAATTTTATCGCTTCAAATTCCGCGAATAATAGGAAGTTCACTTAACAAAGTAGAAAAGTATCTTAAGTTTGAAAAGGCAGGCTTAAATCCTGATATATCTTTGGTAAAGAATCAACTACTTTGGAATATATTAATCATTTTAGCTGTTGCAGCATTAGCAGGTATATTAACCTTCATAATGAGACAAATGATTATTGTTACCTCAAGGTTAATTGAGTTTGATTTAAAAAATGAAATTTATGAGCAGTATCAAAAACTTTCTATTAATTTTTACAAAAAAAACAGAACAGGGGATTTAATGAATCGAATCAGTGAAGATGTATCTAAAGTTAGAATGTATTTTGGTCCTGCAGTCATGTATTCTATGAATATGATTTTTTTGTTCATAGTAGGCTTTACACAAATGGTAAAAATTGATAAAACATTAACGATGTATACATTAATACCATTTCCGATCTTATCCATATCTATCTTTTATATAAGTAAAATAATAAATCAAAGAAGTGCCATCGTTCAAGAATATTTATCAAAATTAACTACTTATAATCAAGAATTTTTTTCAGGTATAAATGTTGTAAAATCATATGGTATAGAAACTATGGTTATTTCTGGATTTGATGAGATAGCAAACAAGAGTAAAGATAAAAATATCAAATTATATGAAGTGCAGGCACTTTTCTTCCCTTTAATGATTTTATTAATAGGAATCAGTAATTTAACTGTAATTTACATTGGTGGAAAGCAATATATTAATGGAGAAATTCCAATAGGCGTAATTGCTGAATTTATCTTGTATGTAAATATGCTAACATGGCCAGTGGCCGTGGTTGGATGGGTGACTTCTATGATTCAGCAAGCCAACGCATCACAAAAGAGAATTAATGAATTTCTAAATGAAGTTCCGGAAATTAACAACAACAGTTCAAAACCTTTTAAACTTTCAGGACATATTGAATTCAAAAATGTCTCTCTTACCTATGATGACACTAAAATTCAAGCTTTAAAAAATATAAGTATTTCCATAGAAAAAGGCGAAACAGTGGCTATACTTGGTAAAACCGGTTCTGGAAAATCTAGTATGGTCAACTTAATTAGTAGACTTTATGATGTTAACGACGGTGTAATTTCTATTGATTCTATTCCAATAACAGAGGTTAATTTAAATGAACTAAGAAAAGGGATTGGATTTGTACCTCAAGACCCTTTTTTATTTTCAGATTCTATATACAATAATATTAAGTTTGGGTTTGAAAAAACATCAAAAGAAGAAATTATAGCTGCTGCAAAAAATGCCGTAGTTCATGATAATATTATAGATTTTGAAAATGGATACCATACAATTTTAGGAGAACGTGGTGTAACTCTATCTGGAGGACAAAAACAACGAGTTTCTATTGCTAGGGCAATTATAAAAAATCCTCAAATATTAATATTTGACGATTGTCTGTCTGCAGTTGATACAGAAACTGAAGAAAGAATTCTAGAGAATCTTGAAAAAGTTTCGAAAGAAAAGACAACATTTATAATTAGTCATAGAGTATCCTCGGCAAAAAATGCTGATAAAATAATTATTCTTGACCAAGGAGAAATTATACAACAAGGCACTCATAATCAACTTATAAATCAAAAAGGGTATTACAAAGAATTATATGAACAGCAACTTTTAGAAAAAGAAATTTAGTTGGATATTTTGCCAAGAAAAATATTTCATTAGATTTGTTACTTTAAATTTTAAATTAAAAATATATTTTTTTATAGTTATGGGAGAAAGAATAGAGCAAGAAGAGATATTTTCACAAGTATTAAGAGCAGGAAGAAGAACATACTTTTTTGATGTTAGAGCTACTAAAGCAGATGATTATTATTTAACGGTCACAGAAAGTAAAAAATTTACACATGATGACGGATCTTTTCACTATCAAAAACACAAAATCTATCTATATAAAGAAGATTTTAATGACTTTAAAGAGATGCTATCAAAAGCAACCGACTATATTTTAAATGAAAAAGGTTCTGAGGTAATTAGTGAACGTCATCAAAAAAATTACAAAAAAGAGGAAAACCAGTCTGATCAAAATACAGCAGAAAGTTTTACGGATGTCAATTTCGATGACATTTAAAACCTGAAAATAAAATTCAATATATCAGTTAAAGGCCATCAATTATTTTGATGGTTTTTTTATAGAATGTTTTTTATAGTGGTTGTTTTATTAATTGTTTCCAACCATTCTTTCTCAGGATCACTTTCTAATGTGATTCCTCCTCCAACATAAATAAAAATATTAGATCCTTTTACTTCCATACATCGAAGGTTTACATACAATTCAGTTTCTAAATTTATATTTATTTCACCTAAAAAGCCAGTATAATATGTTCTGTCATAATTTTCATTAGCTATTATAAAAGATTTGGCGGATTCTTTAGGTAATCCACATACTGCTGGCGTTGGATGCAAAGTATTTAATAATTTATTTAAATCAAATACATCTATTTTTCCTTTTATATCTGCCTTAAGATGCAATAAATTACCTGCCTTAATTGTATAGGTATCTGAAATAGTAAACTTTTCTAAAATAATTCCATTTTGTTGATCTTGAATTTGTGAAACAATATAATCTACTACATATTGATGTTCTTTTTTTTCTTTATCACCCCACGTAGGATTTATATCACCTTCATAATTCTTAGTGCTTGCCAGTGCTGTAGTATGAAATTCACCATTTTTTAATTTCACTAAGTTTTCTGGTGTAGCTCCCATCCACAAACCAATTTTAGGATGAAACCAAATATAGACATATGCATTAGGATATTTATGAAGAAGTCTTTCAAATATCTCTAAAACTTCAACTACTTCAGTGTTAATAATTTCTCTTCTAGATAAGACAACTTTAGTAAATAAATTATTATGGATAGCACTTATTCCTGATTTAATCAATTCAATATGACTTTCTTTATCTGATGATTGAATCTCATAATTATTTTTTAAAAAAGGAATGGATTTATGCTTAAAAGTTTCTTCAATTATTTCAGATGTTTTTTTTAAAAAAACAACTGCAGAACTCTTATTATTAAAGGGCGCAAACAAAAACCCTTCTTCTTCGAATGACTTAGAGTATAGCAATGAAGAATCTTTACCGAAATAACCTTTTAATTGGAAAGATTTTGGTTTCTTAAAACAAACAAAAGGAAGTTTTTGATTATAAGAAATTGAAATTTTTTTAATTACTAAACTCAATTTAAAGTTTATTTAAAGTTTAAAATTTGATTTTTTTATGAAGTATAATATTTGTCATTTTACAAATAGAAATTAACTGATTGTTTTCATCAACAATTCTAACCTCCCAGAGATGTGTAGATTTTCCTTTATGAATAATTTTTGCGATTGCAAAAACTTCACCACTATTTTTACTTTTAATATGGTTGATTGAGAGTTCTATCCCATTAATAAATTGCTTTTCTCTATCGATAAAAAAATGTGAAGCAGCGCTAGCTACAGACTCAGCAAGAGCCGCAGTTGCTCCTCCGTGAAGTTGACCGTATGGTTGATGAACTTTAGAACTAACAGGCATTTTTGCAGTTAAAAAATCTTCACCAACATCAACATACTCAATATCAAGAGTTTCCATTAAAGTATTTGTGGAATTTTTATTAAAACCTTTTAAAATCTCAATTTTATTCATGCTATTTCTTTTGTTAAGCAAAAATACACATAAAATATTGTAATTTTGTGATAGAAATTAGATACAAAATATGTATAAGGTTAGAATAATTTTAGATACGAAAGAAGATATTTTTAGAACAATATTAGTTGATAATAATTTAAATTTAGAAACACTACATTTTACCATTGCAAAATCTTTTGATTTTGATGGTTCTGAAATGGCATCTTTCTACAAAACAGATAATAATTGGGTCGAGGGAGAGGAAATTCCACTTTTTAATATGTCTGAAGCAGGAGAGAGTCTTTACATGAAAAATTGTTACATTAATACTACGATTCCTGCTGTAGGAGATAAATTAATTTACGTATATGACTTTTTAAAAATGTGGACTTTTTATGTTGAAGTGATTGAAACCAATTCAGAAACTAATGAAAACTTACCTAAAATAATTTTATCTGTAGGAGAAGTCCCATTGCAGGCACCTGAAAAAGAATTTATTGCAGAAAAATCTGATAATAGTTTTGAAGATGAATTTAACGATGAATTTGAAAGCCTTGATGATATAGATTTTGATAGATATTAAAAATTTTTATCATTTTTAGCTATATTTCAATAAATATTATTTTTAGTAGTTCATTTTTTCATGTAACATCATTTATCTTTATTCGTCTCATTAAAGTATAGTAAAATATCACAAATTATTGGAAACAATCATATCTCTCAAAAATCTCGATAAAAAATTTGGTCGAATTCATGCAGTAAACAACTTATCTTTTGACATAAAGAAAGGAAATGTATATGGCATTTTAGGACCTAACGGTAGTGGAAAATCTACCACTCTTGGAATTATTTTAAATGTTGTTAACAAAACCTCTGGTAAGTTTAGATGGTTTGATGGAAATATTTCAACTCACCAAGCTTTAAAAAAAGTTGGGGCTATCATCGAGCGACCAAATTTTTATCCTTACATGACAGCTATTCAAAACCTCTCTTTGATTTGTAAAATCAAAGGAGTTTCGACTGATCAAATTGATGAAAAACTTAAAATTGTTAATCTTTATCTAAGAAGAAATAGTAAGTTTAGCAATTTTTCATTAGGGATGAAACAACGAATGGCAATTGCCTCTGCACTATTAAATGACCCTGAAATATTAATTTTAGACGAGCCAACAAATGGTTTAGATCCTCAAGGCATACATGAGATAAGAAAAATTATACAAGAAATTGCAAAAAACGGAACTACAATCTTATTAGCTTCACACCTTCTAGATGAAGTAGAAAAGGTTTGTAGTCATGTTATAGTCATTAGAGAGGGTATAAAATTATACAGTGGAAAAGTAGACGAAATGACTCACTCAAATGGTTGCTTTGAATTAAATGTAGTTAATGAAAAAACTAAGGTAATAAGTATATTAGAAAAACATAAAAGTATTCGATTTGTTAAAGAAGAAAGTGGTCTAATCATCGCTCACTTAAAGGAAGCTATGGAAGCATCTGAAATCAATAGTTTTTTATTTAACAATGGGATTACAGTTTCACATTTAGTAAAAAGAAAACCAAGTTTAGAACAACAATTTCTTGAATTAACCAACAAGCTAAACTAAAAAAAAAGTTATGTTAAGATTACTAACCATTGAGTTTTATAAATTAATACACAACAAAGCTAGTAAAATTCTTATCCTAATTTATTTTGGATTATTAACTTGTATAGCTCTTATTGCAGCTATTAAGTTTGATATTGGTTTTATCAAATTTCATCTAGCTGACATGGGGATTTTTAATTTTCCTTACATATGGCATTTTAATACTTTCATTGCGTCTATTTTTAAGTTTTTTTTACTATTAGTAATTGTATCTATGATAGCAAATGAATATAGCTATAAAACTTTAAAACAAAACTTAATAGATGGTTTGAGTAAAAAAGAATTCATCCTCTCCAAATTTTATACAGTTATTTTTTTTGCTACCATTTCAACTCTTTTTGTATTTGGTGTTTCTCTAATTTTAGGTTTTATTTATTCTGACTATAATGAAATTAGTATTATTACTTCTGATCTTCAATATCTATTAGGTTTTTTTATAAAACTTGTAAGCTTCTTTTCCTTTGGGCTTTTCTTTGGTATTTTAGTTAAAAGATCGGCTTTTGCAGTTGGAGCAATGTTGGTATGGCTTATATTAGAAAATATTTTTAAAGGTTTCTTATTTTACGTTTTTAGGGGTTCTGAATATATTTCAGAAAGTGTTGATGAAGTGATGAGGTTTTTACCTTTTGAGGCGATGTCTAATTTAATAAAAGAACCTTTCTCTAGATTAGGTGCTGTTCGTTCTATAGCCAACTCAATTGGAGAGCAATTTACAAAAAGCTATGATGTTCAATTTTTAGATATACTAATTGTTGTTCTTTGGACATTTATTTTTATATACAGCTCCTATGCTTTATTAAAAAAGAGAGATTTGTGATACTTTTCTTTTATATTTAGCGTTTGGTTAGAGCAAACTTTATTGTCAAATATATGTTAAGAAAATATATCCTCTTTGTTACTTTTTTTTTCTGTTTAATTTTTACATCTTTTGCTCAATTAAGTACTAAACATTATATACCACCTCTTACAAGTGTTGATAATAATATCTCAGAGCAATATATATACATATCTACTCCTAGAAATGCAAATATTTCTTTTACAATAAAAACAATAGGAAATTCAACTAATGACTATTCAGGTATTGTATCTAATGCAAATCCTTTCTTATACAGAATTGTTGAAAACGGACAAGACCCTGCAAATCCAAATGCTGTCTTAGATACCGATGGAGATTCTCAATTGGCAATCCCTGAAAGCTTATCAAATAGCGTAATTAATGATAGAGGTTATATTATTGAATCCAGTGATGTTATATATGTTTCTGTTAGGTTTCGCTCTTCTTTTCCTAATCAAAATCAAGCTGGAGCACTAGTAAGTAAAGGTCTTTCTGCTTTAGGAACAGAGTTTAGAGTAGGAGGCTTTGTAGATGAAGGTAATAATACAAGTGATGATTTTTTGACATTCACCTCTGTTATGGCAACAGAAAATAACACCAACATTACATTTGATGATTTTCCTGCAGGAATAAATATTATAAATCATACGGGATCAACTCCAATAAATACTACCTTAAATGAAGGAGAAAGTTATATGATTGGTGTGGGCTCAGCTAATGGCGGGGCACCCAATGACTTAATTGGTACACATATAAGTTCAGACAAACCTATTGTTGTTAATTCAGGGTCAGCTAGTGGAAGTTTTTCAAGTGGAAATCAAAGAGATTTTGGAATTGATCAAATTGTTGACTTTTCAAAAGTTGGCAATGAATATATTTTTGTTCGAGGAAACGGTGGTGGAGATGGTTTAAATTCAACTTTAACTGATGGCGATACATGGGAAAATATATTAATCATAGCGCATCAAGACAATACAGATGTTTTTGTAAATGACGGTTCCGCCTCTGAAGCTACCTTAAATGCTGGTGAATGGATTGTTATAGAAGGAGACGGTATTAATAATAATGGGAATGGTTACAATACAGATGGGAATATGTATGTTCAAACGTCAAATCCAGTTTTTGCTTACCAAGGCATTGGAGGTCAAGTAGGTAGTGCACCCAATCAAGGAATGTTTTTTGTGCCACCACTTAGCTGTGAAAATAGAGGTGATGTAGATAATATAGCCAGCATCGATAACATAGGTGATACTGGTGTTTTTACTGGCGCTGTATCCATCGTAACAAATAAATCAGCCACAGTAACTATCAATGGCTTGCCGATTGCTAATTTTTCACCTTTAGGTCCTTTTGATGTTGACGGAAACCCTGATTATGTAACCTATAAAGTAGGGCTTTCAGGTAATGTATCGGTTCAAAGTACAGATGAATTGTATTGTGCCTACTTCAATTTTTCCGGTGCTGCTGCCTCAGGAAGTTTTTACTCAGGTTTTCCCTCTCCTCCAGAAATTAACTTCAATACAGATATTTCTTCTTTAGGAAATTGTATTCCAAATGTTACTTTACAATCTGTCAATACCGATTTATTTGACTCAGTAGAATGGTTTTATGACGATGGTAGTGGATTTGTAAGCACTGGGAATGGCACAGGCATACTCTCTCCTAGCCTAGCTGGTAATTATAGATTAATTGGTACGTTGATTTGTTCTGGTGCTACTTTTGAATCTCAAATAATTCCAGTAAGCTTATGTCCAGATGATTTTGATAATGATTTAATTGTAGACAATATTGATATTGACTTAGATAATGACGGTATTCTTAATTGTGATGAATCCCAAGGAAATACAAGCATAGATTTTACAAATACTAATTCACCCATTCTCAATTTTCAGGATGGTTCTTCAGACACTTCATTTATTTCAACTAGCTTAAATCAAACAGGTACTTCTTCCTTATCAGGAGATGGTTTTAGTAATTTTAAAACAGTAATTAATTTAGGTACTAGTTCAGAATTAGATTACGTCCTCGATTTTGATGAATCTTCTAACATAGAATTCACTCAAAATACTTCAACCCCGCATACAATTGTTACTGGTGAAACCTTTATTTTGATAGTAGGCCCTAATACAAAAAATATTACTTTAATTGACCCCGATAATATTTTGGTAGTTGATACTAATTTTGATGATATTTTTGAAACCGGAGTCAATAATTTCTCTTCTGCAGAAGTTCGTTTCAGATATAATCCTACTCCAACTGGAATAACTCCGTTTAAACTAGTAGCTAACAATATTAGTCAAATTACCTTTAGACATATATTGAATAGTACGGTAAATAATTCAACTTTTGATGGAAATATTATTTTAACTTGTTTTGCTATTGATACTGACAATGATGGAATTTCAAATGCATTTGATGCTGATAGTGATAATGATGGTATCCCAGACATTATAGAAGCTCAAGGAATACCTGTTACTTTATCAGGAACTGATGCTGATTTAGATGGATTAGATGATGTCTTTACCACCTTTATTACACCTTTAGATTCAGATTTAGACAATGTGCCAGATTACTTAGATTTAGATTCTGACAATGACGGAGTTTATGATTTATGGGAAGCAGGACACCCTCTTCTAGATGTAACACTAACCGATGGACAAATAGACGATGTAGATTTAAATATTGGTATTAATGGTTTAGATAATAGATTAGAAACAGCACCTGATAATTTTATTTTAAACTACACAATTTCTGATCCTGATACTGATGATAGTCTTTTTAGTTATCTAGATCTTGATAGTGACGGAGATAATTGCCCTGATGTTATTGAAGCTGGATTTTTAGATCCTAACAATGATAATATTATAGGACCTTTACCTGTTGTAGTAGATGATAAAGGAAGAGTTATTGGAATACCTGATGGGTATACAATACCTGATTCTGATTATAACATATTTGCTCCTATTTTAATAAATACTCCTTTTAACGATGTTGCTTTTTGTGAAGAATCAACATCAACAATTACAATAGATTCTAATGCAGAAACTTTTCAGTGGGAGATAAGTACTGATGGGGGAGCTAGTTGGAATATAATTAATGAAATCGCCCCGTACACTGGTGTTACTACTTCATCTTTACAAATAACCAATTTACAATTATCTCTAGATAATAATCTATACAGAGTTTTTTTACAAAGAGCAGGAAATAGTTGTGATGACAGGTCGAATGCTATTAAGCTAACTGTAAATCCTCAACCTGTAATTATCTCTACCCCTCAAGATATTGAGCGATGTGATCAGAATAGAGTTGGATTTCTA
>TARA_B110000008_G_scaffold50031_1_pt1 | contig 20886 bp, 20 predicted proteins | sample TARA_B110000008 | Tara Oceans TARA_B110000008 (sample SAMEA4396496) | marine metagenome | biome: Westerlies Biome; feature: [DCM] deep chlorophyll maximum layer (ENVO:01000326); material: water (ENVO:00002006), including particulate matter (ENVO:01000060) such as... | depth 40 m
ATAAGTATCTGAGTCTTTTGCAAGCCCCGTAATCATCAAGCTAGTATTTTCATAAAGGTCAAATGAACCAGAAAAATCTAATTGATATGAATTGTGTGAAGCAATTTTTAAAGCCGCTGAGCTAGGAACTTTAGAGGTGCCTTTTGTAACTATATTTATCGCTCCTCCTACTGCACCTGAGCCATATAGAGTTGCGGCAGAATTACCTCTTATAATTTCAATTCTATCAATCATATTCATTGGAATATTTGAAAAATTTATACCTCCCATGTCTAAATCATTGAGACGAATACCGTTTACTAACATCAAAAAATTTGATTTAGAAGCTTCACCAAATCCTCTCATATCAATTGTAGAATATGAACCACTTACATCTGAATAAAGACTTCTTACTTGGATGCCTGAATAAGATTTAAGTACTTCTGATATATTTTTTTCTTTAGAGTTTTTTAGATCGCTGGACGTGATAATAGTAATGTTAGATCCAGCCAAACCTGTTGATAATCTTGTAAAGTCAGAATTTTCTGGAGTAATCCAAATTTCACTTACATCTGCAGCCTGTACAGTTGAAATTAAAAATAAAAAAATTATTAATAGTTGTTTATACATAGTCGCTCCTTGGCTAACGCCATTTTGTTTGCAGCGAAAATGAGTGATTTATTCAAAGATCGCAGCGGTTAACTTTTTAAGTCACCACTACTTTTGTAAGTCCAAATGATTTTCCCGATCAATTGAGGATGACACTTCTATTGGCAGGTCTCCTGACTTACAGATCATCACCTAAACACGCCTTCCCAAGAATTCTCAGTGGCCTAAATTGTTTAAGCTCCTTGCTTACAGTTGCGGGAACAGTTACGGATTCAAACCGTATTCCCTATTAATCACTTTTCAGTGAACCAATATTGTTATAGTTATTTAAATAAACTAAAATTACAATATAAATAATGAATATTTTTAGAGATCAAAAATCTTTATCTTTTGACTTCAATGAAAAATTGATAGAAACAATCATCTCACCCTTTGGTTTCAGAGAATATGATGCTCGTTGGATTTATCCTGATGATGTAAATAAAAAAGGATTAGAGGTTTTTGGCTTTAGTCTTGGTCAATATGTTTGCAAGAAAGTCAAAGTTGGTGCTTCTGTTGTAGTTGGACATGATTATCGCTCTTATTCAGAAGAAGTTAAATATCATGTTGTAAAAGGCTTACTTTCATCAGGTTGTAATATCATTGACATTGGGCTGTCTTTGTCTCCCATGGTCTACTTTGCCCAGCATCATTTAAATACTGATGCGCTGGCTATGATTACTGCGAGTCATAATGACAATGGTTGGACAGGAATTAAATGTGGAATTGAGAAATCACTTACGTTTGGACCTGATGAAATGAAGGAAATTAAAGAATTTGCATTATCCAATAATAATTATCAAGCAAGTGAACAGGGAAAGTATGAATTTAGAAATGGGTTAAAAGAAAACTATCTAAATTACTTAATAAAAGATTTTAAACTAAAAAATAAACTTAAAATTGTTACTGCATGTGGCAATGGAACTGCTGGTGCTTTTGCTCCAGAAGTATTAAGAACAATAGGTTGTGATGTTATTGAACTTCACTGTGATTTAGACCACTCTTTTCCAAATTATAATCCTAATCCTGAAGATCTGGTTATGTTGAGAGATTTGTCAGATTCTGTTCTTGAGCATAAAGCTGATGCTGGCTTTGGATTTGATGGAGACGGAGACCGACTGGGAGTAGTTGATAATCTAGGTGAAGAGATTTTCTCAGATAAGATAGGACTCCTCCTTGCACAAAATATTTCTAATGATCACCAAAACTCTACCTTTGTAGTCGATGTAAAATCAACGGGATTATATTTTAATGATCCAGTTCTCAAAAAAAATAACTGTACTGTTGATATGTGGAAAACAGGACATTCACATATGAAAAGAAGGGTTAGAGAATTAAATTCAATTAGTGGATTTGAAAAAAGTGGTCACTTTTTTATCAATGAACCTCTTGGTTTAGGTTTTGATGATGGATTAATGTCCGCAATATTAATGGCCAAGCTCTTAGATGAAAAAAAAGATTCATCATTATCTGAAATAAAAGACTCATTACCAATAACATATCAATCTCCTACCATGGCTCCATATTGTGCGGATGATGAAAAGTATCAAGTGGTTGATGAAATGATTGATAAAATAGATTCTATGTTTCTCAATAACGAAAGTATTAATAATCAAAAAATAAAAAATATAGTTACGGTGAATGGAATTAGATTTGAACTTGAAAATGGGTCTTGGGGATTGATACGAGCTTCATCAAACAAGCCTTCTTTAGTAATCGTTATAGAAAGTCTGAGGTCTAACAATGAAGTAAAAGAAATTTTTGATTTCATCAATAGTCTTTTGGATAAAACAGGAAAAGTTGGTGAATATGATCAATCTATTTAATTATAGGCCGGCCCACTCCATGAATAGCCGTATCGCCATTATAAAAATAAACACAGCAAATAATTTATTCAATTTTTCTTTAGATAAATAGTGAGCTAGTCTCACTCCAAGTGGGGCTGCCAACATTGTCATTGGAGTAAACATCGCAAGTCCCATAAAGTTAACATACCCAAGACTTAACGGCACACTTACTCCATTTAAAACTCCTGAAATGATAAAGCCAATCGTTCCAGGAATGGCAATAAATGCTCCGATGCCTGATGCTGTACCGATTGCTTTATGAATTTCAAAACTGTGAAGTTTCAATAGAGGAACACTTAGAGATCCCCCTCCAATACCAATTATAACAGAGAAAAATCCGATTGCTGAACCATACAGATGTTTCAAAATATTTTTTGGAAATTCAACTGCTATTCTCCATGCATCATTCCAGAAAAAGAACTGAAGTGAAACTATTAAAAGTAAGCTTGAATAAATAAAGATAAGCGTTTTACCAGTTAGACTTGAAACTATAAAGGCACCAAGTATTACTCCTGCTATTACTGAATAAGATATGGTTTTCAATAAAAAAATATCTACAGATTTTCTTTTTGCATGACTTAAAGCTGAGACTATTGAAATTGGTATAATGTTTGCCAATGAAGTTCCAACAGCAAGATGCATTCTGATATTTTCATCTACTTCTGCCAGTGTAAAAATATAATATAACGTTGGGACAACTACAACGCCTCCACCAACTCCAAATAAACCAGCAATGATACCAGTAAAAATTCCAGCAGAAATTAATAGGATTAATAAAAGATAAAGGCTTTCAGGAGGAACATTACTAAGAATGGTGGAGAACAAAAAATTATTTGTTAGTTTTTACCAGATGGAAGATCTTTGAAAGCTACTTTCTTGTCCATTCTCTCATCTTGGGGTAAACCTAAGACTCGTTCAGCGATGATATTTCGAAGGACTTCATCAGTTCCTCCAGCAATTCTTAACGCTGTTGAGAAGAAAAGGCCATTTTGAAATAAGTTGTTCATTACAGGATTTTTATCATCGAGCACATAACCATTCATATCCATTAAATCAAGTGCATATGAAGAAACGTCTTGCATTTTAGAGGCTGTAACTAATTTACTTATAGAAAGTTCTGGCCCTGGAGTTTGTCCTTTTGATAAGGCCGTAATGCTTCTATATTTTGTATATTGAAGTCCTCGAGATTGAACATACCAATCAGCAATCTTTTGTCTTACCTCAGAGTTCTTTATTGCTGGTCCATCTTCAACCTCAACTTCTTTTGTTAGGTCAAATATTTGATCAAAATCAAGGCCTGGAGGATCGCCAACTGCTAATCTCTCATTCATCAGTGTTGTAAGTGAAACTTTCCAACCATCACCTTCTTCTCCAAGGCGTTGAGTATCTGGAACCCGAACATTATTGAAAAATACTTCATTAAAATTAGCTGAGCCTGAAATTTGTTTTATGGGCCTTACTTCTATACCAGGAGTTTTCATATCTAGATAAAAATAAGTTAAACCTTTATGTTTTACTGCGCTTGGATCAGATCGAGCAACGATCATTCCGTAGTCAGCAAAATGAGCTCCTGATGTCCAAACTTTTTGACCATTAAGTATCCAATCCGAACCATCTTTTTCAGCCTTCATACGAATACCGGCTAAGTCAGATCCTGCTGAAGGCTCAGAAAATAATTGGCACCAAATTTCTTCTCCATCTAACATTTTAGGAAGATATCTTTTTTTGTCTTCATCCTTACCCCAAACCATCATCGTTGGTCCTAGCATACCAATTCCAATTTCAAAATAACCCGAATGAACAAAATAGCTATGTTCTTCTTGTTGATAAATTACTTGCTCTATTGGAGTGCCACCATATCCACCGAATTCTTTTGGCCATAAAATTGCAGCTAATCCAGCTTCAGCTTTTTTCTTTTGCCATTCTTTTGCTTTTTTTAATGCTTCTTTTGCCGCATCTTCTCCACTAACTGTTTCAGGTGCTCCAGCTGAACTACCAGTTAAGCTAACATCGCTACGTTTTTGAGCATTCTTATCTAAAAACTCTCGAACCTGAGATCTAAATTCTGCTTCTTTAGGGTTGTCGTTAAAATCCATAATTACACTATATTTCTTTTTTCAAGATTTGAAATCAAATTTTCTTTCCACTGGCGAACACTTCCAATATTTAAAGCAAGCTGTTTTGCCCTTCTATAAAATAAATGACAATCATACTCCCACGTAAAGCCAACTCCACCATGTATTTGAATATTTTCTTTTGATGCATAGTGATAAGCATCAATTGCGCTAACTCTTGCTCCAGCTGCTGCCACTGGCAACTCATTAGAATCTGAACTTAATGCCCACGCACCATAATATGCATTTGACTTTGCTAATTCAATTTTGACATACATATCGGCCATTTTGTGCTTGAGTGCTTGAAATGCACCAATTTGTTTTCCAAATGCATATCTTTCCAAAGAATATTTTTTTGCCTCATCAAGAGCAACTTGAGCTCCACCTACCTGCTCAAACGCGAATAGTACTGCAGCTCGATCAAATATCTTTTGAATCATTTCCCATCCCTCACCTGAATTACCAAGTAATTCCGCATCAGCATTATCCAAAACTATCTTTGATGACGGGCGAGACGGGTCAATTGTTTCTAAGCTCTCTGATTTAACTCCATCTTGGTTTGATTTTACTATGACTAAAGAAAGAGAATTATTATTTTTATTAGAGTCAGTATTCGCTGCAACTATAATAAAATCTGATACATGACCATCATTCACAGGTAATTTTTGACCATTTAATTTACCATCTGTAAAAGTAGAATTTATGTTATGTGATTTTGGAGTTCCATTACCTTCTGATAGTGCGAAAGTACCAATCATCTCTCCCGAGGCAATTTTTGGAAGATAAGATTTCTTTTGATCTTCAGTGCCAAACAGCTTTACAAATTCTGCAAATAAATAAATTGAAGATGAAAATGGCGTAGGAGCAAGAGAGCGGCCAAGTTCCTCAGCAATTACACAGAGCTCTAACATGCCAAGTCCTAGTCCACCATATTCTTCTGGTATCGCAGTTCCAGTCCAACCCATAGAAGAAATTTCCTTCCATAGATCATCTGAGTGATTTTTATGATTATCTTCTAACACTGACCTAACAACAGTGCGATCACACTTGTCTGTTAGAAATTTTCTAGCTTGATCACGTAGTAACTTTTGATCATCTGAAAAGTCGAAGTTCATGAATTTGATTTATGATTTATTTTCTATTTCTTCTTCAGGGGAAACTGAAGTCTCTTCTGTTTCTGAGTTTGAAGACATTTCATCAGCTGTTTCACTAGATAAATTTTCTTCAGCTGCAATTGATTGTTCTGTACTTAATTCATTTTGAATTGCTTCCATGATTGCATCAGAGTCAATTACACTGTCTTCAGATGGAGATGAGTTTTGATTTTCATCAGAGAACGTCTCGTCTTGAATATTATTTTCCTGAATGGGTGAAGGTCTAGCATCAATTCGAGGTGTTCTTGAAGTGAATTTTCTTGTAGCAGTTTTTTCCATCTCAGATTTCGATAATCCACCTTGATACATTTGTCTGAACGTATCATCCTCAATCACCTCATTTTCATCTTGTTCTTGATAGTCAGCAACTTGTCTTAATTTGTTTACAATACTGTCATGAAGTTCGTCTTTTGTAATTTTTGATTCACCTATTTCTCTCAGTGCTATGACAGGTTTTTTATCATTTTCTGGGTCTACAGCTGGAGCAGCACCTCTACCTAATTGAACAGCTCTTTCTTTAGCTAAAATAACAAGTTCATACTGGTTGGTGACTTGTTTTATACAATCTTCTACTGTAATACGTGCCATAAAGTTTTTTGAAATTGAATTTGTGTTTTATTGAAATATTTGAATAAATCAAGCTGAATAATTATAAATCAGATCAAAGTAAGAATAAGATAACAATTTATGCCTGAGAATCCTAAGAAAATTAAAAGTCCATGTGTCAAAATCTGCAAATATGATGATTCATTTATGAATGGAATGGTTTGCATCGGATGTTTCAGAGAGCAGTATGAAATTACGAATTGGCTTAGTATGACTGAAAAAGAGCGAGATCTGGCATATATTGATATTAGAAGTAGAAAAAGGAAATACAAAAAATGATTAAAGATATTTCATGGACATGTAATAATACTTGGAAGCGAAGCTCTTACAATACAATGTGGTGTCTTATTGGCTGCAGTATTGGGGACTTTGGTACAATACTTTTCTTTCAATATTCATCATTTAGTTTGCCAACATTAGCTATTATGACTTTGGCAATTATTAATGGAATAATTACAAGCATCATTCTAGAAACTATAATTCTATCTAATCAAATGAAGCTTAGAGATGCATTCAATACGGCAGTTGGAATGAGTCTAATATCGATGCTAATGATGGAAATATCAATGAATACTCTTGACTGGATTGTGATGGGTGGAGCTAAGCTAAATTTAACTATAATTCCATTAATGCTTTTTGTGGGCTTTATTACTCCTCTTCCATACAACTATTGGCGCCTAAAGAAGTATGGTAAGGATTGTCATTAATAAATGATAAATAAAATTCTAAACATGGAGAATGGCAAAGTTAATTCCTATGTAATAAATGAGAGTGAAAAATCACCTGAAATTTATTTTTCTCATGCAAATGGTTTTAATGCTCTGACATACTCCTCTTTGCTGAAAAAGATTAAAAAAAATTATCAAATAACTTCATATGATATGAGAGGCCATGGAGAAACCACGTTACTCGCAGATCATAATCAAATGAGATCTTGGTTAATCTACAAAGATGATCTTGAGCAAATATTAGATATCAAAAAAACACCCTCAGTTCTTATTGGACATTCTATGGGCGGTACAGCAAGTTTACTACTTTCTTACGCAAGGCCTGATCTAGTATCTCAATTAATTTTAATTGACCCAGTGATCCTCTCTTATTCATACAGGATAATATATAAATTCTTACAAAAGGCTGGGCTCATGAAGATTCATCCCATGGTCAGAGGTGCTCTTATGAGACGCAATACATGGAAAAATCAAAATGAAGCTGTAGAATATTTTGAAAGAAAAAAACTTTTTAGAAATATATCAAAAAATATCATCGAGGACTATGTCACAGATGGGTTAAGGAAAAATATCCATCAAAAATATGAGCTGAGCTGTCATCCAGAATGGGAAGCCGCTAACTTTAGATTATCGCCTGATGAAATTGGTTTTAATTTAAAAAAAAGCAATATTCCAATAAAGCTTATACTTCCTCCAAATAGTTATGTTTGCAATAAAGAATCTCAAAGAAAACTTGAACGCTTGATGCCAAATATAGAAATTGTTAATATTAAAAATACATCGCATATGCTTCCACTTGAAAATTTTGAAGCTGTAAGTGATGAAATTAACAAATTTCTCATATAATTATTATCTACAAAATAAAGTTCAAATAAGCTATTCTAAATTTATGAATGATTTTCTAAATATTGTTATTTCTGTTTGGAATAATGGTGCTTTTGGTATCAATTTTAGCAACATCGTTATAGGTCTTTTGATCTTATTTGTATTTGTTTTTTTTAGATCAATCTTTACCAGCTTAGTAATGAGTAGATTAAGAGCCGTTGTGAAAAAATCATCTAATCAAATTGATGATGAAGTGTTAGATGCATTTAAAGAACCAATTAAGTTCATACCTATTGTTGTTGGTGTTTATGTTGCATCTACCTACATTGATCTAAATGAAACTTTACAAATATTTGCTGATAACCTTAATCGATCATTGATAACAATTCTTATTTTTTGGCTACTGTACAAATTAATTGATCCTTTATCCTATTTTGCACACAAATTTACTGACGTGCTTACTAGCGACCTTGTTGACTGGGGAATAAGAATTTTAAAATTTGCAATTTTTTTCATTGGTGCGGCAGCTGTGTTAGAACTTTGGGGCATTAAGGTTGGACCAATCTTAGCTGGATTAGGACTTCTCAGCGTAGCAATTGCTCTTGGTGCTCAAGATTTATTTAAAAATCTAATTTCAGGAATTTTAATTCTTTTAGAAAAAAGATTTAAAAATGGAGACTGGATTAAAGTTGAGAATATTGTTGAGGGTACAGTTGAAAATATTGGCTTCAGATCAACAGTTGTACGTCAATTTGACTCCTCTCCTGTGATGGTTCCTAATTTTAACTTTGCAGAAAATGCTGTTACTAATTTTTCAAATATGCAAAACAGACGGATTTATTGGACTATAGGGCTAGAGTACAAAACAAATTTAGATCAACTAAGAAAAATTAGAGACGAAATTGAAGATTATCTGAAAGAAAGCGGAAGCTTTGTATCAGAATCTGAACAGGCTACATTTGTCCGTATAGATAAATTTTCAGATAGCTCAATTGATATCTTAGTTTATTGTTTTGCAAAAACTAAAGTTTGGGGTGAGTGGCTGAAAGTTAAAGAGGAACTTGCATATCAAATTAAAAATATTGTTGAAAATAACAATGCTGGCTTTGCATTTCCATCTCAAACAATTTACTACGAAAATATTTAGTTAAAATGATTCACTGGAGTAAATTTGTTTTAAATCATTATTCCATTTACTTTTATATAAATTAATTAATCTTAAGGCCGAGGTTTCTTTTTTGTGAACCATTTCGTACAAATAATCAATATGTATTGTTTCGTTCTCACCAACGGCATTTAAATTTGATCTCGACTCAAGTCCTTTAGATGAAATTTTTAAAAATTGCTCAGCTATTTCCCATCCATTCCTATCTTTTAATTTAGCATTAAGCCCGTTCTTAAATACTGAATTTCTGAAAGAAATTATTTCCTCAAAATTCCATTCTTTTATTATCGAGATGGACTCCTCTAGACAATCTGAGCAATATAAAATTCCTGTCCAGAACGCTGGGAGAGCACAGAGAGATCTATAGCTTCCTGCATCAGCGCCTCTCATTTCAATATATGTTTTTAATCGAACTTCAGTGAATATTGTACTCAGGTGATCGGTCCAGTCATCTAAAGTAATATCTTCAGCCTTTATTTCATGAGATTTATTATTCATTAAATCTTCAAAATTATAATCTAAACAATTTATATAATTTCCATCTCTGATAATTGAATAGACAGGAACTTTTAAAGCATAATCGACATATTCCTCAAAGGAAAAATTTTCACCAACCATTGATCTTAAAATTCCAGTTCTGTCATTATCTGTTTTTGTCCATACATAGCCGCGATATGATTGAAAGCCATTCAGCTGTCCTTCAAGAAAAGGAGAATTAGCAAATAAACCCGTCACTATTGGTTGAAGTGCTGCTGAAACCATTATTTTTTTTTTCATATCAAGCTCTGATATATAATCAAAGTTTGCTTGAACAGTACATGACCGATGCATCATATCTAAACCAAGGCCACCTAGTTTTTTCATATATGGTCTCATGATTTCAGAATATCTTTTTTTTGGAACATGAGGTACGACATCTAATTTCTCTATTGGCAAGAACCCAACACCCAAAAATCCTATATTCATTTTTTCTTCTATCGATTTTACAAACTGTAGATGATTGTTTATTTCTCTACATGTCTCATGAATAGTGACTAATGGTGCGCCTGAAAGTTCAAATTGTCCACCTGGTTCGAGCGTAATACTAGCGTTCTCTTTCGTAAGTGCGATAATGTTATCGCCTTCATATTTTGGCTTCCAATCATCTTGAATAAATGACTCCAATAAAGCTGATATACTTTGCTCACCTCTATAAGGAATTAGAGAATAATCATTCTTATTAAATACAAACTTTTCATGCTCAGTACCTATTTTTTCATGACCTTTTTCAGTTATTCCATCTTCAAAATATTTGATGAGGATTTCTTTATTAAGCATGATTTGATAATTCTTTTATTAAAGATGAAGCAACTATACACGCCGTCTCAGATTTTAAAACACTATTACCCAATGAAATGGGAATAATCATGTTATTTTCTTCTATCAATTTTATTTCTTTATCTGAAAAATCACCTTCAGGTCCAATTAATACCCCTTTAACAATCAAATTTTCATCAGATAATACCTCACTAATTTTAGAAGCTGCTTCACTTATGCAACATGCTATAATGGATTCATTATTTTTTTTTATAAAATCCTCAAAGTGAATAGGAACATTTATTTGAGGTATAGAAATCTGGTTTGATTGCTCAACCGCTTCTATTGCAATTAACTTCAATCTATCAATATTGAATGTTTTAAATTGAGTTCGCTCCATAATAACTGGTTGAAATTTTGTGATACCAATTTCCGTACATTTTTGAATAATAATTTCAGTTTGAGCCCTTTTAATTGGAGAAAAAAATAAAGTTAATGGATAGTTTTTTTTAATTGATTGGGTTTTACTTAAAACAGTTCCTGATGCTTTCCTTCGATCAACAGAAGTAAGCTCTAGTATGTATTCCTCACTTTCATTAAATACACATACATTATCTCCCACTTTAGAACGCAACACAGATGATAAATAATGCGAATGCTTAGTGTTAAAATCTATAATTTGATTTTTTTCAATTTCTTTATTTAAGTAAATTCTATTTTTGATTTTCATATTTGATAATAAACATTTAGTATTTATATACATTAACAAGAAAAAATATGTTCAAATATCAAAAAAATTTAATTTTATTGATGAGGCTTGATAAGCCGATCGGTATATATTTACTTTTTTTTCCTTGTGCTTGGGGAATTTTTGCAGCTACTGAGTCGTATGAAAATTTTAAAAAAAATATCTTTTTAATAATAATCTTCCTTATTGGATCAATTGTCATGCGAGGAGCTGGCTGCATTATTAATGATATTTTTGATCGAGATTTGGATAAAAGTGTTTCAAGAACAAAAAATAGACCAATTGCTTCTGGTGAAATCTCCATACGTGACGCTTTTTTACTTTTTTTATTCTTATCAGGTCTAGGGCTTACAATACTCTTGTCATTAAACTTGTTATCAATTCTGATAGGGTTTATTTCTTTCCTATTACTGATTATTTACCCACTCTCTAAAAGAGTTACATACTGGCCACAGTTAATTTTAGGAATAACTTTTAACGTTGGCGTACTAATTGGTTTTAGTTCAGCAACAGGAAATATAAATTTCACAATACTATTTTTGTATGTTGCAGGAATTTTTTGGACATTAGGATATGATACAATATATGCTGTTCAAGATATTGAGGATGATCTTAAAATTGGAATTAAATCTACAGCTCTACTTTTTGGCAAAAATGTAAAAGCTTGGGTATTTTTTTTCTATTCTTCAGTTCTTTTAATGCTTACTATTTATGGAGCTTTGTCGCATCTAAATCTATATTATTTCTTTGGTTTGTTTTTTGTGGCTTTATTGTTATATAGACAAGTTAAGTATTTAAGTTTGGATAATCCAGAAATTTGTTTATCTCTATTTAAGAGCAATCAATACGTTGGACTTCTTATTTGTTGTGCTTTATTGACTACAATGATTAATTAAAAATTTATTATGAAATTTGAATCTGTATCTCAAAATATAATAGAAAAAACAATTAAAGCCGGTGCAACAGATTGTGATGTTGTGTTAGCTAAGGGATTTTCAAAGTCAATTTCCTATCGATTGGGAAAAGTTGAAGATATTGAGGAATCAAATGGAAGTACTTTTGGCATAAGAGCCTTAATAGGAAATAAGCAGGCTTTTATATCTTCCTCTGATGATGATGAGAATAATATAGATAAACTTATCCAAAGATTAATTCAAATGACAAAGCTTGCTCCTGAAGATGAAACTGCATGCTTAGGTGATCCCAATCTTTATGAAAAAGAAATTCAAAACTTAAATTTAGTTCAGAATAATCCAACAGACACAACAAAATTGATTGAGATGGCTAAGCAATGTGAGGAGTCAGCTTTAGAAATCAAAGGGATTACTAATTCAGAAGGCTCAGGCTCATCATTCTCGGAAAGTGAATTTTTTATTGCAAACAATAAAGGGTTTAACGGTGGATATAGATCCTCTACTAATTCAATCTCATGCTCTGTAATTGCCGGCGAAGGTCAACTTATGGAAAGAGATTACGACTACGCAGTATCAAGGCACATTGATGACTTAGATTCACCATCTGAAGTTGGCAAGTCTTCAGCTAAAAAAGCTATTCAAAGGCTGAGTCCAAGAAAAATTGAGTCATGTAAAACACCAGTTATTTTTGATAAGAGAATAAGTGACGACCTGATAGGCTATCTAGCATCAGCTGTTTCAGGAAATTCAATTGCTAGAGGTACAAGTTTTTTAAAAGATTCGCTTAATAAGCAAATTTTTAGCAAAGATATAAATATTATTGATGATCCTAAGATTATAAAAGGTCTAGGCTCACGTCCTTTTGATGGAGAGGGATTAAAAACTAATAAAAAAGAAATCGTTCAAAATGGAGTTCTTAAAACTTGGCTTCTCAATACTTCAACAGCTAAGAAATTAAATTTAAAATCTACTGGAAATGCTTCTCGTGGAGTAGGCTCTCCTCCTGGCATCAGCACCTCAAATTTATTTATGGCAAATGGAATTAATTCATATGAAGATATGATAGGTTCTACCAAATCAGGTTTCTACGCTACAGAACTCATTGGAATGGGCGTTAACATAGTAACAGGTGATTACAGTATGGGTGCCTCAGGTATGTGGATTGAAAATGGTGAGATTCAATTTCCAGTGAGTGAAATCACAATAGCTTCTAATTTAAAAGATATGTTCTTAAACCTTAGTGCTGCAAACGATTTAGAGTTCAAATCTCGTTCAAATGCTCCAACTATAAGGATTGAAAATATGACTTTGGCTGGAAAATAGTCTTTTTTTAAGATAAAATCTTCAAGTTGCAATTTCTTTATATAAAAATAATCTCTACCCTAGCATGACCGGTTATCAAATTTTAAGTAGGCTATTCAAAGATAGTGTTAAACCTTATAGCTTAAAATTATCAAGTTCATTTTTCTTTATGATAATTACTGCACTTTCAACCGGGTTGACAGCTTGGATTTTAGATCCTGCAATTAAAATGATTTTTTTAGATAAAAATACGCAAATGTTAACAATCATTCCAATTGCAATAATAATAACACTTTTAATAAAAGGTATTTCAACATACTGGCAAACAGCTATTCTCACAGATGTAGGACAGAGGATAATTGCAGATACGCAAATAAAAATGTTTTCTAAAATAACATATTCTGATCTTGCTTGGGTACAGAAAAACCACTCAGGCAAAATAATATCCAACTTCTTGTATGATGTTACTCTCTTACAAGACTCAGTAAGTAATAGTTTAGCAAATGGAGTAAGAGATATTCTAACCCTTATTTGTTTAATTGCCGTTATGTACTATCAGGACTGGAGACTGGCAACAGTTTCTTTGATTGCTATACCATTAGTTGCTCTTTTATCTAAGAAGCTTGGAAAAAGAATGAAAAAAGCTTCCACAGAGGGGCAAGTTGAAACTGGAATATTGGCAACATTGCTCTCTGAAAATTTAGATGGAACAAGAGTTGTTAAGGCATACCAGCAAGAGGAAAGAGAAATTCAAAAGGTAAGCTTATCGATCTATAAAAGAATGCATTTAATTATTAAAGGAATCAAAACAAGGGCTGCTGCATCTCCCTTTTCAGAGTTCTTAGCTGGTTTTGGAATTGCGGCCGCACTGTACTATGCTGGAGTAAGAGGAATTCAAGGTGAACTAGCTTTAAATGAATTTGTATCTTTCTTAGGTGCCATGATGCTCAGCTTTCAGCCTTTAAAACGATTATCTGCAATTAGTACTTCAATACAAGATGGTTTTGCGGCTGCAGTAAGAATATTCAATTTGATGGATCAAGAAAGTTATATCAAAGAAGCAGATAATGCTAATCAACTGGCAATAACAAATGGTAAAATCGAGTTTAAGGATGTTTCTCTTTCTTACGAAAATAATAAAAATTTAGCAATAAGTAATATAAGTCTTATCATCGAGCCAGGAACAACAACTGCTCTAGTTGGTCCGAGTGGTGCAGGTAAATCCTCATGCCTAAATCTAATTCCAAGATTTTATGATCCATCTAACGGATCTATTGAAATTGATGAGCAAAATATAAAACATTTAACTTTAGACTCATTAAGATCTTGTATTAGTCTGGTTAGTCAAGAGCCAAAATTATTTGATGTATCTATAAAAGAAAATATAAGCTACGGAAATATTAGCGCTTCATATAATGAAATTGTAGATGCATCTAAATCAGCCGCTGCGCATGAATTTATAATGAGTTTACCTAATCAATATGAAACTATTGTTGGTGAAAAAGGATTTAGTCTTTCAGGAGGTCAAAAACAAAGAATATCTATTGCTAGAGCATTTTTAAGAGATGCGCCAATTTTGTTGTTAGATGAAGCGACTTCAAGTTTAGATAATGAATCAGAAAATCTTATTCAAATTGCTATAAAAAAATTAATGCAAAATAGAACGACTATTGTTATAGCCCACAGACTTAGCACGATTATTGATGCGAACAAAATCGCAGTATTTGATTCTGGTAAAATTGCTGAGATTGGAACTCACCAGGAATTAATCAAAAGTAATGGTATTTATTCTAATTTATATAAAAAAGAAATCTAACAAAAGATGTTTAAAAATATTGTCAGCAATTTTTTTATAAAAAATATTATATCGATTCTTGGACTAGCTTATATACTAATAACTTATTATACATCAAAAATTACATTTTCAGATAAACTAAACATTGATTCACTTTGTAAAGAAAATGAAAATTTTATTTATGCCTTCTGGCATGATCAATTATTGATGTGTCCTTTTACTTGGAAAAACAAATTTGATATATTGGTATTAATTTCAAAACACAAAGATGGAGATATAATCTCAAAGGTAATTTCCTATCTGGGTTTCAAGACTATAAGAGGATCAACAAGTAAGCCTGGAAAAATAAAAAATAAAGGAGGATTTATTGCCGCTAAAAAAATATTATCCTCTCTAAAAAACGATATCTGTGTTGGAATTGCACCTGACGGACCTAGAGGTCCTAGGCATGAGGTTTCAGATGGAATAATTAATATTGCAAGAATGAGTAATAAAAAAATTGTCCCAGTTGCGCTTGGTTTTAATTCAAAATGGACTTTAAATACATGGGACAAATTTATTGTTCCAAAGTTTTTTAGCAAAATAAATATTGCTTGGGGTGAGCCAATTGAAGTAGATAATGAAGACAACTCCCAATATCAAATTTTACTTAAAAATAAACTCGATTTACTCACTAAAAATGTAAATTCTTTTCAATAGTATGATTAAAAGATGATATTTTTTTACAAACTTGTAACAATTTTATTTTATCCATTTATCCCAATTTATTTAAAAATTAGAATTTCGAATAATAAAGAGGATAAGGAAAGAATTTCAGAGAGATATGGAATTGCGAGCAGTATAAAGAAGAGTGATAAGCTAATATGGTTTCATGCAGCGAGCATTGGTGAAAGTTTATCAGTAATTTCTCTAATCAGAGAAATACAAAAAAAAAATAATTCACAAATTCTTGTGACATCTGGTACAAAATCATCATCAAAATTAATATTTCAAAAATTAAATAAAAGTATCACTCATCAATTTTTACCACTAGATAATCCAATTTTCGTTGAACGTTTTTTATCTTATTGGAAACCGAATATTGGAATATTTGTTGAGTCTGAGATATGGCCTAATTTAATTTTGAAATCTAAAGATAAAAAGATAAAGCTAATAATCATAAACGGGAGAATGACACCAAAAACATATAAAAGATGGTCAATTTTTCCCAGTGCAAGTAAAAAAATATTTTCTTGTTTTGATCACTGTCTTACTCAGAACAATGATAGTATGATATTTTACAAAAAACTTGGTATTAAAAAAGTTCAATATTCTGGAAATCTAAAATTTACGTCAACTCCAGCAAAAATTGATTCATTTGCGAAAAAGAAAATTGAAAAACTTCTTGAAAATAGAAAAGTACTTGTTGCTGCTAGTACTCATCCTGGAGAAGAAGACATTATAGCAGATATAACAAATGAAATCAGATCCGTTCGAAAAAATTTTATCTCAATAATTATTCCTAGGCATCCAGATAGAAAATCTTTTATTAAAAACCAAGCTTTAGAAAGTGTTGTTTTGAGATCTAAATCAAAAAGAATAAGAAAAAATACATCTATATATATTGCAGATACTTTGGGAGAATTAGAACTGTTTTATAGTGTTGCTGATTTTATTTTTATTGGTGGTAGTTTTGTAAATCATGGTGGTCAAAATCCGATTGAAGCCTCATACTATGGTAAATTAATTCATCATGGAAAATTTGTACAAAACTTTACTGATGTATATTCAACACTTAGAAAAATGCACATAACTAATCTTATTGATACGCCTAAGGAATTGGTCCGTCATATTCAAAAAAACTACGATAAACCAAAAAAATCATCAAAAAAAGATAGGCTGTACCAACTAAAATTAGAGTCTCAGAGTACCCTGAAAAAAAATATGAGTTTATTAAATAAACATTTACCTTAAAGTAAATTTTTATGGGTTTAGATCAGAAAATTACTCAATACATTTGGTATAGTAAAAGTAAATTTAGTTATTTTGTTGCATGTATTTTTTTTCCATTATCAATTATTTATTATCTATTATTTTTACTTAAAAAAATTCAGAGTAATGAAAAATCATTTCAAAAAAAAATTGTATGTATTGGAAATTGTTCTGTAGGTGGCGATGGAAAAACATCAACAGTGCTATCCCTGATAAACCTTTATAAATCAAGAAATATTAAGGTCGCTGTTCTCTTAAAAGGATATAAGGGAAAAATAAAAGTGCCCACACAAGTAAATATGACAAGTCATTCTGCAGTCGATGTTGGAGATGAGGCTTTGCTATATGTTGAGCATGCCAGCACCTTTGTAAGTAACGATCGATTAAAAGGAATTAATTTCATAATTGCTAAATTTTCTCCAGATATAATTTTAATAGATGATGGATTACAAGACTTCAGAATAAAAAAAGATAAAAGTATTTTGGTTATTAATGGAAAGAGAGGTTTTGGTAATGGATTTTTACTTCCAGTAGGCCCATTGAGACAATCGCCATCTTCCGCTATGAAGCTTGCAGACATAATTATCATTATTGGAAATGACAAAAGTAAATATTTAGATACTTATAAAAGTAAATTTAAAAATAAATTATTCTTAAAGGCTGAAATTACTTGTAAGAAAAATCAAATAGATAAAAATTATTTTGCATTTAGTGGTATTGGAAATAATCCTAGCTTTATAAATACACTTAATACAAATAATTATAATTTAACCAAGATAAAATCATTTCCAGATCATTATTACTACACAGATAATGACATTAAAAATATGAAAAAATATGCTACAGATAATGATTTAGAAATTATTACAACAGAAAAAGACTGGAAAAGATTAAATACAAAACAAAGATTAGGTATTAATTTTTTACAAATATCATTAGAATTTTCTAATAAAGAAGCTCTAAGTCAAATTCTAATGCAAAATGATTAAATATATAAAATATCCATTAGAGTTTTGTATTTTCATTATTTTCTTCTTCTTCTTTTTTGTTCTACCACTAAATATTTCAAGAAAACTTGGAGTTTTTCTTGCATTAAGGCTTGGGCAGATGACAAATGCAAATAAAATTATAAATAAAAATCTAAAGATTGCATTTCCAAACAAGAGTAATGAATGGATCGCCCAAACTAATAAAGGTGTATGGACTAATTTTGGCAAGGTATTAGCAGAATACGCACAATTAAATAAGATAGCAAAAAATAATATTATAAAAATAATTGAGAATAATTATTCAAAATCTTTTTTTGAAAGAAGTGAAAATAAAATTTTAATTTCTGCTCACAATGCAAACTGGGAGATACCTGGTATTGCCTGTAGAATAAAATCAAATAAAATCTCTGGGATTGTAAGAGAACCCAACAACCCATTTATTCGCTTCATTCTTTCTTATCTAAGAAATAAATATAGTGTTAGATGTTACCAAAAAAATCTTATCGGAACAAAAAAACTAATGAGGGATTTTAAAAATGGTTTCTCATTAGCGCTATTAGCTGATCAAAAACTATCTTCAGGCATAGAAATAAAATTTTTTGGTAAAAATGTATATGCTACAGCACTACCTGCTCAATTAGCATTAAAATCTAAAAGTGATATATATTTAGCTTGGCCGAAAAGACAAGGTAACAATTTTGAATTTAAGTTTTGCGAATTAATTGAGTCTTCAAAATTACAAGATAATGAGGATAATAAAATTAAAATTATTGAAAAAATAAATTCCTTTTTTGAAAAAAAGATATCAGAGAATCCTTCAGAGTATTTTTGGCATCATAATCGCTGGGGATAATATTTAGCTAAAAAATATTTTATCCAAAACTAGTTATACTTTTTAAGTAATAACTGAGGGTCAATGTAAGTATCAAATACCATAATACCCCAATGTAGGTGTGGCCCTGTAGATCTACCAGTAGATCCAACAGTTCCGATAACTTCATTTCTTTTTACAATATTATTTAATTTTACATCTACAGTAGCTAAATGCGCATATATACTTTTCACTCCATAGCCATGATCAATAACAATAGTACCTCCAGTATAATAGAGATCAGGCTCTGCAAGAACTACTAAGCCGTCATTTGTGGATACAACTGCTGTTCCCTCATCATTTGCAATATCCAATCCTCTATGAGGACTTTTTGCTTTCCCATTTAATATTCTCTGACTTCCAAAAACTCCTGTAACAATGCCTTCAACTGGCTGAACAAAACTATTTATAAAATGCTCATCATCAATCATAATTTTTTTAGATCTTTTTATAATCTTATTTTCAGCAATAATTCGTTCTAAAACTTTTTCATCAGGAGTTACAAGCTTAGAAGGTAAACCATTTATTTCCTGAATATCAAAATTTCTTTTCAAAACAATTATTTCAGTACTCTCACATTGATCCATACATATTTCCAATAGAACATTATTTTTTCTATCTCTATCAATTGGAATTACAAAATAACCATTTTTACTTACTTTAAGGGGAACTTTATCTTTAAAGATTTTTACTTTACTCTGATCAGTGTATCCATTTATTTGGCTAATAATTAACTCTCCTTGTAAAACTTTTTGTGGCAAATCGTATCGATTTTGAGCATTGACAATTCCATATAATAAGAAATAAAAAATTAAAAATTTTATGATAAAAAAAAAATTAAATTTCATTAATTTCTTTATATCTTTTTAGGGCTACCTCAGGTCCAAAATATATTTCCTGTAAATCTACATTCCAATATTTTATATTCTCTAAGGGTATCTTTTGTTTAGTAATGGAGCAAAGCACATAATCTCCTGGTTCAATTATCTTAAATTGACCATGGTGAAGTTCAATAATTGCGCATTTTTCTAAATTTGAACTCATGAATCTATTTTGCCTTCTAAAATTCCATCTTTCAATTCTATATTAATCTCGTTATCAATTAAAATATCAGAAATTTTCTGTACAGGTTTTTTGTTACTATTTCTAATTACGGCATATCCTCGATTAATTACTGATTTATAACTCAAGCTCTCAATTAATTTGCTAACACTGTTGATTTTTTCAATTCTTGAAGAAATATATTGTTTACTGGAGATACGGATACGATTTGAATAATTGTTTAAAGTATCTATTTTTGATTTTAATTGTTCTCTTAATATCTTTGTATTTAATCGAGAGGATATAGTTAAAAAATTTGAATTTAATGTATTTATAAATAACTTAAGATTTGCAGGAAGCTTGTGGTCAACTAATTTGAAATGTTGTTTTTTTTCATCAATGGAAAATTCAATATTCTGGTCTAATTCTTTTTGGGCTTTTCTTACAACCTCATATAATTCAGATTTAACAGGAGTAACAAACTCTGCTGCTGCAGTTGGTGTTGGGGCTCTCAAATCTGAGACTAAGTCAATTAAAGTGGTATCTGTCTCATGTCCAATTGCAGAAATTATGGGAATTTTACTTTCAAATACGGCATTCACAATATTTTCTTCATTAAAAGCCCATAGATCTTCAATGCTGCCACCGCCACGTGCTACGATTATAACGTCAGGCTTAATTGACTCTTCAATATCAATATTATTAAAACCTCTTATAGCTTGAGTAATAAGTTCTGAAGAGTCATCGCCTTGAACAGGTACTGGCCAAAGTATTACATTGAGAGGGTACCTCTCTTCAATTCTATGCAATATATCTTGAATAACTGCCCCGGTTGGAGAGGTAATTACACCAATTCTATGAGGATATTCTGGTATATGTTTTTTATGAATCTG
>TARA_B110000008_G_scaffold59241_2_pt1 | contig 20882 bp, 19 predicted proteins | sample TARA_B110000008 | Tara Oceans TARA_B110000008 (sample SAMEA4396496) | marine metagenome | biome: Westerlies Biome; feature: [DCM] deep chlorophyll maximum layer (ENVO:01000326); material: water (ENVO:00002006), including particulate matter (ENVO:01000060) such as... | depth 40 m
CAGGTAAATAAAAATAATTAATAATACGAATAACAGACCATATTCTTCAGCCGCTACAGCAATTATAAAGTCTGTGTGGGCATCAGGTAAAATATTCTTTACTATTCCTTCTCCTACCCCAACACCAAAGATTCCTCCTTCTTGGATAGCATTAGTAGCATATCCGATCTGAGTATTTGGATCAATTTTCACACTCAAAAACCCATCAATTCTTCGTGCAAAATGCTCAGAAAAACTGTAGGCAAAGATCCCTGATAAAATGATTGAAATTGCAACTATCAATAGCAATATCAAGGGAGCACCTGCTACAAAATATATCATCCCCCAGCTCGCCAATATTAAAGAAGCCTGACCAAAGTCAGGCTGAATCACCAAGAATATGGAAACCAAAATGGCAATAAGAAACGAAATAGCTTTGCCTGGTGGTCCGTTTATTTCAAAGGAAACTGATATTAACCATGCAGTTATTATAACAAAAAATGGTTTTAAAAATTCTGATGGTTGGATCGACGAAAAACCTAGAGAATACCATCGAATTGAACCTTTGCCGAAATCAGTTCCAAAAATAGGCAAAAAAGCCAACGCTATAAAACTTAAGAGAAAACCAATCACTCCAAGTCTTCTTAACATTTTTGGTGATAACATAGAAAAAAGGAACATTACTGTGATAGCTAATATCCCAAAGACCAACTGACGATTTACGTAATGAAGCGGCATATATCCATTTTTTGCAGCTAGAGGAGGTGAAGCCGCTAACCCAAGCAAAACACCTATTCCAAAAAGCCCTAAAACAAATGCTAAGGACACTCTGTCAACTGTATGCCACCAATGTACGATTATCGGCTCTCTCTTCTCAGAGATTACCGAACCATAAACTATTTCAGTCATAAGCGCTGCCGCCTGCCTTCAAATTACGTTGGTTTTTCCAACTTCTTATTACTCCTAGCTTAAACTGAAAAAATAAAATTCGCTAGGAAAAAATTAGTTTTGTAATTCATTAACCAATTTAGTGAAATGATCTCCACGCTCTTCAAAATTTTTATAATTATCAAAACTAGCAGCTGCGGGGGACAGCAATATCACCTCGCCTGGCAACGCATTGTTATAAGCTTGCTTTACAGCATTTTCTAAGTTGTCGACAATAATGTGAGAGACATGACTAAGTTGCGCAGAAAAATCTATGGCACACTCACCAATGAGGTATGCTTTCTTAACCGAACCAGTATCCTCAATCAATGATTTAACACCTCCTGCTTTCGCTCTCCCACCAGCAATCCAGTGAATATTTGAAAATGAATTTAAGGCTTTTGAGGCACTTATAGCATTCGTTGCTTTACTATCATTAACAAATAAAACGCCATTTATATTGGCGATAACCTGAGTACGATGTGGAAGTGCTTCAAAATTCAACAAATAATTTTTTATTTCGTCTTTAGATACATCTAGGATTCTACAAACAGCAAAAGCCGCACAAATATTCTGATGATTATGTTGACCAGGTAAGCCTTCAAAGCGATCAATCTTTATTTCACTAACCAATTTTCCATATCTATATTCATATAATATACCTGACACTGCAGAAACTGACCACTCATCATCTTTAATTATTGATTTAGTTGAAATCTTAATTAACGATCCAAACCCACGAGCCTTCAACTCATTATACAACCTAATACCTTCAGCTTCATCCACCCCAATAATTGAAATTTGACGCTTACTAGTCCCAAATAATCTTTTTTTTGCATTGAAATAACCTTCAGTCCCATTATGACGATCTAAATGATCTGGAGAAAAATTTAAAAAAACTGCGATATCTGCATTTAAGAATTTAGCCACCTCTAATTGATAACTACTTAATTCCATTACAGTTGCATCAACTGAAAGAGCTGTTTCAAGATCAAATAATGGAATTCCGATATTTCCACCAAGTTGAACTGAACCAAGAGAATTCTTTAATATATGATGCACAAGAGAACTAGTAGTAGACTTACCATTTGAACCTGTTATGGCGATTGTTTTAGATGTCTTAGTTTTATCCTTTTCTAATTCATGAAAATGATTTTGAAAAAACAAACCTACATCATTATCAATCGGAATTTCTGCCTTTATTGCTCTATCGACTACTTTCGAGATGAAAGGATGTAAATACGGTACTCCTGGAGAAAGGAGCAACATAGAAAACTCTTGCCAAGAATCAGATGCAGAGAGATCTTCTAAACTTAAACCAGCCATGCTAGCCTTCTCTCTTGCTTTCGCATTATCATCCCAACAAATGGGCAAAGCTCCTCCTCGTTTTAGAGCTAATGCAACTGAACATCCTGATTTGCCCATACCGTAAATAGCAATTTTTTTATTTTTTAAGAAATCAATTGATAGCAATTAAATAGCCCTCTTATTTCATCTAACCTTCAGAGTGGCCAAACCAATCAACGCTAGAATTACTGCAATAATCCAGAATCTTATAACTATAGTGCTCTCAGCCCATCCCTTTTTTTCAAAATGATGATGTATAGGCGCCATTAAAAAGACCCTTTTTCCAGTAACTTTAAAATATAATACTTGGATTATCACTGACATTGCTTCCACGACAAATAAACCACCAACAATCGCTAAAACAAGCTCGTGTTTTGTTGAAACTGCTATTGCTCCCAAACCACCTCCTAATGCTAAAGAGCCCGTATCTCCCATAAATACTGCAGCAGGTGGAGCATTATACCAAAGAAAACCTAAACCAGCGCCGATTAAAGCTGAGCAAAAAATTAGAATTTCTCCAGTTCCAGCTACATAGTGAACATCCAAATATTCTGTAAAATCAGTACGGCCAACAGCATATGCGATAACCCCCAAAGTACCCGCAGCAATCATCACAGGCATAATGGCTAAGCCATCTAATCCGTCGGTTAAATTAACTGCGTTAGCTGATCCAACAATTACAAACATCGAAAAAGGAATAAAAAGAATACCAATATCTAAAAGTAGATTCTTTAAGATAGGCAGTGCGATCGTATTTTGCAATTCACCTGGGTGGAATTGCGAAGCCGCATAACCACCAATAGCTGCGATTATTAATCCTAATATCAATCTAATTGATCCAGATATACCATTAACATTCTGTTTTTTTACCTTCTGATAATCATCAAAAAATCCTATCAATCCGAATGAAAACGTTACAAACAGTACAATCCATATATATGGATTCGATAATTTTGCCCAAAGCAATGTAGATACAACCAAAGCCCCCAGGATTAATACTCCTCCCATAGTTGGAGTACCTTTCTTATCCTTCTTATGCCTTTCTGGCCCATCATCTCTTATTGGTTGGCCTTGACCCTGAGTTCTCTTAAGTAAATTTATAAGTGGTTGGCCAAAAACAAATCCAAATATAAGGGCTGTAAAGAAAGCCCCACCAGATCTAAATGTAATATATCTGAACAAATTGAAAAAATCACCCCCATCGGAAAAATAAATAAGTTGATAAAACATTAACTAACTCCTCTTAAACCCCAATCTAATTAGATGAATCATTGATGCTTTTTAACTTGGAAACAACTTTCCCCATATTTGAGCTCTTTGACCCTTTAACTAATATCACATCTGCCATTGATATTTCTTCGGCTATAATCTTATTTAACTCATCAGAACTAGAAAACCAAAATTTATTCCCGTCAGATGGAAGAGCTTCAAACAAGCTTTTCATAAGCTCCCCAACCAAATAAAATTTTTTGATGCCACGTATTTCATCCCAACTTGCAATACTTCTATGAATCGTGATCTCATCAGGACCTAACTCTAACATATCACCTAAAATAGCTATCTTTCTTCCTTTGTCTTGATTTAAAACTTTTTTGGAAATCCATAATGAGTCTAATAGTTTAAAACCAGCTCGCAACGATGTGGGATTACTGTTATAGGAGTCATCAATTAGGTCAAAGTAATAAGCAGAACTACCCTTATTAACATTAACTTCAATATGTTGACTACGCCCTTCCATAGGAAGCCAATTTCGCAACTGTTTAATGGCTATATTTTTATCAGCTCCTATCAAACTCACGGTAGCAACAGCCGCAAGTCCATTTGATGCAAAATGTTGACCAAGAGAATTTAGCTCAAATTTAAATTTTCTCGATCCTTGAATTACCTTAACCTCCAAGGAATGATTCTTAATATTTAATTGATCTAAAACCCAGTCTGGCCCATTCATACCAAACTTTTGAAGTGTAACCGGTAAGCCCTTTAGAGAGCTTTCTATCGTAGATATATGCTCAATATCTGAATTAACTAACGCCAAACCACCCGCCTCTAATCCAGAAAAGATTTCGGATTTGGCCAAGGCTATTTCTTCAAGTTTTTTAAAGTTTGACATATGAACCCTTTTAACTTCAGTAATTAAGGCTACGTGTGGCCTAGCTAATAAACTATGGCCTCTTATTTCCCCTTTTTGGTTCATCCCCATCTCAATAATCGCAAACTCAGTATTTTTTGGCATACGGGCTAAAGTTAATGGTACCCCCCAGTGATTATTAAAGCTTTTATCAGATGCATGTACTATTCCCTGAGACTTCAACGCAATACTTAGCATTTCCTTTGTTGAAGTTTTACCGACAGATCCTGTTACCGCTATTAGCTTGCCTGAGAAACGATCTCTAGCAGCAAATGCCAGTTCTTTTAAAGCTTCTAAAACATCCGCAACCAAGATTAATCGAGAATCGCCAGTTAATCTTTCTGGAATATGAGAGACAAGTGCCGCTGCTGCACCATTTTCAAAAGCTTTATCAAGGAAAGCATGTCCATCCCTTTTATCAGTAAGAGCGACAAAGAGATCGCCTTTTTGCAATGTTCTTGAGTCAATTGAAATTCCATCAACCGCCCAATCACCAGAACCCACGCCTCCAGTGACTTTTTTTATTTCCAATGAAGTCCAAAGAGCCATTTATTTAGTTTCTATCTAATATTTCAATGGCCATACTGGCTTGTTCAATATCATTAAATGGGAAAGCCGTATCTCCAATAATTTGATCAGTTTCATGACCTTTTCCTGCTATTAGCAACGCATCTCCATCCTTAAGCTCTGAAACGCTAACTAGAATAGCTTCGGCCCGATCTCCAATTTCTATTCCCTGCGGACAGCCAGCTAAAATAGCATTTCTTATGAGTTGAGGATCCTCTCCACGTGGATTATCATCAGTTACATAAATTAAATCAGCATGTTGACTTGCTACTCTTCCCATTAAAACTCTCTTGTCTTTGTCTCTATCACCTCCAGCACCAAATATAACAATCAAACGACCCAATACGTGCTGCCGTAAAGAAACTAAGGCATTCTTTAAAGCGTCAGGTGTATGAGCATAGTCAACAAATATTGGCGCACCATTTTGACGTAATCCTGCTAATTGCATTCTACCCGGTACAGGTTTTAGTAAATGTAAAAGATTTTTTACCTGATTGATGTCTTCACCCAAAACAATTGTAAGGCCAAGTGCCATCAGTACATTATTTACTTGGAACTGCCCCACCAAACCCATTCTAAACTGGTAATGAGAATTTGCGTACTTGAATCTAACAGTTTGACCAATTTGATCAGATTTAACCTTATCAATGATTATGTTATTTTCAATTCCGGAACCAATTGTAAAAGTTTTCAAGCCAATCTTATCACAGCGATTTTTTACAACTTCTCCTTTTTCATTATCTTTAAAAATTACAGCTGTCCCATTTTTACTTAATATTCCTTCAAACAAACGCATTTTAGACTCAAAATAATCATCAAAAGTTTTATGATAATCAAGATGGTCGTGAGAAAAGTTCGTAAAAGCAGCAGCACACAGATTTACAGCATCAAGCCTATACTGTGATAAACCATGAGATGAAGCTTCCATTGAGCAATGAGAAATGTTATTTTTTGACAACGTATCAAGTAGTTTATGTAAAGTTATAGGTTCTGGTGTAGTCAGTTTGATATCACTATAATAATCACCATCAACACCGTTCGTACCAATATTGACAGATTTGTAACCTAAAAAGCTCCATATTTGCCTTACGAAGTTTGTAACAGAGGTTTTGCCATTAGTACCCGTTACCGCAATCATAGTTTCAGGCTGCTTATTCCAGAAAAACCTCGATAACTTGGATAAATCCAAACGCGGGTTTTGTGATATAATACAAGGACAATTTAATGACGAGCCAAAGTTTTGTATAACCTTATAACCTAACTTATCAGTCAATACAGCGCTGGCCCCATTTCGTATAGCTTCTCTTGTATATTCAGCGCCATGCTTTTTTGAACCATTCAAAGCTATGAATAAAAAACCATTTTCTATTTTTTTGCTATCTACCGATAACCCTGTTATTTCAACATTTTTTTCTTGATCAGAAATCAAACCTAAGTCACGAAGAGACATTGTTCCTCTGTTCTCTAATGACACTAAAATCTCCTAATTACCAACTAACAATAAATTGTCATTTTCATCGGTTTGAAAATTTGGCTTGATTCCCAATAATGGTGCAACCCGAAAAATAATTTCTGATGCAATTGGAGCAGCGGTCCACCCAGCAGTTCTTCTAGATTTCTTACCCGTTAAAATATTAGGTTCATCCAAGGTTACAAGCAAAACATATTTTGGTCTCTCAACTGGAAATACAGATGCAAAAGTTGTTATATTTTTTTTCTTATAATACCCACCATTCGGTTTTACTTTATTGGCAGTACCTGTTTTGCCAGCGACAGAATAACCATATACGTTAGCTGCACTTGCTGTACCTCTATCAACAACTTGATGTAAGATTTGTATCAATTCCTTAGAGACATTGGTTGATATTATTCGGTCCCCTTTAGTATTTTGCACATTACTATTCAATAAGGTCGGTTTTACCTTCGTGCCACCATTTAGCAATGTTGCAAACGCAGATGCGACATGTAACGGGGAAGAGGAAATACCATGCCCATACGAAATGGTCATTGTTGAAATCTCACTCCAGTTTTTTGGGTATTTCGACTTGATATGACTTGCTTCTACTAACTCAATGCCCGTGTTTTCAAAAAATCCCAAACTTTTCAGAAACTCTTTTTGACGAGTTGCGCCCAGCTCCTTTGCTAACCTTGAAGTTCCAGTATTTGAACTTTCGACAAGTACATCTGTAAAAGATAATTCATCAGGCAAACGATGATAGTTGCTTATTTTATGTTTCCCCCACCAAATTGGACTAGTAGTATTAACAAGAGTATCTGGCTTAACAATACCATCCTCCAAAACAGCTGCAGCAGTAAACACTTTGAAAACCGATCCTAACTCATAAAGCCCTTGTACAGATTTATTGAACAACGGGTTTTCAGATCCTTTTTTACCCTTACCACTTATGGTACGATCATTAGGATCAAAATCTGGTAATGAAACCATTGATATGATTTCTCCTGAATAAATGTCCATCAAAACCGCTGTAGCTCCCTTTGCATTCATTAATCTCATCCCCCCAGAGAGCACATGCTCAATAGCACTTTGAATACCTAAATCTAAAGATAAAATGAGAGGAATTCCTTTTCCTAAATTATCTTGTAAAAACTGATCAAATTTTAATTCTACACCGGCGATACCAACCAACTCAGCTGAATTAACGCCCTCTTTCCCAAAATTTACCCCCCCTAATACATGGCTGGCTAACCGCCCATTAGGATAAAGTCGCATTTCTCTAGGTCCAAATCTTAAACCTGGCTCTCCCAATAAATGAACTGCCTGCATCTGCTCTGGAGATATTTTACGCTTAATCCAGACGAATTTCCTGTCACTCTCAAGTAATTTCATAAGCTTTTCGAATTTTAGCTCTGGGAAGATCTTAGCCAATTCTCCAGCTGCAAAATTCTTATTAATCATCATCTTTGGTTTAGCATACAACGCATTCGTAATTAAATTTGTTGCAAGTATTGAGCCATTTCTATCAAGAATATCCGCTCTTTTTGTTGATGGTTTCGGCATTTGAGACGAAGCGACTGGTTCGATCGGCGTTGTAAGTGAAACTAAGCCCATTTTTAAAGCTATCCCAATGAAAGATAATAATAGAAAACCTGCCAGTACTAACAATCTACTTTCACTTCTAATTCTTGCAAACTTCTCCATTCTTAAGTGTCTTTGTCGTATATTTTCTTTTTCGATGTTATTAGGATTTTGTCCTTTTTTGCGAAAAAAAATCACTTCGCTAATAGGTCTTAATGGCTTTCTTTTCATCGTTTGATCTCTAAAACATTAGAATTAAAATTAGTTTGATTTAATAAATCCATTCCTTTTGTTGATAAATTTTGTCTTTTTACTCCTACCGTCATCAAATCATCAAAATGTTTTGTATTTAATTCTATCAGCCTTAATTTTTCAAAATTTAGATCTGCTAAAGCTCTTAATCTATCCGGTCGATTTAAGTACGCCCACTCTACTCTCAAAACACTTAACTTCTCTTGAATAAAATTAATGTCTTTATTTACAGTTTTTATCAGATTTAAAGTTGACTTGGCTCTATAACTTTCTTGGTAAGCCCAGAACGCAAGGCTAATTACTGATATAGTAATAAAGATATAGGTTATACTTTTCATCTCATTTGAGCTCCCATACCTATAATTGGCAATCCCAATAAATTTTTTTCAATGGGAGCGAGATCAGATTTTAATTTTCTTGCGATCCGCAATTTAGCTGATCGAGCTCGACTATTTGCCTTCACTTCAGCTTCAGAGGCTATAATTTTCTTTTTTGCAAATTTTACAAAACTTGGCTGCAATTTTAACTGGTTTGGTTGATGCCGATTAACCTTTGGGTAGATTTCAGATTTGAGTTTGATAAATCTTTTTACAATTCTGTCCTCCAGCGAATGAAAGGTAATTACAGCTAAAATACCATTAGGAGATAAAATACGCTCCGCCGCTTCTAAAGCCTCTACCAATTCTTCTAATTCATTATTTACAAAAATTCTTAAAGCTTGAAATGTTCTGGTAGCTGGATGGGTTTTAGAAGATTTATATTTAGGAAAACAATCAGAAATCAAGCGCGTCAAAGTTTCGGTTGAATCAATTTCATTATTTTTTCTTTCTTTAACGATGCTACTCGCAATCCGGCGAGACAATCTTTCCTCACCAAAGTTATAGATAATATCAGCTAAATCTTTCTCTGAAAAATTATTCACTACATCAAATGCAGACAAACCAGAACCACTCATCCTCATATCTAAAGGTCCATTTTTTTTAAATGAAAATCCCCGATTTGCTTGGTCAATTTGCATGGAACTTACGCCCAAATCCAACAGCACGCCATCCACAGATTCAAAACCAGACGATTTAGCTATATCTGCTAGTTTACTAAATCGGTCATTAGTGAAAAAAAACCTTGATGGAAATTGCTTTGCCAACACCGATGCAGCAGAGGTAACGGATGGATCTCGATCAATCGCAATAACACTTTTAGCATCAGATTCTAGTAACATTTTACTATATCCACCATCCCCAAAAGTTCCATCAATCCAGACACCAGACAAAGGTTTCAACTGACTAACAAAATCATTCAACAAAACTGGTATATGTCTTGGATATTCAGTGTTTTCCTGAACTCCTGGATTTACCATCAATCCACGCTTTCATTTTCCAGAAGTGTTAAAGGGTCAAAGTCAATATCCTGGCTAGTATACCAGAGGTCAATGTCAGCTTCATGAGCTGAATAAGCTTCAGGTTGCCAAATTTGAAATGTATCGCCAGAAGCCACAAATATAGCATCTGAAACAATCCCTACCTTATCTCTAATTCTTTGAGGCAAAACAAGGCGGCCAGTTTCGTCAATATTGGTGTGTAACGCTTGCCCTGAAAACATTCTTTCCAGTACCCTTCTCGACTTCGAACCTCGTGGTAAAGCAGCAATTCTATCATCAACCTCACTAATCGACGCAACGCTAAAACCTTCTAGAAACTGTCTTTTTGTATTCCCATAAACAATAATTAAGTTAGGATTTAGTCCTGAAGTCCACTCCGGATCATTCTCCTCTAAAACACGGCGAAACGCAGCAGGAATGGAGACCCGCCCTTTTCCGTCCACTTTATGAATACTCTCGCCTCTAAACCGTCTTGTCATCAAATAATTACCATTGCCTTTAACCCTTAAATGAATGACGGCGGACCGTGCTGCTGCCGAAGCTCGATCCGCCGCTTTTGTCCTAATGGACCGGTTTGATAATCGCCACCTGGGGGGGGTGTCTGCTCGCGTTTTTATCAAACCATCAACGACAATTAAGCGGGGCCCGTATGAAACCTGACTTTGCGTGAGGATCTTGATGCCCTCTTAAGCGTCCCGTCTTTATCGTATTATAGGGATGCCATGGGAATTTATGGAAATCAAGGGGATTTTTAGGGCCTAGATCTATTTTTAGAGCTTTAGAAGGTTAAATAAGTCATTAAATGCTGAGATTTTAGCTTATTTAGTAAAATTTTAATAAGACACTACTATATGTGGTAACCATAATTAGATTAATTAATCAAAAAAAACTAAATAAAAAAGTGATTTTTATGAAACAAAAAGTGAACATCATTCTTATATATATTGAAACCAGTAAAAATGTCCAACGATTCGGTTAACCTAAGAATGTAAATATTAAGCCATATTACCAAGTATGAGCTTTTCTGCTAATGCCATATATGCTGAGGCAGCAGCAGAATCTGAAAGGGCTAGCGGCTCACCATTATCAGAGGATAATCTAATATTAAGGTCTAAAGGGATTTGCCCTAAAAAAGGTAAGTTTTGCTTTGCCGCCTCTTTCTTAACCCCATCTGACCCAAAAAGGTCAGCCTCGTTACCACAGGCTGGACAAATATATGTAGACATATTTTCAACCATCCCCAAAATTGGTGTTTTTGTTTTTGCAAACATATTTAATGCTTTTCGTGCGTCCAGAAGAGCAATATCTTGAGGTGTTGAAATAATTATTGCACCGGTTACCTTTGTTTTCTGAGCCAATGTGAGTTGCACATCCCCAGTTCCAGGAGGCAAATCTACAATCAATATATCAAGCTTTCCCCATTTTACTTGGCCAAGCATTTGCTGAAGGGCCCCCATAAGCATTGGACCACGCCAGACCACAGCCTGATCCTCCTCCAACATCAAACCAATAGACATCATCGTAACACCGTGGGCTTGTATTGGTATAATTGTTTTGCCATCTGGAGAGGATGGTCGCGTACTAACCCCCATCATTCTGGGTTGAGACGGACCATAAATATCTGCATCTAATAACCCGACTTGGCGACCTTTTCGTGAGAGTGCGACTGCCAAATTGCTTGACAAAGTTGACTTACCAACACCTCCTTTGCCTGAAGCAATCGCTATAATGCGATCTATGCCCTCTACTACATTTGCCTCTTTTTGTACCTTTGGATGGCCTCCAATAGTTAATTTTGGAGGACTGGACTGCACTGATTTCCGTTCTTTTACATGTGAAGTAAGGACAATTGAAACATCAGAAACTCCATCAATTTCATTTATTTCTTTCTTAGCTTTTTTAATGATCTCACTAAACGCTGAAACTTCAGAACCCTCTACTTCGATTACAAAACTAACATCTCCATGAGAGATACTTAAAGCTCTAATAATGTCAGCTGAAACCATATTTTTTCCATTTGGTGTCAATATAGTCGCTAATACCTCTAAAATTTTACTCTTCAAGTCGTTCATAATTATCACTTTTCTAAACTTTTTTTTAATCTATTCTCAATTAATTGAGTCGTACACCGTTAGTTTAGCTCATATATAACGATCCGCTCTAATTAAAACTTTTCTTTTTAAAAAAGCTAATGAAAATAAATTGAAAAGATCTGCAATTATAAAAGCTATTGTCATGCATTAATTGCATATCGGTTTTGCCTAATTATCTGTTTTTAATTACAGGATTTGATCCTAAGTAAACAGCATAGCAAAAATTAGAAAGTTAAAAATAATGGCAGTAATATCAGACTTACCAAACACAATTAATATTAGGCAGCAATTTGCAAAAAAAATTAAGATTATTTTAGAAAATTATTTCAGAGCAAGATCAATTGCCCTCACAATTAAAGAACTGAATAAGCTATCAGATAGAGATTTAGCTGACTTAGGAATTCATCGTTCAGAAATCACTTCAAAAGCTAGATTAGCTAATAAGAAAATATAGCAACAATATTCTTTTGATTACCTAAGATTAGAACTTCTTATGTTTAAAAAGAACAGGTTGACTTAAAATGCCTGTTCTTTTTTTATTAATTTTATTATTATTAAAAAAGCCTCTTTCCAATTTACTAACAATCCCGTATTGGACAGATCTCACGCAGGTTATGCACCCTTGGAGGATAATCTGCATCATTTATTGGAGACTAATTATGGCTGAAAATTTACCAAACTTAAATGCCACAGCACGATTGGGGACAGGCAAGGGGGCCGCCCGAAAAGCAAGAAGAGAAGGTTTAGTGCCTGGAGTGGTTTATGGTGGAGGAGTAGATCCTCAACCAATCAATGTTAGATATAATGAATTATATAAAATGGTTAAAGCAGGTAGGTTTCTTTCTACTTTATTTAATCTAAAGGTCGAAGGACAAGAAGACGTCAGAGTGATATGTAGGAACGTTCAGAGGCATGTAGTTAAAGACTTACCAACACATTTAGACCTGATGAGGTTACGTCGCTCATCAAGAGTAAACTTATTTATTCCAGTGGAGTTTATCAATGAGGAACAATCACCAGGATTGAAAAAAGGTGGAGTTCTTACCATTGTTCGAGCCGAGGTGGAATTAAAAGTTACAGCAAGTGACATACCGGAAAAGTTAATCGCAGATTTAGATGGATTAGAAATTGGTGATGGTATAACCATATCTAGCATCGATCTTCCGGAAGGTTCGAGAGCGATGATTACTGACCGGGACTTCGTAATAGCCAATATTTCTGCTCCATCTGCACTCAAGTCAACTGATGACGAAGATGAAAGCGGACAAGATGATGGTGACACGGAAGAAACAGAAGAAGATAACAAAGAAAGTTCTGAGGAAAATTCAGAAGAATAAGTCAGTTTCGCTTATAGGAGGGATTGAATTATTAATCCCTCCAAAAAAAATACCAAATTAGTTTTGCTATTAAAGATTTATCTTGTAGAATCTATTGGGAGTGTAGTTTTCACAGTGAGTAATTAATTTGCAAGTAATCGTAGGCCTAGGAAATCCAGGAAAGAAATATGACAGAAACCGACATAATGTTGGTTTCAAAGCGATTGACTTAATTGCAAAGAAAAATAATTTTGGTCCTTGGCGAAGAAAGTTTCAATCTAAGATTTCAGAGGGTTTAATAAAATCCAACAAAATCCTACTGGTAAAGCCAGAAACATTTATGAACAACTCGGGCTTTGCGATAAAAGAGCTTTTTTTATTTTTTAAGTTAAATTCCGATGATTTGGTGGTCATACACGATGACTTGGATTTAAAGGTTGGTAAAATCAAAGCAAAAGTTGGTGGTGGCCATGCCGGTCACAATGGATTAAGATCAATAGACCAACAAATTAGCACAGAATATTTGAGATTAAGAATAGGTATAGACCGTCCAGTGAATAAAAGCCAAGTAGCAAATTATGTCTTAAGCAATTTCTCGGAAAAAGATAATTATACAATTAATAATATTATAAATCTTATCACACAAGATTTTGAGATTTTGGCACATAAGGATATTAAGAAATTTATTAATTCAATTAATCAAAAATTAGAGAAAGTTTCTATTCAGTCAGAGCCCACCGATAGTAAACTTCACGCGAAAGGCCTACCTTCCATTAAAAACTTACTTAATAGCATAATTAAATAAACAGCACATTGGAGCAGCAGTATTGACGGTAAATATAGAAAAATCGATAAATATATTTGGGGAGCAATTAGAATCTTGTTCGACAACGCCAAAAACTGGTTTTTTTAGAAACGGGGCTTGCGACACATGTAGTGAAGATCATGGAAGTCATACTGTATGCGCAATAATGACAGACGAATTTCTTGCGTACTCAAAATATCTTGGCAATGATTTATCGACTCCAAAACCTGAATTTAACTTTCCAGGCCTGAGGAATGGAGATAACTGGTGCTTATGCGCTTCAAGATTTCTTCAAGCACATTTTGAAGGGGTTGCCCCGAAGATCAAGACAAAAGCCACCCATAAAAAAGCATTAGAGGTAATTAACCTTGAAATACTCTTACAGTATAAAAATGATTAACCATCAGTACATACAAACAATCTTACTCACTAATATCAATATTAAGAGCCTTAGCAACGGTAAAAATATCTTTATCACCTCTTCCACACATATTCATCACAATCACATGCTCTTTTGGTAAGAACGGAGCAATTTTTAAGACATGAGCAAGTGCATGGCTAGGTTCCAAAGCAGGAATAATACCTTCTTGCAAACAACATAGCTTAAAGGCTTCCAAGGCTTCCTGATCAGTAATGCTTACATACTTTGCTCTTCCTATCTCATGAAGCCAGCTATGCTCTGGCCCTATGCCTGGATAATCTAAACCAGCGGAAATCGAAAATCCCTCAAGAATCTGCCCATCTTGATCTTGCAAAAGATAAGTTCTGTTTCCGTGTAAAACTCCAGGGCGCCCCCCAGTTAGGGACGCACAGTGCTCCATATTATCATTCACCCCTTTCCCACCAGCTTCAACACCTATTATTTTCACATCAGAGTCATCCAAGAACGGGTAAAATAGTCCCATGGCGTTAGACCCCCCCCCGATAGCCGCTACTAAAGTATCAGGCAAAACCCCATCCCCTTCAGCTAACTGGATTTGCTCTCGAACTTCTTTACCTATTATAGCTTGAAAATCGCGTACCATAGCTGGATACGGATGGGGACCGGCAACCGTTCCTATACAATAGAATGTGTTAGATACGTTGGTTACCCAATCCCGAAGAGCATCGTTCATCGCGTCTTTCAGGGTTCCGCGCCCTGAAGTCACAGGAATAACTTCAGCTCCCAAAAGTTTCATTCTAAACACATTCGGCGCCTGTCTTTCTACATCATGCGCACCCATATAAACGATGCATTTTAGTCCAAAACGAGCGCATACAGTAGCTGTCGCCACACCATGCTGACCAGCACCTGTCTCAGCAATAATGCGTTTTTTTCCCATACGTCTAGCTAATAAAATTTGGCCCAATACGTTATTTATTTTATGTGCTCCCGTATGATTCAACTCATCACGTTTCATATATATTTTTGCGCCGTCGAGATATTCAGTCAGTCTCTCGGCAAAATATAATGGTGATGGCCTACCTACATAATGGGTCCATAAATGACCCATTTCAGTCCAAAAAGACTCATCCGTTTTTGCCCGCTCATACTCCGTCTCAAGATCTAAAATCAACGGCATAAGGGTTTCAGATACAAATCTTCCACCAAATTGCCCAAATCTTCCATTTTGATCAGGACCATTCATAAAACTATTAAAAAGGCTTTCTTCCATTTATACTCTCTTTTTTACTGCATTAATAAAATCTGCTATTCTTAAATTATCTTTTAATCCTGCACTGATTTCTACACCAGAGGAAACATCAACTTGTTTAGCTCCAGAAACCCTTATAGCCTCACAAACATTAGAAGAGTTTAATCCACCTGCAAGAAACCAAGGCATAGTAAAACGTTTATTTGATATTAATTTCCAATCAAAAGCAGCCCCGTTCCCTCCTGGTAACAACATGTTTGGCGAAGGTTTGGTATCTATTAACAGTTGATCACAGATTTCCTCATACTTTTCAATCTCCTCCAGATCTGATTCTTCCGAAATACCAATAGCCTTAATGATTGGAATATTAAAAGTCTCTCTGATCCTCCGAACATGATCAGGAGTCTCATCGCCGTGTAACTGAATATAATCTAAAGAGATTTTTGTTATGCTTTTTTCCAAGTCTCCAATTGTTGGATTTACGAATAAACCAACCTTTTTTATAGTGCTAGGAATTAATTTTGACAGTTGAATCGCTATATTCAAATTTATATTTCTTGGAGATTTTTTATAAAACACAAAACCAATATAACTTGCTCCACACTTAACCGAATGCACTACAGATGATTCAGTATTCAGCCCACAAATCTTAACCTTAATCATTTGGTCTCTAACTTTCTCAAATTTAACATTAATCTCTATCGATCAAATTCAATATTTCAGAATCGCCATCTGAGTTTCTGGACTTTAACTTTTTCTTTTCATTCTGTAAAAATTTTATATCTTTATTAGCTTGCTTCAACTTAACCCTATATTTACGCTCTCTAAAGTATTCGAAAAAAAATCCGAGTAAAAGTCCGAGCACCAATGTAGGGTAAAGTATCACAAAAAACGGAAGAGAATAAGTTGACTTCAATCCCAAAACCCCGACAAAATTATCAGGCAGAATACGAACCTCAATAATTTGATTGTTTGATATGGCAAAAATAATCAGTACTATTCCGATAATAGTCAATAATAGGAATTTTATGTACTTCAAAAATCGATCCTTTCCAGAATTAGTTAATTCCTATTAAGTCGATCCCGTAATAACTTCCCAGTCTTAAAAAACGCTACGTGCTTCTCCCCCACATCAACTGCTTCACCAGTTCTAGGGTTGCGTCCTAATCTGGCTTTACGCTTCTTAACTGAGAAGGCTCCAAAACCCCTTAACTCGACTCGATCACCTGCTGCCATGGCATTTATAATCTCATCAAATATTGTACCCACTATTCTTTCCACATCCTTTTGATACAAATGTGGGTTCTCATCAGCAATTTTTTGAACTAGTTCAGAACGTATCATTCCAACCCCCATTAAAATCTTTTTTACCGTTATCGGAGGATTGTTACAGATTTAATGCTAAGTGGGAATAGGTTGTTAAAGAGATAATGTAATAATCACAACATTTTTATCCCAAAAAACATTTTTTTCCAAAAAAAATAAGAAATTAAGTTATGATTTTCCATACCAATTACTGTCTAGAACTTTTTTTAAAAACGATTCGAAATTTGACGCAAAACTCATTGCGCCAAATCACAATATCATTTTTCGTCTTGGTCTTTAAGAGCTGCTCCCAAAATATCGCCTAAAGAAGCACCTGAGTCAGTGGACCCATATTGCTCAACAGCTTCTTTTTCTTCTGCAATTTCCCGAGCTTTAATGGAAAGTCCAAGCTTACGTGATTTAGAATCAAGACTTGTAACACGCGCGTCTATTTTATCACCCACCGAAAACTTGTCAGGTCTTTGTTCAGACCTATCTCGAGACAAATCAGAACGGCGAATAAATGATTTCATTCCATTAAAATTAACTTCAATACCCCCTTCTTCGATTGAAGTAACCTCAACGGTTATGACTGCGCCACGTTTAACTCCGTCTACAGCCTCAACAAATTGATCAGATCCAAGCATCTTAATGCTTAAAGAGATACGTTCTTTTTCAACATCAATTTCTGACACTCCAGCTTTTACCAAGTCACCTTTCTTATAATCCTTTATAGCTTCTTCGCCCGATTTATTCCAATCAATATCAGATAGATGAACCATACCATCGATGTCATCTTCGAGTCCTATGAACAAACCGAATTCAGTAATATTCTTAATTTCACCCTCTACTTGGCTGCCAACAGGATGTAGTCTTTCAAAACTTTCCCAAGGATTACCTTGAGTTTGCTTCAGACCCAAAGAAACTCTCCGTTTTGCGTCATCGATTTCCAAGACCATAACTTGTACTTCTTGAGAGGTAGAAACTATTTTTCCTGGATGCACATTCTTTTTTGTCCAGGACATTTCTGAAACATGCACTAACCCTTCGACACCTGCTGCAAGCTCAACAAATGCTCCATAATCGGTAATGTTTGTCACACGACCAGTATGAACAGATTCCAGTGGATAGGATGCCGCAACGACATTCCATGGGTCCTCTTCTAACTGCTTCATGCCAAGGCTTATTCTGTGAGTATCCTTATTAATTTTTATAACCTGGACATTTATTGTTTCGCCGATCGTAAGTATTTCAGATGGATGATTAATTCTTCGCCACGCCATGTCAGTCACATGTAATAAACCGTCGACTCCTCCTAGATCAATAAAAGCACCATACTCAGTAATATTTTTAACAACGCCCTCAACAGAGTCACCCTCTGCCAATTTACCAACAACCTCAGCCCTTTGCTCAGCGCGTGATTCCTCTAAAATAGCCCTTCGCGAAACCACTATATTACCGCGTCGTCGATCCATTTTCAAAATTTGAAAAGGTTGCTTCATTCCCATTAACGTGGAAGCATCACGAACAGGTCTGACATCCACCTGAGAGCCTGGTAAAAATGCGACCGCTCCACCAAGATCAACCGTAAAACCACCTTTCACACGTCCAAAAATAGCTCCATCTACCCTAACTTCATCACTATATGCTTTTTCCATTCGATCCCAGGCTTCTTCACGCCTTGCCTTTTCTCGAGATATTACAGCTTCCCCTTTTGAATTTTCAACTCGTTCAAGATAAACTTCTACTTTATCGTCCAGATTTATCTCTGGAGCTTCCCCAGGATTTGCAAATTCTTTTAGCTCCACTCGACCTTCCATTTTAAACCCAATATCGATTATAGCCTGTCCAGCCTCAATTGCTATCACAGTACCTTTAACCACAGAACCTTCTTTTGGAACATCAAGTTCGAAACTTTCATTAAGGAGTGTTTCGAAATCCTCCATAGTAACAGATGCAGACATACGGTCTATTTCCTTTTGTTTATTTTTCTGGCCACAGAGTTGTATCCCCGGGTCTTTTGGTTTCTTGACACAAACTAGAGACAAGCAATAAAGTAGCAAAGTACTTATCTTTTAAAAGCTTATATGGCAGTCCAAAGTCGTAATTCGGCGGCTTATAAAACAGATTTAACAAGGACACAAGCAAAAGACTTAAGAACCACTTTTTTTAAGCTCTTTCTTAACAAATTCTTCTACGATCTTAAACGCCTGCTCAATGGACAGCAATGATGTATCAATTAAAATAGCATCAGTAGCTTTGAGTAATGGCGAATGATCTCGTTTAGAGTCAATTTCATCTCGCCTTATAATCTCCTCACTAACTTTTTCCAAATTAGTTTTTACACCTCTTCCAAGCAGTTCAATGTAGCGCCTACGAGCCCTTACTTGCGCAGTTGCACAGATAAAAAATTTAATATCTGCATCTGGACAAATAACTGTGCCAATATCCCGACCATCCAGAATTACCCCTCCAGATCTCTTGGAAAATTCTGTTTGAAAACTCTGCAAGTAGGATCTTACTTCAGGAATAATCGCAACTTTTGAAGCTTCTTTTGAAATAACTGGATCACGAAGATTTGATTTCATTAAATCATCTTGCGTCAGATTTGATGCTGCAATCTCAGGCTTAACTCCCTCATTGAGCGATTTTGAGGCAACTGCTCGATACAAGAGACCAGTGTCAAGATAAGCAAATTTAAATTTTTTCACTAATTTTGCCGCTATCGTTCCTTTTCCGGCTGCGGCAGGTCCATCTATTGCAATTACGAATTTCAAAGAGGTTCTCTTCTCATTTCTGCACCAAGTTTTGTCATTAAAGTAAAAAAGCTTGGAAAGCTCGTATCGATCGAACGTACATCATCTACAGTAATTTTATTTTTTGATGCCAATCCAAGACATAGGAATGACATTGCCACCCTGTGATCTAAGTTACTCTCACATAGAACACCACCAGAAACTGACCCCGCACCATTGCCAAAAATTTCCATTGAATCTTTATCATCAAAAACAGACACTCCACATTTTCTTAATCCAGTCGCAATAGAAGAAATCCTATCTGATTCCTTAACACGTAACTCACTAACCCCAAAAAATTTAGTTCGACCAGTGGCGCACGCAGCAACACAAGCTAATATTGGATATTCATCAATCATAGACGGAGCCCTATTTTCGGGAACATCGACTCCTTTCATCTCTGGTGAGTAACGCGCTCTGATATCTGCAATTGGCTCACCATTATCTTCACGCTGATTTTCAAAAGTTATATCAGCGCCCATTTCAACTAATGTTTCATAGATACCATTTCTGGTTGGATTTAAATTTATATTAGGCACCACCACATCAGAGTCGTTAACAAGCAATGCCGCACAAACAATAAAAGCTGCAGATGATGGGTCCCGGTTGATCCTTAAATTCTGAGCCTTAAGCTCTGGATGACCTTTTAATACCGTTACCCATCCCTCGTTTGTTTTTTCTGTTTTAATTTCAGCACCAAATGCACTAAGCATGCGTTCAGAATGATCTCTCGTTAGTGTGGACTCAATAAAGCTGGTTTCTCCTGGCGCATTCAGACCCGCTAAAAGCACTGCTGATTTTACTTGAGCCGACGAATGAGGGCTATTGTAATCAATAGGTAAAGGATTCTTCGCTCCAACTAAAGTTAAAGGTAAAGTGTTTTTGTTTCTACCATAAATGTTCGCCCCAAATTCCCGAAGTGGCTCAACAATTCTTTTCATCGGACGAGTTCGCAATGATGAATCTCCAGTAAAAGTCACACTAATGTCACATGTAGAGGTTGCACCCATGATCAATCGAACTGAGGTGCCAGAATTTCCACAGTCAATAATATCTTCTGGGGAAACAAACCCACCAACACCCACACCGCTTACGACCCAGTCTCCATCATAATGTTTATAGATTTGGGCTCCTAGTAATCGCATCGCAGCAGCAGTGCTCATGACATCAAACGAGTCCAATAAACCGCTGATTTTAGTTTCACCAAAGGCCAATGAACCAATAATTAAAGCCCTATGAGATATTGACTTATCTCCAGGGATATCTGCTGAGCCGCGTAAAGATCCATTCTTGAATGCCGAAAAACTTATCGCTTTTCC
>TARA_B110000008_G_scaffold108698_1_pt1 | contig 20743 bp, 27 predicted proteins | sample TARA_B110000008 | Tara Oceans TARA_B110000008 (sample SAMEA4396496) | marine metagenome | biome: Westerlies Biome; feature: [DCM] deep chlorophyll maximum layer (ENVO:01000326); material: water (ENVO:00002006), including particulate matter (ENVO:01000060) such as... | depth 40 m
TCTATCACTAAATCTATGGAGTCATCATTTAAAATTTCCTCAAAATTATCAGTAAGTAAATCTTCATTTACTTCTCTATCTTTTGAGAGATCAGATACTAAAACTTTTTTTATGACAAGTTGAACAATATCATTATCTAAATTCTGCAAACGAGAAATAACGGCAGACCCAATATTTCCTGCACCCAAAACTGCAACTGAATATGTGTTATTTTCCATATTTAGTAAGGATAAATGCTATTTAGTTTGAAACAACAAGAAATTTAATGCTAGGAGATTTTTTCTCGAACTATCTTACTTACAACTGAACCATCTAAACCATCAGATTTAGCCATTACTGCACCAATAATTTTTCCCATTTGAGACATATCTACTTCACCCATCTCACTTAAAACTTCATCAACTATTTTGGATACTTCCTCTTCACTCAATTGTTCAGGCAACCACTGACTCAAAAAATCAATTTCAAATTGAATCTTCTTGGCCATTTCTATACCTCTATCACCAAGTGATTGATACTCCTCTACTGCTTTAACCATTTTTTTAACATATGAAGAAATAACTCCAAGTACAAGTTCATCAGTGGCCTCTTCGCCTTTTTCAGATTTCTTTTTTGCTATCTCAGTTTGTACTTGTCGAATAGCATCTAATTTAGGTTTATCTTTTGCCTTCATAGCTTCCTTTAAGGAAGAACTTAAATCATCTATTAATGCCATACGCTCACTTTCTATATAACTGCATTGTATCAGGAATGTCTGTCACTATACCGTATATATCCATTTCTATATATCGTTGAAAATCATTTTCATTATTTACTGTCCAAAGCACAGTTCTCTCTTTCGGGAGATTAAAACTTCTACTATCAATTAAATTATGTTTAACCATAAAAAATAAATTATCATCATGATTTGATAGAGACTGAGCCTGATAAATGTCTTCTTCTTTATCAAAAATAATTCCATATCTACAATTGAAAAGTGATTTAAATGACTGGATTGATTTCCAATTAAAAGATGAAACAATATCTCCAGCATCAAAAATTCCTAACATCTTTTGATATAGAATATCTATCTCTGTATCTGTCAAAGTATCAGTTTTTATTTCAAAATTGACTTTTCCTTTGATCTGCTCTCTTGAAGTTAACGTAATATCTTGTGATGACTCTAAAGCTATATTAATTTCATTAAGTGTAAGATCTTTAATTAAATCATTACCAATATTTGGATCATGGAATAATATTAAATTATTATCTTTTGTTAATCGAACATCTACCTCAACATAATCGCAATAGTCAAATGCTTTATTTATACCTGTAAAGGTATTTTCTTCATAAATTTTAGGCAATCCTCTATGACCAAAAATTTTTTTCATTTTCTCACCATATAAGTAAAAGTTTAGTACTATTAAATTATCAAGCTTGTGAAATATTTCACAAAGTACCAAGGATAGTGCAAATGTTAAATTTTGATTTAGAACAAGAAGATTGGATGTTAGAGGGAGAGTGCGCAAACACAGACTCTGATGTTTTTTTTCCAGTCGGCTCATCTATGAAAGCAATGAAAAAAGTTAATGCTGCTAAATTAATTTGTGCCGAATGTCCAGTAGTAAACGAATGCCTTGATTATGCCATAAGAACAAACCAGGATTCAGGTATTTGGGGTGGGACTACTGAAGATGAAAGAAAATCAATAAGAAGACAGTATAGAAAAACTGGCCTAGTAGTTAATCACTAGAAACTAACCCTGCTCCCCTTTTATTATCATCTTCATCATTGAATTCTATTGCTTGAATCAAGCTTGTATTTAGTGCTATTTCTCCATCCTCATCAGAGTGAAGATAAAAATCATTTGAAGAAGACAGCTTCTTAATTTCAACTAAAAACTTTTCTTTATCATCAACCTCTACTTCGATTCCAGATGTAGAACCAACCATATAAATTTTTGCTTTTAACTTACCCGCCATATTGTCTCCTTATAAAACGTTTTCACCCATGAATAGGGCGGAAACAGAATCGTCTGTAAATATTGATGTTAGTGCATTTGCAATTATTGTTGAAACACTTAGAACTTCAACATTGCCTAATTTTGCAGAATTCCCATTTTGGAGAAGAGTATCAGTAACGACTATATTATCTATCGGGGCATCTTGAAGATTTTCTACTGCACCATCTGAAAATATACCATGTGTTGCAGCAACATTTACAGATTTTGCACCACGCTCTTTCAAGATTCTAGCCGCAGCAGAAATGGTACCTCCTGTATCAATAATATCATCAAGTAAAATGGCATGTCTGTCTTCAACTTCACCAATTACAGTAAATGATTTAACTTCATTATGAATCTTTGGATCTCTTTTTTTATGAACAAAACCAACATATGCTTCTAAGTGTTTTGCAAAAGTGGTTGCTCTTTTAACCCCTCCCGCATCAGGAGAAATTATTGAGATCGGAGATTCAAATTTTTCTTTAAAATACTCAACGAATAGTGGGAGTGCGGTTAAATGATCAAAAGGTTGGTCGACAAACCCTTGAATCTGTTGAGTGTGTAAGTCAATTGAAACTAATCGATCAACCCCGGCTGCAACAAACATATCTCCAATTAATCTTGCTGAAATGGGTTCTCTAGGTAATGCTTTTTTATCCTGTCTTGAATATGGATAAAAAGGTAAAACAGCTGTAATTCTTTTTGCCGAAGCACGTTTTAAAGCATCAACCAAAAGGAGCTGCTCCATAATGGTCTTATTGATATCCCCTGAATGGCTTTGCATTACAAAACAGTCGGCTCCTCTTACACTATCACCGAGTCTTAAATAAATTTCTCCGCTTGCAAATAATTTTTTTTCGACTTCAGAAAGCTCCGTTCCCAAATTAGATGAAACTTTTTGTGCTAACTCAGTATTTGATGATCCAGAAAATATAAGCATTTTCTTTTTTCCTGGTTGTTCAATCATTTCTTATTTTTCCTATCAACATAACCATCTATATTTTTTTGATCACTGCGTTCAATACCTAAAGCTTTTTCGGGTACATCTTTTGTAATGACTGACCCAGCTCCAATCATGGCTTCCTTGCCAACAGTTATAGGAGCAACAAGCATTACATCTGAGCCAATAAAAGCCCCATCTTGAATACTTGTTTTATGTTTATTTTTTCCATCATAATTTACAGTTATGGCACCAGCAGAAAAGTTTACTTCCGTACCTAGTTCGGCATCTCCAACATAAGCTAAATGAGGAATTTTGCTTCCTTTTCCTATTTTTGATTTCTTTGTTTCTGCAAAAGCACCAACTTTTACATTATCTGCTAATTCTGATCCGGGTCTTATGTGTGCAAATGGTCCAATTATTCCATTAGATTCAATTTTTGCCTCATCAATTACAGAATTGACTACTTTAGAACCTTTTCCGATATGTGAATTATTAATTTGAGCATTAGGACCTATCTCACAACTTTCCTCAATAATAGTTTTTCCTTTTAAATGAGAATTTGCATATATTTTTGTACCGCCTGCAATTTTTACTGATTCGTCAATATATGTTGATCTTGGATCTTGAAAGTAGACACCCTCTTCCATAAAATCCTGAATTATTTTCTTTTGCAATGTGTCTTCAACTTCATTTAGTTGGCCCATCGAATTAATTCCTTGTATTGAATGTTCGTCTACCTGTACTATAACAATATCTTTTTTTTGATTATTTGCAATACCTATTAAGTCAGTTAAATAAAGTTCTCCTTGTGCATTTGCAGTATCAAGTTTTTTTATATATTTTGTTAAAAAAGCTTTCTGAAAACAGTAAATTCCAGAGTTAATTTCATTAATTTTTTTTTGATCTTCTGAACAATCTCGTTCTTCAATTATTTCAACTGTGGAACTACTTCTGACTACCCTTCCGTAACCAAATGGGGCAGATACATTCGAAGATATAAAACCAACGCAGGATTCACTTGATATAACTTGATTAATTAATTCTTCAATATCATTCTTATCAATTAATGGAACATCTCCTGGAATAACAAGAATATATTCAGAATTATCTTCCTGAAAAGAAGGAGATTCCACTACTACAGCAACAGCATGTCCGGTGCCATTTTGTTCATTTTGAATAATATTTCTTACGTCTTTTGGTAAGGATTCTATTACCTGCTCTGCCTCATGACCAACAACAACATATTTATCTTGAATATCTGAGATTGTATCAATTGCATAAGATATAAGCTTTTTTCCTAAAACGGTATGCAAAACCTTTGGTAAGTTGGACTTCATCCTTGTCCCTTTACCTGCTGCTAAAATAATCCCTGTAATACTCATTTGATCAAAATTTGCTGGGGGAGAAGGACTCGAACCCTCAACGTTGGGACCAAAACCCAATGTGTTGCCAATTACACCATCCCCCAATTGTTATGCAAATATATTCTAATCATCATTTTGAGAGAAACTACAATCAATTTTCTTTGTTATGTAAATTGATTGTAGATTAAAGTTTTCAGCAGATAACTCTTTGTATTTTGTTGGATCATCAATAATTGCAAACAAAGAAGAACCACTTCCGGTCATGTAAAACTTTTCATTTAACTTAGTTTCTAAATCATTTTTGATATCAACAATCTCAGGCTGTACGAGCGCTGCAGCATCAAATAAATCATTATAAATATCAATCTGATTCCATTGATATTTGAAGGTGTCTCTCTCATTCAATTTGTCATACTGATTGAAAACATCCTTTGTTCCAAGACTAAATTTAGGAACTGTAATTAATAGATCCATGTTTGTAATTCCCTTCAGGGGCGTAATCTTATCTCCTATACCCTCCACTTTTGCAGCACTCCCGTAAACAAAAAATGGAACATCGCTACCTATAAAATGGGCTATCTCAGTATATGGAGGAACATTAAGTTCATACTCTTTACATAGGTAGCTTAGGATAGTACCAGCATCAGAGCTACTACCTCCTAACCCAGCCTCCATTGGAATATTTTTAAGAATATTTATCTTGAATTTCTTATCAAAGTTTGGATTGAATTTTTTAATTAATTCAAGTGATTTGTGTACTGTGGTCTGGACCCCGTTGAGTTCTTTTTTATCAAACTCAATAATATTTTTATTGTTTTCTAAAATTTCTATTTCATCAAAAATACCAATTGGAATTATGTCAGATATCAGTTCATGCAAGTTATCCTGTGTCACTCCTAATATTTTTAAATTTAAATTGATTTTTGCAGATGAAAGGAGCTTCACTGTAAAGCCTTCGCTATTCTAAGATACTCGTTAGGACTTAAGTTACCTGCTCTACTGTTAATATCAATATCTAATTGTTCAAGTTCGCTTTCGTGAATAATTGAAGATAGAGATGTTCTCACTTTTTTTCTCCTTTGTTGAAATGCGACTTTTGAAATTTTAAAAGCATTAAATCGAACCTCTTGATCTATTAAAGACTCTCTCTGAATTGTTATTACTGATGAGGTAATTTTAGGAGGAGGATAAAAACAATTATTCGACACATCGAATTGAATTTTAGCTTCTGTAAATAATCCAAATAATACTGATAAAGCTCCGTAATCATCACTTTCTTGATCTGCAACTATTCTTTGGGCTACTTCTTTTTGAACCATTACAACATACCTATGTATAACGGGAACTTCTGTAATAAGTTTTACTAAGAGTCTTGTACCAATATTATATGGGAGGTTTGAAACAAAAATCCACCATGGACCTGTAAGTTGAGAGTAGTCAAAAGTCATTGCATCTTCGTTAAATATTTCTAGATTAGGTACATCTTGAAATCTTGATTTAAGTAACTCAGAAGCATCTGAGTCAATTTCTACAGCTTTAATCCTGTAATTATCTTTTAAGAGCTCATTTGTTAGGGAACCTGTACCCGGTCCAACTTCAATAATCGGATCTGCTAATTGACCTTGAACGAGTTTAGTAATTTTTCTTGAAATATTGGTGTCGATTAAAAAATTTTGGCCTAGTTTATGACTGGGTTGTTTCTCTAATTTCTCTATCCAGTCATACTCATTCATTTGGAATCCTTGAAAGTAGCCTATTGCTGTTCGCAATTGTTATTGAGGAAAGCTCTTCGAGGGTGGTTCCTATTAATTCAGATACTTTTTTTGCAGTGTACATAATATATGAAGGTTTGTTTACTTCTCCCTTATGCGGGTTTGGTGCCAAGTAAGGTATGTCTGTTTCCAAAAGTAATTTATTTGTAGGAATTTTCGTTACAGCTGAATGAAGATCATGTGCAGTATCATATGTCACAATTCCAGATATAGAAAAATATACGTTCAGATCAATAAATTTTTTAGTCCACCTGTTACCGCCTGTCCAGGAATGAAGAATAATTGGATTCGAGTAAGCGCCTTCGGATAGTACATCAAACATATCTGAAAAACTATCTCTGCAGTGAAGAATGACGGGTTTAGATAACTGATTTGCAATATCTAGATGATATTTAAGACTATTAATTTGATTCATTTTAGAAGATAGATTTCTATAATAATCTAGTCCCGTTTCTCCAATTAAATCTGCTTCATTAAACAAGTCATCAAAAGTTTCTTTCAGTATTTCAAATGCATCAGCTTCATGTGGGTGAAGACCAGCTGACCAATAGGATTCTTTATCTAGCGATTTTGAAACACTCCTCGCTTGTATAGAGGATTCGACATCAACTCCTGGAATAATTAAATACTCAAGATTGTCTAGGTACAGATCCTCAATGTTGTCTTTTGTTAGTTGCAAATGACAGTGAGTATCAACCCATTTAAATTGCTCTAAAGTTTCATTTTTATTCACTACTATATAAGCATAGGATTAAATAAGAATATGAGTAAAGGTAACATAAGTAAAATTGATAACCTAGGTAGAGTTGTAGTGCCTAAATCAATAAGAAAAGCACTAAATATTCAGTCAAACTCAGAAATATCTATGTATGTTGAAAATAGGAAGCTAATAATTACAAAAAGTAATCAAATTTGTTCATTATGTGACACAAAGGATATATCACATCAGTTAAAGGATAAGTTTTTATGTAATATTTGTATTTCTGATATTAAAGATCTTTAATCCTATCGTATATATCATTTGCTGAATACGAAGTTATATTTGAAACTGCTTTTGCTATCTCTCTTTTAGGTACTTCATTCTCTATAAATACTTTTAAAGACGCATCTAAATCAAAGTTTACAATCTCTTCTTTTTCTGAAGGTGAAATTACAAGAGTTAGCTCACCTTTTAGCTGCTTATCTAGTAAGTGCTCTTTTACTTCTTGGATTGAACCTCTATAGATAGTTTCAAATTTTTTTGTTAATTCTCGACAAACTACAATTTGTGAATCTAATCCCTGCTCATCAAAGAAAGATAAATCTTTACTAATTCTTTTAGGGGAAGTAAAACAAACTGAAGTCATTGTAGAGTTTAATAATTTCAGGGCAAAGTCAATTTTTTCTTTTCCGGCTTTAGGTATAAATCCAAGAAATTGAAACTCACTCAAATCAAATCCAGAAATTGTTAAAGCAACAAGAATGCTAGATGGTCCTGGAATTGAAATAATTTTATTTTTTTTTGATACTAAATAAGATATCAATTCGCTCCCAGGATCAGAAATTAATGGAGTTCCTGCATCTGAAATCAAAGCGATGTGTTTACCTTCTTGAAGTAAGGATTCAATTTCATTTATTTTTTTATGTTCATTTCCCAAAAAATATGAACTTACCGGTGTTTTAATTTTAAAGTGATCAAGTAGTTTCTTAGCTCTTCTTGTGTCTTCACAATATATTAAGTCGACATTCTTTAATGTTTCTAAAACTCTTGTAGAAACATCTTCAAGATTTCCAATTGGGGTTGGGCAGATATAAAAAGTACCCACAAAGTTACAAGTCACCTAACTGGTTTGCAACTTCTTCAAATAAATTCATATCTTGGGTTAAAACTAATTTTACGAAATTACTATCTCTTGATATCCAAACATTTGTAGAGCCTTTATAAATAGTGCCTTCATATTTCATTTCAGATTCTGTAAATCTTTGTTGGGATTCTGCCCATAGAATATAAGTCTGATAGATTTCATCTAAATCAACACTTGTATCACCGCTAATTTTTACAGTCATTATTAAATTACCAGAAGAATCTGTGTAGTCCTTCCATGAACCACCACCAATACCTACTGCTGCTGTAATTGCATCTATAGGACCAACAGTGCTTTGTAGTAGATAGACCAAGTCCAAAGAACCTATTGTTCCTTCATCAATTAATTCAAAGTTAGGAATAGTCAAAGTCGAAATATCAACTGCTTCATATCTTTCATTAGTAAAAAATTTTGAAGAGTCATATATCTGCTCAGAAGTAGGTAGATTTGTTAAGCCTGTTTCTTTATATTCAGATAAAGCTTCATTTAAAGCAGTCATTTTTCCTTGATTAATAATTTCCCTCGCAAGTATTGGGCCATATGTGTAATAGAGGTCGGAAGGAATATAAAAATAAGTTGGTAAAGCAACACGACATGAAATATTTGGAATTTGGGCCTGCATAGTTTGACGATCATATGAGTCAAGTCCATCTACCCACTTGCCCTCAACCCAATCAGCTTGCGCTTCCATTAAAGCTCTTATACCTGGATAATTAGAAAAATCATCTAGCTCATCCATCTCTTGATACCACTCAGATATTTCAAAATGTTGTCCTTGAAGAGAGTGAACTAATTCATGGACAATCACTCTTTGCTCATAAAAATTTAGTTTTTTCTGTCCCGGTCTAATTGGCAATCGTAATATCTTATCAAGTAAGTTATAGGAACCAGCTGAAAAGCATCTTTGAAATTCAACTTGTAAATTTAAAAGTTGGTCTGGTGAAAAATCATTTAGACCCCACATATTTTCAGAAAGTACAGCCCTTTCCCACTCTCCATCTTCATAGTCTTCTTCAAAATCATCAAGAAAAGATAAAGCATTATATTCTTGATAGTCATTCAATGTATATAAGTGATATAAAGGATCTTCAGTGTATTCAAGTCCAATCCTTCTTTCAATAAATGCCATCAATTCAACTAACTGTTCTTTCATTTCTAGTGGAGGTTCTTGCAGTTCAAGACCAAATTCGTCAAGCGCATACGGTTCTTCAATTAAAACAGTTGTAGTAGTTGAAGTTGTAGAAGAGCTTGTTGTGGAATCAGTATTTAGAACTTCTGTGGAAGATTCTTCTGAATCGATAGCTACAGGCTGATTTTCAGAAGAACATGAGATAAGAAGTAAAACCAAAAAAGTTAATAAATATTTTTTCATAGGTATTCAGATTACATGTATTCTATTATTTATAAAAACAAATGGAGGAAAATTGATTAAGGAATTTAGAGACTTCATCAATAGAGGTAACGTTGTTGAACTTGGTGTTGCATTTGTAATGGGTGCTTCTTTCAAGTCTCTAGTTGATGTTTTTACAAAGAAACTCATTGAACCAGTTATAGGTATGATAATTAATTTACCAAACTTAGAAACACTAGGTTTATTTGGTGACGTAGACCCATCATCAGGAATTAAAGCAGGTTCATTTGGTGCGTTCTTGGGAGAGGTTATTAACTATACGATTATCGCATTTGTAATGTTTTTAGTAATTAAAGCTTATAACCATTTTGAAAATGCGGTATCTGATGATGAAGACGAGACTGTTGTCGCTGCTGAATCTAAAGAGGTTCAATTACTAAAAGAGATAAGAGACGGGATAGATAAAATAAATAAATAAAATTCATGAAAGAAAATAATTTAAAGGATTTATTCAATTACGCACTCGAACAAAATACTAAAGTGCGAAGAGGAATAATTTACTCAATACTTAATAAAATATTTGATCTAGCTCCTCCAGTTTTGATTGGTGTTGCTATTGATATAGTTGTAGAAGGGTCTGATTCGTTTATTGGTAATCTTGGATATACCGATAGGCGTCAACAGTTAATAATCCTTGCAGTCATAACTTTTATCATTTGGGGTCTAGAATCTTCATTTGACTACATTGCAGCAGTTACTTGGAGAAATATTTCACAAGATATTGAGCACTCTTTGAGAACAGACACTTTTAATAATGTGCTTGGTCTTGATTTAGCTTTTTTTGAAAATAAATCATCCGGAAGATTAATGGCAATCTTAAATGATGACGTAAATCAGTTAGAAACATTTTTAGATAATGGTGCAAATAGACTTGTACAAACGGCTACTACTGTTTTAGTCATTGGTGGTACTTTTCTATATATTTCACCATTAGTTGCAGTTTTTGCATTTATTCCTATACCTATAATTATTTTTGGATCGCTGAGATTTACAAACAGAATCGCAGATCGCTATACCAAAATTCGAAACGATATTGAAAACTTAAATGCAAATCTTTCAAACTCTATTACGGGAATACTTACAGTAAAAAGTTTTAATAGAGAAAAGAAAGAAAGTGAGAGAATAACAACATCATCCCAGGAAGTTAAAAGTGCAAACTATCATGCAATAAGACTTTCTGCAGCATTTATTCCAATTATTCGAATAGCAATATTATTTGGATTTACAGCAACATTACTGATAGGTGGATTTTTGGCTTTAGATGGGGAAATTAAAGTTGCTACTTATTCTGTAATGTTATTTATTACGCAAAGATTACTATGGCCGTTAACCGAACTGGGTGTAATATTTGATGCATACCAAAAAGCAATGGCATCATTCAGACGCATTCTAAATTTAAAAAATACAATTCCAACAATAAATAATGGAAGTAAAAAACTAGAAGACTTTAATGAAAAAATTGAAATCTCTGACCTAAATTTTGAGTATGTTGAAAATTTTCCAGTATTGAACAATATTTCTTTAGATATTAAAAAAGGTGAAACGTCAGCGATTGTTGGGAGTACTGGTTCTGGAAAATCTACATTGATAAAATTGATTCTTAGATTATATGATGCCACTTCAGGAGAAATAAAAATTGATAAAAATGCTATTAAGGATTTAGAAATTGAAAGTTTGAGAAATAAAATTGGATTAGTTAGCCAAGATATTTTCTTATTTGAAGGTACAGTTTTTGAAAATATTGCTTACGGAAATCTTAATGCTACTGAAGAAGAAGTATGGGAGGCAGCAAAATTATCTGAATCTGATAAATTTATAAATTTATTACCAAATAAAGAAAACACTATTGTAGGTGAAAGAGGTCAAAAACTTTCTGGAGGTCAAAGACAGAGAATATCAATAGCTAGAGCTATTTTAAAAAATCCAGAAATACTAATACTCGATGAGGCAACATCAGCTGTTGATAATGAAACTGAAGCAGCTATTCAAAGATCTATAAACACACTTAAAAAAGGTAGAACAGTAATTGCAATAGCTCATCGTTTATCCACTATTAGAAATGCAGAAATTATTTATGTATTAGAAGAGGGAAAAGTTGTTGAATCAGGGAATCACGAGAGCCTTTTAGATATTGAAGGTGTTTACTCAAAACTGTGGTCTGTTCAAACAGGTGAGAAAATCAATTAATTTTATCTGCAATAAATTCACCGATAGCCAAGGATGCGGTTGCTGCCGGACTAGGTGCATTTAATACATGTAATGAATTATTAGCTTCTTCAAAAACAAAATCATCAATTAAGTCTCCATTAGAACTAACTGCTTGAGCTCTGACGCCAGCTACTCGTGGTTTTAAATCACTTAGTTCTACATCAGGAATGTAATTTAATATTTCTTTTAAAAATACTCTTTTGTTTAATGACCTATACATTTCTGAGACTCCTGTACCAAAATATTGCTTACCTAATTTCCACATTCCTTTGTATAGGATTGTTTTACTGAATTCAGTGATATTGATATTACTCCACTTATACCCCTCTTTGGCAAAAGCTAAAACGGCATTGGGTCCAGCTTCAATTTGCCCATCTACAGTTTTGGTAAGGTGAATACCCAAGAATGGAAGATTTGGATCGCTAATTGGGTAAATCATATTATTTACTAAATGAGATTTTTGTTCATTTAAAACAAAGTATTCACCTCTAAAAGGAATAATTCTTAAATTTGGTTCAATGTTATCCAATTTTGCAACAGTGTCAGAAAATAAGCCGGCACAATTAATGAGATATTTTGATGTGAAAGTCTCCTTATCGCTGGTGAGTACTTTGAGATCATTTAATGAATTTATAGTTTTGATTTTCTGAAAATATTCAACTGTACCTCCAAGAGATACAAATTTTTTTGCAATTGTTTCAGTAACTAATCTATAGTCAACTACTCCTGCTTGTGGCACATACAAAGCTGATTCAAATTTGCAATGAGGCTCCAAATCTAATATTTCATTTTTTTCTAGAGGTTTGACACCAGTCATATTTAAATCTTCTGCTCTTTTATTTAATTCGGCAATTTTTTCTGTATCATTATCTACAACTATTTTTCCTTCAATTCTGTATGGAATATTTTCAGTATTCATAAAATCAATTAATAATTCCCTACCTCTGATACAAAGATCTGATTTAAAAGATTGGGGTTTGTAATAAATTCCTGAGTGAATCACTCCTGAGTTCCTACCAGATTGGTGTCTTCCTGGTGATTTTTCTTTATCTAGTACAAGAACATCTTTTCCTTTTTCTTGTAGCTTAAGTGCGGTAGACAAGCCGACAATACCAGCACCAATAATTGCGACGTCATATATTTTCTTCATTGGTGGAGGTGCGGGGAGTCGAACCCCGGTCCTTCCAAGCTATCAAACAGCTTCTCCGAGTGCATCCGATGTAATACTGCTAGGTAAGTCATCGGAACCTATAACCTAACAGGTTTACCTTAATCTTGAGAGTTAGTCGGTAACCCAACTCAGCATCCCACATTTCGACGCCATTACTATCCGAGGTGGGAGCCCCGATAGGTGACGAGCAGCGGTTAGGCTGCTAAAGCCAACTTAGGTTTGGCAGTTATATTTTTTTCCTACGTTTTTAACGAGGCCCTAGGACCCTCGACTCGCTACTGAGAGACTCACTTCAAAGTCGAAGCCAGTTCACCCCCATACAGTTTTATTAGTCCTAAAATTATACTTGAGAATTAGTATATTTTAAATATGAAAATAAATAACAATAGCTTTGAACTTAATGAAAAATTACATGTTGTAATTGATTCAAATAATAATGATGGTTTAATTTTTATACCTAAAAACATACAACTTGAAGTGGAAATAGAAAATTATTTTGGAAAGATTGCAATAAATAAAATTAATATCTTTCCCACAGAGAGTGAATTTCAAATTAGTAAGCTGAGTATTGAAAATAGTATTCCAACCATGGATATTAAATTATTAGATAGATACATTTATAAAGTTTTATCTGAAAAATCAGGTTTGGCCCATTCACCATATTCTTACTTTCCTGAATATGATTTTACAGTTTTTGAAAAAGGGAGAAGGCCTTCAAATCTTGACTGGGCAATGTTTGCATCAATATATGTTTATAGTTGTAATGTTCTCCCTCAATCAGTTAAGGTAGAGCTTTCTCTTGCTAAATTCTTGAGAATATCTGAAGAAAATTTTAAAAGGTTTATGAAAAAAATACCTCAAGATTTATTTAGAAAATCAGGTCATACTGATTCCAGAGGTGGAGATATTTCATTGAATGCAGAAAATTTAATAAAGGAATATTTGGGTGATAATCAGAGCACTTTTGAAAATAACCCCTTTTTAAAGTTTTACTCTGAAGTTGACTTTTCCTGAGGTCTACTGACCATAGAAATAATTTTGTCTACAGTTACTTCCCATATTTCTCTTGATTTTATGTTTGCTTGCTCCCAGGAAACATCTTTTTGTCTTTTGTAAGGCTTTCCTAAATATCGATTAGATAAAAAGTCAATATGATCATTTGCACTTTGATCTTGAACAATATTCTCAACAGTACCTCTTATTTCCCAACTTCGATACATTTCACTTGGATGAAAAATCACGACAGTTAAATAAGGATCAAGTCTAATATTTTCTGTTTTCTTTCTACCCTGCTCAGTATTAATAAGTATCTTATTATCTTTGTAGTCAACCCACATCAAATGATTCTGGAGCTCTTTTTCGTCGACTTTTGTTGCAATCGCACAGAAGGCATTGTTATCAATTGCTTTTTTAAGTTCATTTGAAATTTGCATACAATTCTATTTTAAGTAAAAATTATTAATATGGCATTTATTAAATTGTTCAAATTTGAAGAATCGTCAGGCCTTCTTAAAAAAGAATATGAAAAGGGTCTGCGAAGAGCAGGGAGAATTTGGAATGTCTTAACTATACAATCCCAAACTCCAGAAATTTTGAGAGACTCTATGAGACTTTATAACTCAACTATGTATGGAAATGTCGATATATCAAGGTTTGACAGAGAATTATTAGCAGTTGTAACATCAGTAGCTAATGAATGTGAGTATTGAATACGCGCACATCTTTATGATCTCCGGTCGGAGACGCAAGACCAAAAACTTGTAGATGAGATAGCGCATGATTGGAAAACTAGTAGTTTGGACAGCAAGCAAATATTACTTTGTGAGTTTGCCGAAAAATTGACTCTAACACCAGGGCAGGTATCAGAACTAGATTATGAAAAATTAAAGAAAGTAGAATTTAGTGACAAGGAAATTTCTGAAGCTGTCCAAGTTATTTCTTACTTTAATTACATAAACCGAGTTGCAGATGGACTTGGATTGGAGCCGGAAGAATTCATTGACGAAAGAGGTTATAAAAAATAAAAAGCTTTGTTAGGAATAACAGAGCTAATAACATATACTCATGCAGCAAAATATTAAAGGGTTCCTATTACTATTTTTTTTAATAGGTTTTAGTTTTATATCTTTTCAATATTTTAGTAATGATGTTGTTGAGACTGTACCAGTACCTTTAACAACCTCTACAACCACAAAAGCGGTACCAGTAATTGAAATTGAAGCCTATAAAGCACCTGCTTTCAATTTTGACGAAATTATTTCTTCATCTTTGGTAAAGATTGATACTGTATGTGAAAAAACAGGAAATTGGTTTAGTCTGACATCCTCATGCTTAGAGCAGTGGATAAACGCCTATATTACAATTACTGAAAATAAATCTTTATATTCAGATCATTACGAATATTCTCGTGAATACTTCATTGAAAATTATAAATTTATACAAGAAAATGAATTAGAAGCAATTATTTCTTCTCTAACAATTAATGTGAAATTAAATTTTTACATTAACGAACTCTCAGAAGTTACTGAAGTGTTGAGAATTAAACAAGATGCCTCTCAAAGCTCTACATCAATTTTTTTAAGTGATGATGCAATCCAAAATGCTAAATTAATAGGCACTGAAGACCTTTTAGGTGGTTGTTATCTTAATGACATTGACTATGAGTCTTCTGACACTGAATGGATTGAAGTACCTAGTGGAAACGCAAAAGATAGTACAAAATTCAATTATGGAATAAAGATAGAACCTTCACTTAATCTTGACAGTAACTGCATAAAGAATTTATTATTTTTAATATTAAATGATGAAAAAGGCTGGATTAATGTTACAGAAAAATCATTTAATCAAACATCCATTGAAGACAGTGATTTTGTTTATGTATTTGCAACACCTGAAAAAACAGACGAATTATGTTACCCATTAGAAACAAATGGAATATTTTCATGTAGAAATGAACAAGAGATAGTAATTAATAATTTTAGATGGGAAAATGGAGCTATTGATTTCTTGAAAGATATAGAAATGTATCGGCTTTATTTAATTAATCACGAAACTGGACACCTCTTAGGTTGGGGGCATGCTGATTGCCCTAAAGAAGGAGCCATTGCTCCAATAATGATGCAACAGAGCAAGGGAACAAATGGGTGTATACCATATGGTTGGCCTGCTTATGAAATAGTAAGATCGAAATTTGATTATTAGATATAAAAAGTTATTGGTGCCAGCCTAAACAACTAATTAGTAATTTAATTATTGTATTTCTTTAAATTTATTACAACCATTTTTTTAATTAATTATAAAACTACTGAATTATCTCCAGATAATATTTTCTTTATGTTTTCCACAGTATCTATTCCAGCTTTAAGTTGAGCCTCTTTTGTTGAAGCTCCAATATGTGGAGTAGATGTAATATTGACATTCTTAAGTTTTTCAGTATTTGAAGGTGGTTCATTTTCATAAACATCTAAGCCAGCACCATATAAGTATTGTGATTGAAGAAGTTTAAATAGGTGGTCTTCATCTAATACTCCCCCTCTTGAGGTATTTACAATTATGGATCCTTTTTTCATTAAATCTAATTTATCTTTAGATAGTAAGTTTTTTGTTTCATCTGTTTTAATAACATGAACTGAGACAACATCTGAAGTGCCTAAAAGACTGTCTAAATCTGTACTTTGTTCATGACCTTTCCAATCTTTTATATATGGGTCATAAAATACTATTTTCATTCCAAAGCTTGTCATTCTTTCAGATAAAAGTTTTCCAGCTTTCCCAAATCCAACGATTCCTAATTGCTTTCCATGTAATTCAATACCCATAAAGGACGCTCTATCCCAATTACTGTTTTTAAGACTTTGATCTGCTTGTGGTATCTTTCTTGCAGCATTGAGAATTAAAGCAGCAGTAAGCTCTACAACTGAAATTATGTTTGCACTTGGAGCATTTGTTACAGCTATTTCTTGCTGCTTTGCATATTCAAGATCAATATTATCTACACCAACTCCACAACGTGCAATAATTTTTATCATTTTTCCTAATTCTAAAATTTCTTTAGTAAGTACAGTCCCACTTCTAATAACTACTATTTCGGAATCAACAATATTTTCAAGTAGGTCTTTTTCTTTATTTTCAGATGAGGAAATATCCAAGCATTTACCAAGTTGTTTGAGTTCGTCTAAAACTTTATTATTTAACTGATCACAAATTAATATTTTCATTAAGATTTTTTTAACTTTTTTAAAGCTGAATTGTGAAGTTCGCTCGAGGCTGCGGCCAACACATAAACATGGCTATCTTCAAAATTAAGCTTTTTACCCTCCCAATCTGTAATAATACCACCAGCACCTTCAACAATTTTAATTAATGGTAAATAATCATGTGGTGAGGTTAGCCTCTCAGCAACAATATCTATATAACCACTAGCTAGAAGTCCATAATTGTAACAATCACTACCAGTTGTCGTTAACTTTACAGTTTGCTCAAGAGATTGATACGCTCTCCACTTTTTCATGCCAAATTCATGACTGGAGGTAGTTGCCATAATTGCATCTTCTAATTTTTTTACTGATTTGCATTTTGTAATTGAACCATTAACAGTTGTTTCTGCAGAAAAAGATGACCATCTTTCTTCAAGTGCTGGGCAGTCAATAACGCCTCCTATCAAATGTTCCCCTTGAGTAACCGCTATTAGGGTTCCAAAATCATGTTTTCCAGCAATAAAGCTTCTTGTTCCATCAATTGGATCTATGTACCATGTTGTTTCATCTTCACCTATAGTGTTTTCAAACTCTTCACCAATTACATTATGGGTAGGGTATTTTGAAATTATTTGAGATCTTATATAATTCTCAATGTCTTTATCTGCTAATGTAACAGGACTTGAATCACCCTTTAAAGAAAGATCTCTAATTTGTCGAAAATAGTTTAAAGCTATTTTTCCCGACTCGTTTAAAACTTTATGAATAAAGCTTTCATACTCTTTGTTAGGGTTATCTATTTGCATTTGTATAAAGATAAACGTTCAAATTATTTATACACAGGCCTTTAAATAAATTAACAATTTGTTTACAAATATTTTAAAGATATTAATTTGTTCTCTAATTCAATATCTGTTGGTTCAGCTAAAAAAGAACCATCATCAAAAACAATTGTCGGAATTCTTCTTTGATTCATCTGCAATGTCTTTATATATTCATTAGCTTTATCATCAGTATCAACATTGATCTCATCAAAATCGATATTGTGTTTGTTTAAAAAGGCTTTTGATCTAACACAGTCTCCACACCAATCAGTCGTATAAAAATCTAATTTTCTCTTCATGAATTACCTTGAAGTGGGTTTAATAATAAATTTAGAATTTCACTTATACCTGTCAAGTTTTCAAATACTTCATCTAAATTATTAACAGTGTCAATTGCTGATTCTAATTTTGGTAATAATGCTTGGATATCAGCAATGACTACTAAAGCATTGTCAACTTCATTAGAAATGAGCAAAAGTTCTTGATAAATAAGATAACCAGAACCAGTAAACAATCCAAGGAGAACTATTTGAAGAAAAAGGATTACTCTTAACAAATTAAATTAGTGCAGAAACTTTATCTTTAATAATTTCTTTTGGTTGAACACCAACAAAACGTTCTCTAACTTCGCCACCTTTTAACATTACAACTGTTGGGACTCCCATAACTCCGTTAGCTCCCGCAATTTCAGGATGTTGATCAACATCAAGTTTTACAAACTCTACACCGTCAACTTCATCAGATAGCTCTTCTAGTATTGGGCTTAAAACCTTACACGGCCCACACCAGGTTGCATGAAAATCAATTACTACTGGTGATTCTGATTTTATTAGCTCTGCATACTCTTGTGCGTTTATATCTTTCATACTTCTCCTTATTGTTTAATAATCATATAGTTGTTCAATTTATACAAGTAACTTTCAAAAGGAAATATATAAAAAAATATACGTATAATTATCACTATGAATGATGTTATAGTTTCTCCACATTTTTTATCAACAGATATAGGCTCTAACGTTCTTAAAAATGGAGGTAACGCAGTAGATGCAGCCATAGCAACAAACTTAATTCAAGGTATTGTAGCTCCCGAAACCTGTGGAATCGGTGGCGATTTGTTTGCAATTGTTTGGGACCCTGAACAAAACAAACCAACATTCTTAGATGCATCTGGATATGCAGGTTCAAAAGTTAATCCCAAAAACTTAAAGGGGTTAACTTCAATTCCATTGAACCATCCTTACTCAGTTACAGTACCGGGTGCAGTTGCGGGTTGGTTCGAATTAAGTAAAAAATATGGAACAATCCCAATTCAAGATATTCTTGAACTTGGAATTGAATTATGTCACATTGGGTTTGATGTGAGTGAGGAGTTAAATAAGTCTTTAAAAGCCCATGAGGATGAACTAGGAGGTGACGCATCCGCCTTCTCCTTTTATAAAAATAATATACCTTATGGGGTTGGAGAAAAGATTAGGAGACCACAACTGGGGAAAACTTTAGAACTTCTACAAAAAGAAGGGCTTGAATACTTTTATCAGGGAGAAATTGCAAAATCAATATCAGAAAGTGTTGACAGTGCATTAACGCTAGAAGATTTATCAAATTATAAAGCTGAATGGAAAGAGCCATTGGGTGTAAATATATTTGGCTACGATGCTTGGACTTCACAACCACCCACTCAAGGATACTTGACACTTACAACTTTGAAAGCATATGAACTAATGCAGTCTAAAGAATTGGATTTACACCAATTAATTGAAGTGTATAGAATTTTTGCTTCTGATAGAGATAATATTTTGTATGACTATAAAAATAAACTGGATAATTTTATTGGAACAGATCTAAATTACATAAAAGAAAAAATAAAACTTTATAATCCTAAGAAATCCGAATTATTTAATTTTCCAAATCCACATGGTGGTGGAACAGCTTATATGAATACTGTAGATAGAAACGGACTAGGAGTCTCTTTAATACAATCTAATTTCCATGGAATAGGTAGTAGGATTGGCGTTGGAAATTACGGGTTCTTTCTTCATAACAGAGGGTGTGGTTTTAACTTAAATCAGCATCACCCTAACTTTTTGAAATCAGGTAATAAACCTCTCCACACACTCTCCCCAACGCTTTGGAGTAAGGATGATAGTCTTGAATTTATAATCGGTACCAGAGGGGGAAGATATCAACCACAACTACTGGCCCAAGTTATATTGCCTTATTTATTAGATATAGAATCCTTTGAAAATATTATTAAAAACCCAAGATGGGTTATTGATTATTTTGATTCAAATAAATCATCCAGTATTAAATTTGAAAAAATAAATAAAAAAGATTTAGAGTATCTTAAGAAAAAAAACCATGGGGTTGTAAATGAAAATGAATACAAAAATGCTTATGGTCCAATTTCAGTAATATATAAGAATAATAAAAATTATTTTCAAGGTGTTGCTGATATTAGAGTTGGAACTGAAAAGGTCTTTAGTAGTCTTTAATCTCTTTTAATTGTTGCTTTTCAATAATTTTTTTTCTTTTGTCATAATCTTTCTTACCTTTTGCTAAAGCAAGTTCAACTTTGATATATCCATTTTTTTCAAATAGTTTGGTTGCTATTAAAGTAAATCCTTTTTGTGAAGTAAGTCCAATTAGACGTTTAATTTCACTCTTATGTAATAAAAGTTTTCTTTGTGACTTAGGATCGTAATCAATTTGTTCTGCATATTTATATGGTTCGATATTCATTTCCATAATAAATGCCTCTTCATTTTCTACTACAGCGAATGCATCAACAATTGAAACTGAGCCAGTTCTTATGCTTTTTGTTTCAGCTCCGCTGAGAACTACTCCAGCCTCATAAAACTCTTCAAAATTATATGAATTTCTAGCTTTTCGGTTTTGAGCAAATACTTTCATCAGTCTAGAAAACAATACGGATTGACTCGACCTCTTGAAGTTGGATCTAAGTAAGGTAAAGAGCAATTTGCAGAACTTGGATTTTTTAATCTTACTTCGAAGTGTAGATGTGGTCCTGT
>TARA_B110000008_G_scaffold212839_1_pt1 | contig 20700 bp, 18 predicted proteins | sample TARA_B110000008 | Tara Oceans TARA_B110000008 (sample SAMEA4396496) | marine metagenome | biome: Westerlies Biome; feature: [DCM] deep chlorophyll maximum layer (ENVO:01000326); material: water (ENVO:00002006), including particulate matter (ENVO:01000060) such as... | depth 40 m
ATATGATCTATTCTACTCATTTAAACACCACTTGGGGAAATCCATGTTCCAAAGACATCTCTCATAATCCCATTAACTTCACCGACAGTTGCACCCGATTTCAAAGCATCAATTAATGCCGGCATGACATTTTCTGTACCTTCACATACATTCTTTAATAATCTTAATTTTTCTTTAACTAGATTATTGTTTCTTGATTTCCGGTATTGATCTAACTTAGAAATCTGTTTTTGTTCATTCTCAGAATTAATTTTCATTCCTAAATTCATATTATCGGAATCTTCGATATTAGTATTAACACCCACTACTAGCAAGTCTTTATTTTCGGTATCTTTAATTTCTTTCCATGCACTTTCATGAATCATTTTTTGTTGAATCCCTGATTTCAGGCAATTAAGTACGCCTCCTTTCCTCTCTAATTCCAATATTAGTTCATAAGATTCCTTGAGAATTTTAGATGTTAACTCTTCAACATGATAAGATCCTGCAAGAGGATCGACCACATCTGCTACTCCAGTTTCATGTGCAATTATTTGTTGTGTTCTTAGGGCTATCTTTACAGAATCTTTTGTTGGTAATCCTATTGCTTCGTCGAAACTATTTGTATGCAGTGACTGTGTACCGCCCAAAACCGCGGAAAGAGCTTGATAAGAAACTCTAACTGCATTATTAATCGGTTGCTGAGCCGTTAATGTTACTCCTGCTGTCTGAGTATGGAATCTTAATTGGGAAGATTTAGGGTTTTTCGGACTAAAACGCTCGTTCACTAAATTATACCACAATTGTCTGGCTGCCCTGAACTTTGCAGTTTCTTCAAAGAAATCGTTATGGCAACCAAAGAAAAACGACATTCTCGGTGCGAAATCATCAATATTTAATCCAGATTTTACTGCTTCTTCTGCATAGAAAATCCCATTCGCCAGAGTTAACGCAACCTCTTCAATTGCTGTAGAACCAGCCTCTCTAATGTGGTAACCACTGACAGAAATTGTATTCCACTTAGGTGTATTTTTATTACACCATTCAAATAAATCAGTTGTAAGTCTAATTGATTCTTTAGGTGGGAAAACGTACAAACCTCTAGCAATATATTCTTTCAGAATGTCATTCTGAACTGTTCCTCTGAGTTTTTCTCGTTGAACTCCTTGATTATCTGCAGTTGCTACGTAAAGTGCAAGTAATGTTGTTGCAGGTGCATTAATTGTCATAGATGTAGATACATTACCAAGATTAATATCTGCGAATAAAGTTTCCATATCTTCCAATGTATCAATAGGAACGCCTACTTTACCTACTTCTCCCATAGAATTTTCATCATCTGAATCCATCCCTAATTGAGTTGGTAAGTCAAATGCAACTGAAAGCCCAGTTTGGCCAGAGTCAAGTAAAAGTTTGAAACGCTGATTTGTTTCATTAGCAGTAGAAAAGCCAGCATACTGCCTCATAGTCCACAATCTATCTTTATACATTCGAGAATGAATTCCTCTAGTATAAGGAGGTAAACCAGGTAGGTTATGGCCCTGTTCAGGATGCCCTGAAGATAAAGTTGAATCAACAGTTGGGATATCATTTCTAGACAAACCACTACGGGTTGTTGACCTGCTCTTGCGGCTTTCCACGTGTAGGCGACTGTATCAAAGCAAATGAATTATGTGATTTGTTTAGTGATTGTATCCGCCATCTCCATGGACGTGTTTGTGCGCAATTTCTTCTTCGGATGCATCTCTGACAGATATAATTTCTACGTCGAAAGTCAAAGTTTTCCCTGCCATTGGATGATTTGCATCACAAGTTACTGTACCTGCTTCTTCATCAATATTCGCAATTGAGAATAAGATTGGCATCCCATTCATTTCTGCCTGGAAATTCATCCCTACTTCTATTCCTTCTGGGAAATCTGCAAATGGTAGTTTAGCAAATTGATTCTCATCCCTGAGACCATATGCCCTCTCAGGTTCTAGTGTAAAAGTTCTCTTCTCTCCAACTTCAGCACCTAAAACCTCAGCCTCAAAACCTGGTATCATTTGTCCATGACCTACTAAGAATGTTAGAGGTTCACGTCCTTCTTCCAATGAACTGTCAAATACTTCTTTTGTATCAGCAAAATATCCATGATAATTAACTTTGACTACTTTATTGTTATCTACTACTATAATCTCACCTTCTAATTGTATAACTATCTATTACTTTTTCAAGTTGTGATTTTTGCTCTTCGTTTATTGCTCCTTCACCCAATTTTTCATCTAAGAATAATTTAGCATCTGATGCCGTTTGTCTTTCGCCTTTAGCCCAAATAGTTCCAAGAAGATTCGATCTATGCTCTTCTGAGACATTTATATCTTGAAGCAATTTTCTCATTTCATACTTATATTCCATATGTCTGCTTCTATTCAATCTCTTTGCTCTATTTGCAGGTTGATAACTTGATTTCGGTGCCCTTCTTCTCCTAGGCGCAGGTTTAACGACTTTTTCTTTTACAATAGGTTTTGGAACAGGGACCATAGCCCTTTTTCGGCTCTGTTCGATTAATGCGGCGGCTCTATCGCTCTGTACATTAGTATCTTTTACTACAGTTTCCTTCTTTTTAATTTGTTTTAATCCTCGACTTTTATTAGGTTTTATACCTAAAATTTGTTCAGAAATAATTTCTTTAGTCGTGTTTTTATCAGGAACAATCTCCTTGGGGATTATTTTTTCTTCAATAACCACTTCCTCAACAATTTTTTCAACAATTTTTACCTTCTTTTCTTTCTCTGGTTTTGCTTTAGGTACACTACCAGCAGCCTTCGGAGGAGTTGTTATTGATTTAGGAGGAGATGGTTTTGGTATTGGTGTACTTTGAACCTTTTTCGGTTCTTTAGTAGCTCCCCGGCTGAAGACATTTTTTGGTGCCCTTTTAGGCGGTCCCCTCCTTCGTTGCCCTCTCAAGATACTCTAACTCCATCTCATGGCCATCAAGTGCCTTAGATAAGGCTTCTTAATAGACAAATTAAGTCCATACCACTTCTGCATGGTCTGTTCTCATAGAAGGATCAATAGCACTATCTTCCATTTTGGTAACTAAATTGTGTTCTAACATCCTTCTTCCTAGTTCAGCTATCATTGTACCATTATCTACACAATATTGTTTTTCTGGCCAATATGCCACAGCCCCCCTGTCATTACACATTAATTCTGACATATTTCTTATTCTCTCATTACAAGCAACCCCCCCTCCAAGCAAGAGCTCTTTTTTTCCAGTATGCGCCAGTGCTCTTTCTGCTACCTCGATACAACTAGAAAATACATGTTCTTGTAAAGACCAACACACTTCTTCTAGCGAATGTCCGTCAGAAATCTTTTGAATAGCTGCTGTCAGAACCCCAGAAAAAGAAAGATCCATACCATGTACTCCATACGGTAAAATAATATTATCTAGACTTGTTACGGGATTTTTCTTTTGCCATTCTAGCGCCAATTTCTCAATTTTCGGCCCTCCTGGAAATGGTATCCCCTGTGTCCTTGCAAATTTATCTAACATATTCCCTATGCCTATATCCAAAGTTTCGCCAATTACTCTATATCGACTCCCTTTTCTTGCAATGACTTGTGTATTTCCTCCGCTAACATAAAGCAGGACTGGATCTTCACACCCGGTCTGTAATCTGCCAATCTCTATATGTGCTACACAATGATTTACTCCAATGAGCGGAACGCCTAATTTTTCTGATAGAGATCTAGCCACAGATGCTCCAACTCTTAGACAAGGCCCTAAACCTGGTCCCTGACTAAATGCAATAGCATCAATTTTTTCTAAAGGAATATTATTCTTTTTAATAAAATCTTTAATTTTTTCTCCTGATATTACAGAATGATGGTCTGCTGCTTCCCTAGGATGTATCCCTCCTTCCTTCGGACGGAATAATGCTGATGACGATGAAATGGTTTTTCCGTCTTGTAAAACACCGCCAATTGAGAACGTATGAGCGGTACTTTCTATGCCTAATATAACGCCCATTAACATCTGCGAGGAGGAGAGGCCTTTCAAGCATCACTCCTGTCGGGTGTCATGGAGCATCTTATACACAACATCGGAGAGATTGCCACATTGGACTATGGTGATGTCTCAAAACCTCTTGCAGGCATTGATATGCATAATAGAGAGAATCTTGTTTTAGAACCAGGTAATGCTGTATTAATTTCTAATGGTATAATTAAAAAAATTGCTGAAGAAGATCAATTAATTGAGGAATTCGCCCCAGATTATTCTAATGGCAATTCAGAAATTATTAATTTGGTTAATGCTTTTGGTAATGCAATTATCCCAGGGCTAGTCGATTGCCACACTCATCTTTTATGGACAGGTGATAGATCTAATGAAATGCAAATGCGCCAGAAAGGCCACTCTTATCAAGAAATTTCCAAATTAGGTGGTGGTATTGGCCGTACTGTGAGTTCTACCAGAAAAGCCTCGAAAAAAGAACTAATTTCTCTTGGCCATCAAAGATTATCTCAAGCATCTCTAAATGGGACGACAACAATCGAAGCTAAAAGTGGATATGGTTTATCAGTTGATAGTGAAATCAAACTACTACAAGCATCATCAGAAATTAATTCTCAAGAATGTAATATTTTACCAACTTGGTTAGGTGCGCATGATTTCCCCAATGATAAAAGTAATGAAGAATATATTGATGAATTAATCACTGAACAATTACCATTCATCTCAGAAAATAAATTAGCTAATTGGGTAGATGTTTTTTGTGAACCCGGATGGTATACATTAGACCAAACAGAGAAAATAGTAACCGCTGCCAAAGAACTTGGGTTAAAAAGTCGTCTCCATGTAGATGAATTTGTAGATTCCAATGGATTATCTTTGGCCGCAGAATTAGGCAGCGTTAGTGCAGATCATGTTGGTTTTAGCAATTTGGATTCCAGATCTAAGGCACACGCATCTGGAACAATGCAAGTTTTCTTACCTGGAACTCCTTATGTTCTAGGTAAAAATTTAGGTAATGGAATTAATGACTGTATCGAGAATAATTGGAATTTTTCATTGGCTACAGATTTTAACCCCAATTATCAATCAATATCATTACCATTTGTGGCCAGTCTTGCTACACATCGATTAGGAATCGACCCACTGACTGCATTAGTTGCTTGTACTAGGAATCCAGCATCTACTCTGAATTCCGAACTAAAATCAAATGTTGGTACGATATACGAAGGTGGTCCTGCAGACATTAATATTCTGAAAAGTAAATTTGTAGATTACTGGTGCCAAACACCAGGCCTTTCTCCTATGTCGAAAACATTTTTTTCAGGCTCTATTGTATAATCATAGAAACAAATATGAATGAGTTATTAATTAATAAAGAACGCGAATCATTTTTAACCGTTAATCAAATGTCGAGAATAAAGTTTTTTTAAAAAAATTACAATTAATCATATATGCTCATATTTTTCGTCGATTGTTTGGCCGATAATAGTAGTTATCAGAAATTAGTTTCACTGTGATTACTGAAAATACCTTGCAGTACAACGTTTTTGTAATAAAACTAAAATTTTACTAAAGAAGAGGGGGTATTAGCAAGGTTTAGTTGCAAGAACTCACTAGAGGCTATTGTGGTAGCTTATCAAGCATATTGTATGAAATGTAAAAATACAGTGATAGTCAGATCACCAAAAGAAATTCTAATGTCAAATGGTAGAACCAGAGTATCAGGATTATGTTCTCGTGATAATTGCGATGGAAAATTATCTAAGATAATTAGTTAATTCAAATATTCTGAGAGAATCATTCATCAGGGGTTGATTATCCGACTAGATTACTGGGCTCGTGGTCTAGGGGTTATGACGCCACCTTGACATGGTGGAGATCGCAGGTTCAATTCCTGCCGAGCCCACCAGTAACTACAATTCTGTATTAAAGATTATTCAAATTATAGCTAAGTCTTAATTTCCCAGAGCCTTTAGATTTAACATTCGTAATATTAATTTCATTAAGTTTGGATGTATTATCCACATGAGTTCCGCCACACGGACATAAATCTATATCTTCAATTTCAACAACTCTTAATTGTGTAATGCTGCTAGGTATTCTATCCATAAATTTTGTATGTCTCATTTGTTCATGTGATAATATTAATTCTCTATCCCAATTATGTATATTTACATTTTTATTAGATCTAATGATATCATTAACAGATTGTTCTAAGTCAGATTGAATGAATTTATCCCTGTCTTCGAATAGTAAATCGATTCTTGTATATTCTTCGCTTATTTGATTACCTACAGTTTCTGCTCCAAATAAATCATATGCTACAGCAGAAACAATATGTTGCACTGTATGCATTTTAGTGTTCTTATTCCTTCTTTGTTTATTTATTGTGCATTCAACTTCATCACCAACATTGAACCCTTCTACTGAATTCATAGGGTGAATTATCGACTCTCCAGGTAATGTTTCAAGCAATTTTTGTTGAATTCTAGTATTTGTGATTAAACCAGTATCACCTTGTTGACCCCCGCCTCTAGGATAACAAAATGTTTTTTCTAAAAAAATATTATTACCAACAATTTCACTGATGACTGTTGTAAATGGTGGAGGGTTTGTACCAGGATGTAAAGTCATATGCAACTTTTCTTGCATTATTTTCACTTCCTAAAAATATTAGTAAATTCTGCTGATAGAATTTTTTCAGAAATGACTTTAGTATCTCTTGATGTACTCCTATCTTCAATAAGTTTAGGTACATATTTTCTGACCCAATTATAGATTAAGTTGACTGAGTCAGATGGCTTTTCAGGAATATTTTCTATAGCTTGTGAGGAACAAATTAATTCACTGGATATAACATTAGATAGTAATTTACTTGCTTTAAATGTCCTAAATGCTCCAGTAGCTCCCATTGAGACGTGATCTTCTTTACCCATACTCACTGGAATATTTGTTGTTGTTACTGGACTTGCAAGTAGTGATAACTCTGCAATAACAGCCGCTGCGACGTATTGAACTATCATTAATCCACTATCTAATCCTTCATTATTCGCTAGAAATGCTTTCTGATTACTCCATTGTGGATCTAAAACTTGATTTATTCTTCGTTCAGAAATACTAGCAATCTCATGTATGCAGACAGCCATATTATCGCTTGTTAACGCTAAAATTTGGCCATGGAAATTACCTCCACTGATAACTTCAGCCTTACCATTATTTGAGAAAACTAGTGGATTATCAGTAGCTGAATTAATTTCAATCGTCAAGACTCTCCTAGATTCACGTAAGATATCAATCATTGGCCCATGGACTTGTGGTGCACATCGGAAGGAATAAGAATCTTGTACACGATCGCAATTTTCATGAGATTTATTGATATTTGAATTAGTTAAGAACCCTCTAATTCTGCTAGCAGAGACTGATTGTCCATGTTGTGGTCTAACGTCATGTATCCTTTGGTCGAATGCAACATACGATCCTTTAATCGCCTCTATAGACGTGGCGAGTGCAGCATCCGCAGCGAATATTAACATCTCACAATTAATTATACTCTGACATAAATATGAACACATCTGACTTGTACCATTTATCAGTGACAACCCTTCTTTAGCCTGTAATGTGATTGGTTCTAAATCATTTTTCTTTAATATATTAAATGAATCATCAGTTATCCAAGTGCCGTCATTTAATTGTAATTGAGATTCACTTTCGCCCATCATTGCTAGAGTCATATGAGATAGTGGAGCCAAATCTCCTGATGCCCCTAGAGAACCTATCCTAGGTACTATTGGAGCGATTCGAGAATTAATCATGTCAATTAATAGTTGTATTAATTCTAATCTTGCACCTGAATTTCCTTTAGCGAGTGAATTAACACGTACAAGCATCATCATGAGTACAGAATCTGGATCCATATGTTCGCCAACACCGCAGGCATGAGAACGGATTAGGTTGGTCTGCAATTGTTCAAGTTGTTCTTTAGGCACTGTAACATTCGAAAGAGCGCCAAAACCCGTGTTGATTCCATAAACAATATCTCCACTAGATACAATTTCCTCAACCAATTTTCTGGACTCATTAATAGCAATAATTGATGCATCTGAAAGTTTTACTTTGGTAGACATTTCTTTTATTGAAATAAGTTCTTCAATAGTCAATGAATTTCCATCTAGAACAATTAGGTCATTTGACATTATTACACCTCAGGGTATTCTTTCAAGTAAACTCTTCGATACATCGTTTGGAATAGTGACTTTCAAGTTGATGTCATTATCCATTGCTCTCTTAATAGCAAATTTTGCTTCCGGATTCTGAGCCCAAGCCCTTCTCGCAATGCCATTATTTACATCCCAAGATAGCATTGAATTGATATTTTCTTCTGATTTTTTACTTCCATCAATTACCATTCCAAAGCCACCATTAATGACTTCACCCCAACCAACTCCTCCTCCATTATGGAGACTAACCCAAGTAGCTCCTCGGAAAGAATCTCCAATGAAATTTTGTACAGCCATATCTGCTGTGAACATGGATCCATCTCTAATATTTGCAGTTTCTCTGTAGGGACTATCTGTTCCACTAACGTCATGATGATCACGTCCCAAGATTATTGGAAATTCGATTAGACCATTTGATATTGCTGCATTGAATTCTTCAGCGATTTCTATTCTCCCTCTTTCATCTGCATAGAGAATTCTTGCCTTACTACCAACTACTAGTCCGTTTTCCTCTGCATTTTCAATCCAACGAATATTATCATAATACTGGCCTTTTATTTCATCAGGTGCCTCTTCAGCAAGCCTCCTTAGTACTCTAGATGCGATTTGATCTGTAATGGCTAAGTCTTCATTCTTACCCGAGGAACAAACCCATCTAAATGGACCAAACCCATAATCGAAACATATAGGACCCATGATATCTTCTACATATGATGGATATCTAAACCCAGATTCAGTTTCATCTGAGAAAATATTAGCCCCTGCTCTACCAGATTCTAGTAAAAATGCATTTCCATAGTCCCAAAAATGCATACCTTTATCAGAAAGTTTATTGATTATTTCAACATGTCTAATCAAACTATTTTTAACATTAATTTTGAATTTTTCTGGGTTGTTTGAGATCATATCTTTCATTTCACTGTAATTCATTCCATGAGGTGTATATCCACCTAACCACGGGTTGTGCAGGCTTGTTTGATCACTACCTAATTGAGGTATGATATTTTCCTCATCTAATCGTTCCCAAACGTCAATTATATTACCAATAAATCCAAGAGAAACAGCTTCTTTTTTAGCGATTGCTTCTCTAGTTCTAGAAATTAATCCATCTAATTCTTCATATAATTCTGACAACCATCCTTGTTCATATCTTTTTTTAGCAGCATATCCATTTGGATCAGCGATAATTGAAACGGCACCAGCAATAACAGCTGCTTTAGCCTGGGCTCCTGACATACCACCTAATCCTGATGTTACGTAAAGTAATCCGCCTAAACCTTCTTTAGTATCGAAATTAAGATATTTTCTTGCTGCGTTAAGTATAGTTAGTGTTGTACCATGAACAATCCCTTGAGGCCCAATATACATATACGAACCAGCGGTCATTTGGCCATATTGTGTAACTCCTAAAGCATTCATTACTTCATAATCATTCTGTGTTGAATAGTTAGGTACTGTAATTCCATTAGTTATTACAACTAGTGGGCTATGACTGTTTGAAGGGAATAAGCCCAATGGATGACCTGAATACATTACAAGTGTTTGGTTTTCATCCATAATAGATAGATAGTGCATTGTAATTCTATACTGAATCCAGTTTTGAAATACACTACCATTTCCTCCATATGTTACTAATTCATGTGGATATTGAGCCACGTTGGGGTCTAAATTATTCTGTATCATTAACATTATACAAGCAGCATTAGAATTAATTGCCGGGTATTCCTTTAACGGTCTTGCATACATGTCATAATTAGGTCTAAATCTATACATGTAAATGTGACCATAATCGTTTAATTCTTTACTAAATTCCTGTGCCAACTCATCATGCCAATCGGAGGGGAAATATCTTAGTGCATTAGCAATAGCTAATTTTCTTTGCTTTTTATTTAGAACTGAAGGTCTTTTAGGAGCATGGTCTACTGAATGATCATAATCTTTCAAGTCTGGTAAAGAAAGTGGAATCATATGTTCGAATTCTTTACTTAAATCAGACATATTAACTCATCCTTTCCGCAACTATGGCACGAATATCATCTATTAATATCTTGGAATTTGAAAGAAATTCATCTGAAACAACTTGGATTTTATTCAATTCTTCATTATTCATAGAATCAACATTTATTTTGACGTTAAGAGATGCAATATAAATTGCTGTATATGCCAACTCAGATGCTGATGCTAAATCTGTTATTGCATTGGAATTTCCAAACCTAGCTAAATCAGGTAACATACTCAATAATACAAAACTTTCTTTTGTAATAGAAAGAGGTGTATTAGCAGCCCCAATAGTAGCAGAAAGTATTGCTTCATTCCTAATTTCCTTTTCTTGTCCATCAGATTTTGGTAATCTGTATGCGCTCATTACTTTATCAAAAGCGTCTGCATCTGCTTTAGCCAATGCAAGAGATATCTTCTGGGATTGTTCACTAAATCGAATTATTTTTTCAGCCACAATATGTCCATCTAACCATTTTTCTTTTGCCAATGTGAGTCTTGCAACCATTAATGCTAACGAATTTGCATGAGCTAATGTCAATGCAGCAACAGTTCCTCCTCCGGGGGTTGGAGAATCTGAGCTAATATCGTTCAATACTGAGACATATCCATCATTCATCTTTATTCACTTCCTTTTTTATTGCCCATTCAATTATACTTACTTTTGGGTCAAAAGCCTTTAGATAATCTAATCCAAGACCCTTAATAGCGGAATCAACTAATTCAATCTCTGTTGCATTATCAGGATTTTCATGAAACCATTTCCCTGAATCGACCATAGCACTTAGAGGAACTAAACCAACTAATTCAGAACCACATGTCATAACTCCATGATCTTTAACTATGGACTTCACAGCCTCAAATGCCATGTGCATTGAAGTAACAGAGACATTTTGAAGATTCATTGAAACTTGTGAAATTGATGAAGTAGGTAGTGGAACACCCATTCCCTGGACATATTTTAGCATGCCCGGAACTCTAAATTTCTTTTCTCCATTCTTGATTAATCTCCCAGAGGTTCGAATCATCGAGCCGGCTATCTTTGATGCTTTTGCATCTAATTCGTCCACATTGACATTGTATGCTACTAGTACACTTCTTGCACCTATTGCAACAGCGCCAAAACGTCTCTCTGTATCACCCCAATTACCAGACCATGAATCGGGCATTCTAGTATCTTCATCATTCCATTTTCCGCCATTAAAGCGGGATTGCAATCCTTCATATTCTAATTTTCTTAGAGCCGAAAGTGACTTTCTCTTTTGATTTGTAGCTGCTTCGCCATAGAAGAAATGTGGTATTTGACTGCCTAATAATGTAGAAAGTTCTCTAGATGCCTGAATACAATGTTCCATTGAATCTTTTGAAATAGGGACGAAAGGACATACATCAACAGCCCCCATTCTTGGATGATTACCTGTATGTTTACTCATATCTATAACTTCTGAAGATTTGATAATAATATTATATGCTGCTTGAATAACGGCTTTTGGTGCGCCCGCAATAGTAATTACTGTGCGATTATAGTCAGAATCAGGTTCACAACCTAGAACAAATACACCTTCAACATTACGAGCCGAATCGACTATAGTTTCGATTACTTTCAAATCTTTACCTTCACTAATATTTGGAACGCATTCTATCAGAATACCGCTCATAATAACACCAATTATCCATAAAGACGATCGGGGCCATTATTTTTAACGCCTTTACGTTTCGCATCAATAGAAGAAATTGCTTCCTTGAAATGTGACATCTTACACTTTGAGACGCCTTCTGATATTGCATTCATTCCCACATCGATAGTAACGGCCTTAATTTCAGCACCGCTGTATCCATCAGTTATAATGGATAATTTAGCAAAGTCTACGTTCTTATCCAAAGGCATCTTTTTTGCATGAACTTTGAATATCGCTTCTCTACCTTCAATTCCAGGTAAAGGAATTTCAACAATTCTGTCAAACCTACCTGGTCTTAGTAAGGCTTTATCAAGTAATTCCGGCCTATTAGTTGCTGCAATGACTTTAACATTTTCCAATGAATCAAATCCATCTAGTTCGGACAGAAGCTGCATCAATGTTCTTTGAACTTCTCTATCACCTGACGTTGAAGAATCCAATCTTTTTGATCCAATTGCATCAATTTCATCAATAAATATAATGCAAGGTGCTTTTTTTCTCGCTAATGCGAATAATTCACGTACCATTCTACCCCCTTCTCCAATATATTTTTGAGCCAACTCTGAACCAACTAAACCAAGGAATGTTGCATTTGTTTGATTCGCAACAGCCTTAGCCAACATAGTTTTACCAGTACCTGGTGGTCCTGTTAATAATACACCCTTAGGAGGTTGAATTCCGAACCTTTCGAATTCTTCCGGTTTCTCTAGTGAAAGCTCGATTGCATCTCTAACCTCTCTAATCTGTTCATCAAGACCTCCTAAATCAGAGTACTTAATATTAGGTTTATCAATAATTTCAGCACCAGAAACAAGAGGGTCAAAGGCTTCATCCAATATGTCAATAATAGCCAAAGTATCTTGGTTCATAGATACTCGAGCCCCAGGCAGCATTTTAGCAGAATCAATTCTTGGATTTTTCGATACTAAGAAAATAGTGCCATTAGAACTCCTAACAACAACTTTTTCCCCTACAACATCTTGTACATTGCCAATAATATAAGGGGGAGTACGGAGACTTCTAATTTCCTCATCAAGTCGATTAATTCTTTTCTTTAATTGATTTAATTCATTTTCTAAGTACATTTTCTCAGTCATTAATTGCTTTGCATCATCAGACAATAATGCATACTGCTCTCTGAGTTCCTCTAATACCTGAGCAGTGACTATATCTTGACCCGATTCAGGTATGCTTTTTTCCTTTCTAGGTGACCCGGCGCGACTTGTCATAACTGAACCTAATGCGACCCACATTTGACGCTTATTGCCCGAAGCAGTCTTGTATCACCCTCTACTCGCAGTTTCTATGGCTTCGTGCGAGTTGTGTGGGAAAGAGAAAGTCTCCACCAAAAAAGCGCGTACTGCTGGCATACAAGTAGATGTCTGCATGAGATGTATCGAATCAATGAATTTACAAGTTGTAGAAACTCCCGTGAACTTCTCTAAGATTAAAAGACCTACAATTAATACTGTAACAAGTCGCGGTGTAGCGGGTAAGGATATAATGGCTAAGAAAGATACAGAACTAGCACCTGATTTTCATAAAAGAATTGTCCAAGCAAGAAAGAAAAAAGGATGGGATCAGAGAACATTTGCTTCAAAGATGAATGAAAGATTGAATACTGTTCAGAAAGTAGAAAATGGTGGAAGGCCTACTGATAAATTAATATCTAAAATTGAAAAAATATTATCGATAGAACTTAATGTCGAGAGGGGCGCTGAACACACTACAGCAATTAATTCTGTTAAGAGAAATATGACCATTGGCGATGCATTAGATGATTTATTATCTCGGAGGGATAAGTAGTGGAGATGGTCCCATTACATATCATACACCTTGACCAAGATGACCCGAAAAAGTGTACTGCACGACGATTGCAAAAATTTGGCCACGCAATATTACATACAAACATTAAGAAAACACCCAAAAGAGGAATTTTATTAGATCCTCAGGCAGGAATACTCGTAGGCCCTGATGATAGATTAAGTATTGAAAGAGGAGCATCAATTGTAGCACTAGATTGTTCGTGGAAGCAAATTGATAGTTCACTTGATTACATCTCTAAAAATACAAGACTTGATGGCAGAACTCTCCCTTGTGTTTTGGCAGCAAATCCTGTATCTTGGGGTAAACCAGGTAGATTATCCACTGCAGAAGCTCTGGCTCTGAGTTTGGTTTTGATTGGACGTTGGGATCAAGCCAGAATAATAATGAGGCCGTTTAGATTCGCAGATTCATTTTTCAATCTAAATAAGGAACCGTTAGAAGCATATTCAAGAGCAAAAAATAATGCAGAATTAGCAGAATTACAATGGGAATTCTTTGATAAACCGGAATTATCTGACTTGTGATCCGTTTGCCATTTCACTATCTAGTGTCAAAACAGAAACATTTCCTTCACCATCATCAGCAGCCAGAATCATACCTTCTGACATTATACCTCTCAATTTTCTAGGCTTAAGATTAGCAACAAAAATTACTTGTTTACCTAGTAATTGATCTTTTTCATATATTCCCTTTAATCCAGCGCAAACAGTTCTAGTTGAATTAGGTCCATCTTCAATAGTGACTACGTACAATTTGTCTGCATTGGGGTGATCATCTATTCCAATAACTTTACCAGTTTTCATTTCTACCTTCATAAAATCTTCAAAATCGATATAATCCACTTCCTTCTCCTTAATTTCTGTATCTTCAGCACCGGTGCCTGCGATTGACTTTTCACGCTCAAGTATATTCTCTATATCAAGTCTAGTAAACAATGGCATTGGTTTTGAATTATTCCATGAAAGTTCAGATGAATAGTTAAAGGAATCCTCATAGAGTACATCATCAATCTCATTTTGTTCTCCTAACATTAGCCATAATTTATCAGATTGGAATGGAATAAATGGCCTAAGTGATACAGCTAATCCTCGACAAATTTGCCAGCAAAACGCTAATGTAGACAAGGATTTAGATTTCTCTTCAGAATCCTCTGCATTAAGATACTTCCATGGTTCAGAATGTTGTATTAGTCCGTTGCCAAACTGAGAGATATTCATTATCGACCTTAAAGCTTCTTTGAAACGTTGTTTTTCCATAGATTCTATAGCCTCATGGAGTAAATTATTAATTTTCGACTTTTCATTATTATGATTAGCATAATTAAGATATTCATTCAGAGGATTAATACCATTATTTACATTTAATCTATGAGATAGAGTCATTACTCTATGTACAAAATTACCATATGTACCAATTAATTCATTATTCACTTTATCAACATATTCTCCCCAACGGAAATCAGTATCATGACCTTCTGGCATATTGATGGATAAGAAATATCGTAAAGTATCTGGATCATGATTCTGAAGGAAAGAAGGTAGCCATACAGCGTGTTTTCTACTTTTACTGAATTGCCCCCCTTGCAACATCAAGTATTCCATGGCTGGAACATTAGATGCCAAGACCAAATCTCCATTTTCGATTTCTGAAGAAGGAAGTTTACCAGATCTTGCGGAATTTAAACCCATTATGATAGCCGGCCAAATAACTGTATGAAATGGAATATTGTCCTTACCCATAAAGTAAATGTGTTTTGGCCTACTACCATCTTCACTTCGTGTCCACCATTTTTTCCAGTCATCTGAGTCAGCATACTTTTCTGACCAAATCTGAGAGCATGTCAGATATCCCTGAACTGCTTCAAACCAGACATATATTCTCTTTGAATCCCATTTATTATCAGATAGAGGGAGATTAATCCCCCACTCCATATCTCGTGTTACCGCCCTTGGTCTTAATCCCATACTAAGCCAATTTTTGGTCATAGCCTTAACGTTAGGTTTCCATATTTTTTGATTACTGTCCGAATACTTCTCTAATTCTTCCTGAAACATATTTAGTTGGAAAAAGAAATGTTCGGTGTCTCTAATTTCTATATCTGCTTCAGGATCCATTTTCGAACGTGGATTAATTAGCTCACTTGACTCATAGGTTGCTCCACAATCATCACACTGATCACCCCTAGCACCATCTGCATGACATACAGGACACTCTCCTTCCACATATCTGTCTGGGAGAAATTTAGTCTTACCTTCAGAATTAATAGAACAATATTGCTGCATTGTTTCCTGTTTAAGAAAACCAGAATCAAGTAATTCTGCGAAATAATGTTGTACTAACTCCTTGTGCCTAGGGTCTGTAGTTCTATTGTATAGAGCGCCACCATATTGAGCCCCTCTTCTATCAATATTATTATTCCATGAACATCCTAGGTCATGTAATGCTTTACTATTAATTTCATGATATCTATTTACAATATCTTGTGGTGTGACATTCTCCTGTTCTGCTGTAACAGTAATAGGTGTCCCGTGTTCATCTGAACCACTACACATTATCACAGATCTACCTCGTGATCTTTCGTATCTATATTGTATATCAGCGGGTAAACAGTTACCTGCAACGTGTCCTAAGTGCAGTGGGCCATTAGCATATGGCCAGGCCATAAATATAGCAACATGTTCCATTTTTCTGAGCTCCCAACGGTACTTACAAACAAATGCCTGAGGCACCATGTTTATGTCTTAATCGCCTCTGTTAGGTCCGGAGCAGAGCAACTTTAACGGCATGAATATAATTTTTATTCGAGAAAAAGTACTCTAAGAGGCAACAAAATTGGACCCTACAACATTAATTATTTTTTATGGAACATTAGCGCTTGGAGCATCATTCTTGTGTAGTGTTTTAGAAGCAGTACTTCTCTCTACCACTCACGGACACATTGTTGCATTAAAGGACACTCATCCGAAGATAAGCTCTACATGGAGTGAGTTTAAAGATGACCCTGAAGGTCCACTAACAGCAATTTTGACTTTGAATACTATTGCTCATACTGTAGGGGCTTTGGGAGTCGGTCATCAAGTTGAGAAGGCCTGGCCGGATGTCAGTTACATAGTTCCAGTGTCTGCAGCAGTATTGACAGTAGCAATTCTATTATTAAGTGAAATCTTACCTAAAACAATAGGCGCACTTTATTGGAGGAAATTAACAGTAAGTTCAGCAAGAATTTTGGGTCTGTTAATGTTTATATTACTGCCAATTGTTTATCCGATTGAAAAAATCAGATCTCTTTTTCCAGCAATCCATAATGAGGCGGTGACGAGAGACGAACTATCACATTTAGCAGATATAGCAGAAGAAACTCAGGTTATTGAAAGAGACGAAGAAAAAGTAATACAAAATCTTCTAGGTCTAAGAGAAAGAACAGTTGCATCAATAATGACACCAAGGGTAGTGATGGAAACTGCTTCAAGCAACGAAACCGTTTCTCAGATTTTAGAAAGGATCCCTATTATGGTTCATGGAAGATTACCTGTTACAACCAATCAAAATATTGATGAAATTGAAGGTATGGTGCTTAGAAGTGATATTCTCAGGGAAGCCGCTGCTGATAACGACAACATTCTAATGAATAAAATTTCAAGAGATATCCATCCCTGTAGAGATATCGATTCAGTTGACAAGGCATTAGATATTTTATTAGATAATAAAGAACAAATACTGATTGTAAAAGATGAATTCGGAGGTACCGTAGGATTAGTGACTATGGAAGATATAATTGAAACATTATTAGGGGTTGAAATTGTTGATGAAGACGACCAAGATGCAATTGAAGAAGGAAATCATCATGAAGATATGAGAGAATTAGCAAAGATAAGGCAAGAAGTGAATGATTCTTCTGAAGAATAAATTAGTTCTCATCACTTCTCGAACTGAACTGTTTTATTTTGTTTAATAAAATTCTTGAAAAGATCATCGAACAAAGTAAGAAAATAATCGTTATCCACAATGGTGCTTGGCTTTCTGTAGCGAAAACCCAAGTAACCAAAAGAATACCTGCACCATAAAATGCTCTAAATATAGAATAAAAAATAAATGACTTCACCCAATCATTTTCAAGAATCTTTTCAATTTTTTCTATCACCCTAATCACTCCACTGAATATGTATTAGTATAAGATGAAGAATTATTTGGTTTTTACTACTGGTGTTTTTCAATTAGGTGTTAATGTAGTTACTCTTATCTGTATAATTATTTACCCAAACATATGGGGAGAACCAAACCTCTATTTTCACCAGTATTAATTTCTGGTTGTATAATAATTTTGGTTGGCTTCTCGATTAGAGCCACTTATGGAATATTTCAGATTCCTATAGCGTTAGAATATGGGTGGCCAAGAGCTGAATTTAGTCTTGCAATTGCTATTCAGAATCTTGCTTGGGGTTTCGGTCAGCCAATTTTTGGAGCAATAGCTGAAAAAATAGGAGATCGTAAAGCCATAATTATTGGTGCGATATTATATGCTCTAGGTTTGATATTATCTGCAGGTTCAACTACACCAATCGAACATCAGATGTATGGGATTTTAGTTGGTTTTGGGATAGCAGGGACAGGATTTGGGGTTATTTTAGCTGTTGTTGGGCGTGCTAGTGCTGAAGAACATCGTTCAATGAGCCTTGCTATAGCAACAGTAGCGGGATCTTTTGGCCAAGTAGTTGGTCCTCCGGTAGCAGTTGCATTACTATCGCTAATGCCATGGCAATCAGTATTTCTTATATTCGCTGTAGCAATTTTATCTACCTTAATTTTACTTCCATTTATGAGAGCACCTGAACTGGCAAGTAAAGAACAATTGGATGAAAGTATGACTGATATATTGAAATTAGCATTCAAAGACCCTTCCTTCTCGATGATTTTCATTGGTTTTTTCTCATGCGGATATCAACTTGCATTCATAACAGCACATTTCCCAGCATTAGTCACAGAAATGAGTTCACCAATAGATTCGAGTGGATGGTGTGGCGATCTTGGTATCCAGACTACTGCTGCATTAGGCGGCTTTGCAATTTCAGTTATAGGATTTGCAAATATTATAGGAACTTTAGTGGCTGGATGGGCAGGAAAGAGATATCCAAAAAAATGGCTCTTGTCCGGAATATATGCAGGTAGATCTATAGCAGCAGCTTGGTTTATTTTAACACCAATTTCGCCTGACTCGGTTCTAATATTTTCATTTGCAATGGGTTTTCTTTGGCTCGCGACCGTTCCTTTAACTAGTGGATTAGTGGCTCATATATATGGGTTAAAGTATATGGGGACATTATATGGAATAGTTTTCTTTTCTCATCAATTAGGTAGTTTCATTGGTGTCTGGCTTGGAGGTATGTTATACGATTTATATGGAACATATACATTTGTTTGGTGGATTGGCATTGCTGCAGGAGTCTTTTCTGCTTTAATTCACATACCAATTTTGGAAGAGTCAAGATTATCATCTCGGAAGTCAATTAAATCATGATACCTAAGGAAATTAGAATAAAAAATTCATTATTAGTTAGAAATCATATTATGCTGACCAATTCTTTTTCAACTATGGTATAATGGAGTGTATATGAATAAACAGTTCATTGCAGTCCTAATATCTGTTTTATTTGTATCTGTAATACTAAGTGGCTGTATTTCTGACGAGGAGTATACGGATAATTCCTCAGAAGGTAATGAAGACGATCTTCCGAATCACTATGATGAGGGAATTTATACATGCATCGATCATGATAATATCACAAGATGCTGGCAAACACACATACCAGATAATTTACCTCGAAATACACCCGTTCCACTCATATTAGATTTACATGGATTCGGATCAGACTCTACTGAACATAGGAAATTTTCAGATTTCAATACAATTGCTGATGAATATGGCGCTATTGTCGTTTACCCTGATGGCGTTACAACTCAAAATTCTTGGGATATAGAAGCTAACCAAGGGTGGAATGCAGGATGGTGTTGTGCGGATCCCGCCGTTAATGATGTAGATGATGTTGGATTTATAGAACAAATAGTAGAAATAGCGATTCAAATACATAATATTGATTCTACTAGGATATATCTATCAGGATGGTCTAACGGTTGTGCAATGGCACAAAGAATGGCTATGGATTCCAGTCATATTTTTGCAGCAGTAGGTTGTATGTCGTTCTATCTAGTATCTGATAAAAATGTAGATTATTCACCAATTCCTGTTATGGAGGTACATGGATTTTTAGACCAAATAGTACTTTATGAATCATCCATTTTGAGTGTACCATTTAATCAGGGATCTTGGACAGATCCTGAAGCAATTGAAACAGGAGCAATAGAGAATATGTATGAGTGGGGAGGTTATAATGAGTGTTCGGGCGATTTGAATACATTCGAACTAAACGCATTATATTCCATCCAGGGATTCGATAATTGTGCAAATAATACGGAAGTTAGACTAATGACTATCTTTGCTGCCCAACATAATCCATATGCGAAGAATCCTGATAGCGGACCAATCGGTAGTATTTTTCAGGGTACACAAGGATTAGTTCAATCTACTTATATCGTCTGGGATTTCATTAGCCAATATTCTAAGAATTATTCTTGTAATGATTGTTAATAGTTTAATGAATATGGTGTAATAAATATTACCTAGTGTATTAAATGCTATTTGGTGTGAATATCACCACTTTTGGTTTAATACGTCGTACCACCTTGGGTTGTACATGAAAGCAGTAGTAGCCGGTTATTTCCGCTCCCCATTCACGCCAGCTAAAAGAGGTGAGTTAGCCAAATCAAGACCTGACGATATAGCTGCATCTGTAGTGAATGGACTACTGAAGAAAACAGGAGTTGATGCAACATTGATAGAAGATTTGATTGTTGGTACAGCATTTCCAGAAGCGGAGCAGGGATTTAATATAGCGAGAATGATAACATTTCTAAGCGATTTACCTGAAACAGTACCTGGTGT
>TARA_B110000008_G_scaffold72640_1_pt1 | contig 20668 bp, 20 predicted proteins | sample TARA_B110000008 | Tara Oceans TARA_B110000008 (sample SAMEA4396496) | marine metagenome | biome: Westerlies Biome; feature: [DCM] deep chlorophyll maximum layer (ENVO:01000326); material: water (ENVO:00002006), including particulate matter (ENVO:01000060) such as... | depth 40 m
AAACCAGATGTTGTTTTAAATTTTACAATTAAACCCAATATCTATGGCGCAATTGTTTCTAGACTCTTAAAGATTCCATCTATTAATAACATTACAGGATTAGGCACTGTTTTTATCAAAAAGTCTTTAATTACCCGGCTTGTAAAGCTGTTATATAGAGTTTCTATATCTTGTTCGTCGTTTACTTTCTTTCAAAATGCTGATGACCAACAATTTTTTTTAGAAAAAAATTTAGTTACAACAAATAAATCCTACATTCTTCCTGGAAGTGGAGTTGATACAAAGAAATTTGCTCCTCAGGGTAAAAAAAATTGGAGTACTTTCAGGTTTTTAATGGTTGCTAGGCTAATAAGAGATAAGGGAATTTATGAATTTATCGAAGCAGCAAAATTAATGAAAGATGATACTGTTGAATTTTGGATTTTGGGTGAAAGGGGAGTTTTAAATAAGACAGCAATAGGAAGCGACGAAATTACTAATCTTTCAAAGCAGAAAGTTGTAAATTTATATGATAAAACTGACGATGTAAAATCTTTTTTAGATAATGTAGATTGTGTAGTGCTTCCATCATATCGAGAGGGTAGTCCAAGATCTATTATGGAAGCATCTTCAGTCGAGTTACCAGTCATTGTTTCAGATGTTCCGGGCTGTAGACAAGTAGTAGATGATAATATTACTGGACTTTATTGTAAAGTGAGAGATAGTCAAGATCTAATGAGTAAAATGAAAATCATGATGAAAATGAGCATTAATGATAGAAAAAAAATGGGTCAAATGGGAAGAAAAAAAATGGTAAAAAATTACGATGAATCTATTGTGATTGAGAACTATAAACAAAAAATTATTGAGATATTCGCTAAAAACATTTAATGAAGAGATTCTTTGACGTAGTGCTGGCAGTAATTCTGATTATTCTTTTGATATGGTTGATTCTTTTAGTTGCAATCTCTATTAAGTTGACTTCAAAAGGACCAGTAATATATTGGTCTTCAAGGGTTGGAAGGAATAATATTATATTTAAGATGCCAAAGTTCAGAACAATGCGAATTAACACGCCTGATATTGCAACTCATTTGATGTCTGACCCTAAAATGTATCTTACGCCATTGGGTAGTTTCCTTCGAAGCTACAGTTTAGATGAATTACCTCAATTATTTTCTGTTATTAAATCTGATATGAGCTTTGTAGGGCCCCGTCCAGCACTATTTAATCAGGATGATTTAATTGAATTGAGATCTAATAAAGGAATTGACAAACTAGTTCCAGGGATAACTGGATGGGCTCAAGTTAATGGGCGTGATAATTTATCAATACCTGACAAAGTTAGCCTAGATTTTGACTACTTGAATTCACAATCAATTTGGTTTGATTTCAAAATTTTATGGCTGACTTTTTTAAAAGTTGTGGGCCGCAATAATGTCTCACATTAGATCAAAAGATTATCTTTAGCTATCTTAATTTTTAGTAATCCAGAATTGTAGTTTCTAAAATTTCATTATGAAGCTCATCAAAGACATACATAATATTCACTCTTAATAATGAAAATTTGTCCACTATAATATTTGTTGTGATATCAACTATACTCCAGCTACCCAGACAAACTAAGCAAGCAGTAATGTTTTTGTTTGATTTTTGTATTATTATCGGGGTCTTATTTTTCTCATTTATCTTGCGTTTAGGTTATTGGTATTACCCAACTGGAGACATTGACCTTTTAATTATGATTTTTGCCTCACCGCTATTAGCACTTCCAATTTTTGTTTATTATGGTTTTTATAATGAGGTAATTCGTTACGTTGGATTTAAAGCACTTTGGCGTATTTTTCAGGGTGTATCAGTATATTCAATTATATGGGGTCTTACTACTTTTATGGCCTCAGTAGATTCAATCCCCCGTTCAGTTATTCTGATAAATTGGCTACTTGTTTTAATTGTTATTATTGGTTCACGTTTATTCTTGCGCTGGTTTTTATCAGAAATAAATAGAAATAATAATGTTTTAATTTATGGCGCTGGTGAAGCGGGTATTCAATTATCTACAGCCTTAAATGGGTCAAGAGAATTCAAGCCAGTTGCTTTCATTGATGATGCTATTGATATTCAAAATCAGTCTATTAATGGACTTAAGGTTTTTTCTAAGGATGATTTAAATTATTTAGTCAAACAAGAAAATGTTAAAGAGATATTTCTCGCAATTCCCTCGATTTCAAGAATAAAACGTAAAGAAATTATAGATTACTTGGAACCTTTTCCAGTTCTAGTTCGATCCCTTCCTAGCCTCTCAGAGCTTGCGCAGGGGAAAGTTAAAGTTAATGATTTGCTTGAGATTGATGTGAAAGATTTATTGGGAAGAGAGTCAGTGCCTCCAAATAGTAATCTTCTCAGAACTAACATTTCAGAAAAAGTAGTTTTAGTTACTGGTGCTGGAGGTTCAATAGGTTCAGAACTCTGTCGACAAATACTGTCATTAAAGCCAATGAAATTAGTTCTGTACGAAATTAGTGAATCTGCTCTTTATGTTATTGAGCAAGAATTAATAAATATTAACAAATTTAGTATAGATATTTTTCCTGTAATTGGATCAATTTCTGATAATGTGAGATTAACCTATATTTGCAATTATTACGGGGTGCAAACAATTTATCATGCTGCAGCTTATAAACATGTTCCACTGGTTGAATTTAATCAATCTCAAGGAGTACTCAATAATGCTATTGGAACAAGACTAGCTGCAGAAGCGGCACTTTCAGCAAATGTTGAAACTTTTGTTTTAATTTCAACTGATAAAGCAGTTAGACCGACCAATGTTATGGGGGCAAGTAAACGAGTAGCTGAATTGACACTTCAGGCTCTTGCTAAAGAGACAAATAGAACTTGCTTTACTATGGTTCGTTTTGGTAATGTGCTTAATTCAAGTGGCTCAGTAATCCCTCTATTTAAAAAACAGATTAAGGATGGTGGTCCTTTAACAGTTACTCATAGTAAGGTAGTTCGTTATTTTATGACTATACCAGAAGCAGTCGAATTAGTTATTCAGGCTGGTGCAATGGCCAAAGGTGGGGAAGTGTTTATTCTTGATATGGGAGACCCTATTAGAATTTATGATTTAGCAGTAAAAATGATAAAACTTAGTGGTTTACAGGTTTGCGATGAAAGTAATCCTAACGGTGACATTGAAATAAAATATACAGGACTCAGGCCTGGTGAAAAACTTTATGAGGAGCTTTTAGTTGATGGAGATTTCTATAATACTGAGAATAAATTAATCATGCGAGCTGAAGAAGACATGATCAGTTGGGATAAACTTGAGCCAACCCTGGATCAGATTAGAGAGGCTGCAATGCTTCTTGAAATGGAAAAAATTGATAATTTACTTAAAAAACTTGTTCCACAATTTAATCCTAAACCTAGTGGTATTGACATTTAAGATATAGTTGATTTTTAGACATTATCAATTGAATTATTTCATAACTATTCAGCTCTTAAATCTTTAGTTTTTGAGCAAAATAGTTGGTTGCTTTGAGGAATCCTTCAACGTTACCACAATCAAAACGATTTCCTTTAAACTTGAAAGCAATAACTTTATCTTGTTTAGCTTGGATTTTTAAGGCATCAGTAATTTGTATTTCACCTTTACCATCAGGCTTAATACTTTTAAGAATCTCAAAAATATCAGGAGTTAATATATAACGCCCAATGATTGCCAAATTGCTTGGCGCATATTTTTCTTCAGGTTTTTCTATCATATCTGTAACCAGATATGTATTTTTCGAATCATCAGTAAAATTGCCAGCAATAACCCCATAATTTTTAACTTGATCCATTGGCACTTCGGCTATGGCAACAACTGAACACTGAAACTTCTTGTATACTTTAATCATTTGGGATAACACACCATCTTCTTCGCAATCGCAAAGGTCATCAGCTAGTATTACTGCAAAGGGCTCCTCACCAATCAGAGGTTTGCCAGCAAGAATAGCGTGACCTAAACCGAGCATTTCTTTCTGACGAACATAGGTAAATGTAGATTTTTCAATAATATTAATAATTTCTTTAAGATAGTCCTCTTTTGAAGTTCCACTTAATTGAGATTCGAGTTCAAATGCATTATCAAAGTGATCCTCAATCGCTCTCTTGCCCCTTCCAGTAACAATTGCCATATTTGTTATCCCGGCAGATAAGGCCTCTTCAACACCATATTGCAATAATGGCTTATTTAATATTGGAAGCATTTCTTTAGGCACAGCTTTTGTTGCAGGTAGAAACCGTGTTCCATATCCTGCAGCTGGGAAAAGGCATTTATTGATCAATTGATTTATCTAAATTTCTAATATGAGTGCTATTATATTGAAAAATTCTTATCAAAGTTAAGCTAACCTTTAAATATTACCCTATCTAGTTTTGAAATAGTTCTTAATAAAATCTTAAATCAATACACATGAAGTTCTTTATATGCTTGAGTAAAATTGAAAGAAAGTTACTTTAAAATAAATTTAGTATGATCATAAATGATAATGAATTATTGGTAGTTGGAGCAAGTGGGCACTCCGCTCAGTTCTTTTTTGACAGGCTTGTAAAAGAGAAATATCACAAAAGAATCAAATGCCTTTTAAGAAGCCATAGTCAAATAGATCATCTTAATAATCATGATCTTGATCTAGAATTTATCTACGTAGACTTTGATGAAGTTGATTCATTAATGGACGCAATGAAAGGAGTAAAGTTGATACTAAATATTGCAGGAATAATGGTATCAGAAAAAATCGTACAAGCAGGAACTCAGGCAGGTGTCAATTGGTTTATATGTGTTCACACTACTGGGAGATATTCAAAATTTAAGAGAGCCAGTGCACAATATATAGAAATAGAAGATTCACTCTTGAAAGAATTCTCTAATCTAACCATTTTAAGACCAACTATGATTTATGGCAGCAGTAGAGATAGAAACATGTTTAAGCTTATTAAATATTTACATAAGCATAAGTTTTTTCCTATATTTGGCCAGGGAAATAACTTAATGAGTCCAGTTAATGCTAAAGATTTAGGTTATGCATACTATGATGTTATCAACAATCGAGCTACAACATTTGGAAATCAATACAATTTGTCAGGAAAAGATGAAATTAAATATATATCTATTTTGGAAGAAACTGCTTCAGCATTGAAAACAAAAGTTTGGTTCATTCGTTTGCCTATCTGGGTTTGTTTATTCATTGTATATCTTATCAATTTAATTTTCAGATCTCGTTCACCCATTTCAATTGAACAAGTCCTTAGAATGAAGGAAGATAAAGTTTTTTCTTGGAAGGAGGCGAACTCAGACTTTGGATTTTCCCCAATGTCCTTTAGGGATGGTATTAGAATTGAAGTAGAAGAATTTATGAATTTAAAAAACTAGAAAAAAGATTAGACTTAAGAAGATTTGTACTTAAAAATTATTTTTTTCTGTAAGAAATAATTTAATACAAAAAGAAAACAATCGATAATAAATTTTCCTGACCCAGCAAAAAAAACAGATATTAATCCCATTAAGTTGATTATTGATGCTGATATTAGAGAGGTAGAAAAGGCTAAGAAAAAGTACGATATTATTTCAAATGGCAAAGGTGATCTACTTGATGATTTGAATACGTAATACTTGTTGAATGAAAAATTAAAAACTGATGAAATAATACGAGCAAAAATTGCTGATTGAAATATATTAAGTCCTGATGAATAAAATACTAAAAAAAATGAAAGGTCAATCAATAGCGACAAACTTGAAATCAAAAAATAACGATTAAAGCTCGTCATACTTCATTTTCTTGAAAAATATTTCCATTGAAATAGGAAAAATCATCATTAGTGGTAATATTATAGGAAATCGATATCGCCAATCATAGTCAATTATCGTGAAAGAATGAAAAGCAGCAACAGAAAAAGAAAGTAGCAGAATAAAAAGAACTGTCCTGTCAAGTAACTTTCTGCTTCCTCCTAGGAATGACCATAAAGTTATAGAAGAAAATATAATTAAAGTTTGAATCAAGTTGAGAACAATATGAATTGTTGAAAAAGGAGCGGCATATGGATTAAAGAAGCTTATTATCCTTACAAAATAAAGATATGCAACATCACTATAAGAGCTTGGAGGAGGGAGCCATGTTTCAGGACGGTCATTGATTACCTCTCCAACGGCTATATGTTTTAACAAATGATGTCCCTGGGTATTGTCGCTAAGATAAACCTCAATCAAATGATACAAATAAGCAAATAGAAAAGGGGTAAAAATAGAAAGCAATAAGATGAATAATATTATCAATTTTGGTTTTTTATAAATCTGAAGTTGTGAAATTAAAACAAAAAATAAAATTGCAAACAAAATAGGTATTGAAGAAGGTCTTGATACTAATGTAATAACTAATATGGAGATTAGGCTTAAATAATGAAACTTATTTTCTGTAACTCCTTTAATGACTATATAACTAGCAAGGGAAACCAGAAAAGTAAAGGTCATATCTGAGAGCATATATCTTGGCCAAAGCAGAAAATCAACGGACAGAGTTAAAAAAGCCATCGCAATAGATATTAAAAACGGTCTTACGCCAATTATTAAAAGGCTTTTTGTGAAAAGTACTAAAGATAATAGCGCAAGAAAAAGATTAAACACCAGAAAAGCATATTGCCATGCGCTCCCAAAAATTACTTTCAAAACTCCAACTATAATAACAGGCGTAGTGTAAAAATATGATGGAGTCCAGAAGGTATTCTCAGTATGGTATTTAAATAAGTTGAAGTCAAGTTCGATTAAAGCATCTGCCCATCTTGAATAGCCAAAAGAATCAGGAGACATAACATACCCAATACTTATATTGTAGTATGCTATTATCGAAAAAGTTACCAGGGTTGATAAATAAAGAAGTTTCTCCCCATACTTCCATTTAGTAGATAAGATTTCTTTCAAATCCATTACTTAATTAAGTCTCTGTGAATTGGGTCTTTTGGAGTATCCTGCATATCATAAGCTAGAAAGCCGACAAGATATATATTGCCAATAATTATTGGCATTGCAGCAAGCATAACTGTCCCAGCTGAGGCAGCTTGATCATTTCTTGAGAGATCAAGCCAACTATATATTCCATACCAAAATCCAAAAATAGATAATAAAAGCCCAAGGACAAGATACAAAGATGCAATATTGAAATTCCTAAGAAAGTAATTATAGAAAATTCTTTTAAAGGTTCTGTTTAAATGAAGATAAGGAAATGTTAACAATATGTTAACAATACTGAGATTGCTTTTTTCATCATCGTAAACAGAATCCATTGGAATATTTTTGACTACTGCTCTAACTGTACTTAGTCTGAATAACATATCCGCCTCATGAAAGAACCTTTTATTTAACTTGTCAAGTGGAATTAATCTTAGGACTTTAGAGTGAATTGCAGTGTAACCATTATTAGAATCAAACAAATCCCAATAGCCACATGAAAATTTATTGATAAAGCTCAATATGCTATTTCCAATAATTCTTACTAAGGGCATTCCATTGATTGAATTTAAATTGTAGAAACGATTACCTTTTACAAAGTCAGCTCTATTTTCAACAATTGGTTTTACAAATATTGGAACTAGTTTTGGTGACATTTGTCCATCCCCATCTATTTTCACAATTATGTCTATATCACCCTTTAATGCAGCCTTATATCCAGAAATAACTGCTGCACCCACTCCACCATTTTGATCTCTTTTAATTATTTGGATTCTATTATCCTTTTTGGCAAATGCATCGGCTACTCTCCAACTTTCTTCGGGGCAATTATCATCAACACAGAATATAGCAGTGACTTCTTCACCAACATTAGTGAGCACAGACTCTAGATTATTTTTAACTCGATAGCATGGAATTACTACAGCAATTTTAGGTCTTTTGGTATTCATAGAGAAGGTATATAAATATATATTTATTGTTTATTAAAATTATACGTAAATCCTTTTTTGACAAGGATTGGATTATTTTTTTGCATAATAAAAAGTCTAATTGAATTTAATCCAATATTTCAATAGTAATTAATACCTATGAAAAAATTAATTAAAAAATGTTTAAACTTCCAGGCCTTGTATTGCAGCTCTTCCCATAGCTAATATTGCTTCTTTTGAGCTGCCTCCTATATGTGGTGTTACAAGAAAGTTTGGGAGATTGAGTAACTCTTCATCTTGAGGTGGTTCTTCAGAGAAAACATCAAATGCAGCCCCAGCTAAATGATTATTTAGCAGCATTTTCTTCAATGCACCTTCATCAACTAGACCACCCCTTGCTAAATTGATTAGAATCGCACTATTTTTCATCAAATTTAACCTATCAATTGAAAGCATATTTTGAGTAGACTCATCTAAGGGCACATGAAGAGTAACTATATCTGACCTTTTAAGTAATTCTTTTTTTTCAACCTCTTCAACACTGTATTCATTATAAAAATCTTCATATCTGCATAAATCATTTACCAATATTGAACAGTCAAATGGTTGTAATAGTTTAATTAAATCTTTTCCAATATGGCCACACCCAATAATTCCAACTGTTTTTCCACTAAGTTGGCCACCCACATGTTGAGTCCAGGTTCCTGCTAAAACTTCTCTATTACTTGCAGGAACATGTCTAAGTAGAGCTATTGCAAACGAGATTACTAATTCAGAAACTGATCTTTTATTGACACCACCAGTCCATCCAAATTTTTTTCCATATTTATTAATAGCATTAACATCAACCATGTCAGTGCCAACACCATATTTGCTAATTATTTTCAATTCTGGCAATTGACTTAGGACATAATCATCAATTATTTCAAGAGCTGTTATTGCTTTTTGATGACCTTTTAAAAACTCAATAAGCGAATCACCTTCCAGTTTTAAGCCTCCATCATTAAATGTTACATTTTTATATCGATCTAAAAGCTCCTCTCGTAAAATATTATTTTTTGAAAAAGAACGAGAACAAACTGCAACTTGATCTTTTATATTAACTGAAGCCATAGGTTTTTTTAATATTGAATAAGAAAAATTATATTACATTTCATTTGACTGAAAAAAATAGATAATCTATCTTGTTAAATAAGACAAAGAATATTTCAAAAGCTTTGTTTCAGATAAATTGTCCATTAGTTGCTAAAACATTATAGGACCATTTTTTAGATGTTTCTTCAATTTTATAGGCGCCTCCAGACCCTTCTATTATTGCAAGCCCAGCTGCGACATCCCAGAGCATAATGTTTTTCTCACAATATATTTCAGAAGAACCTTTGCTTACATGAACAAGAGATATTGCAGCAGAGCCAAACATACGAACTTTAGCAAATGGCTTTACTAGTTCAAAAAAATCTTTCATTGCACTAGTAGATTCAAAATTAAATCTAACTGGAAAACCACTGCAAATAGAGGCTTGTTCTTTGAGGTTGACCTCTGAAACGGTTATTTTTTTTTCATTACAAAATGAACCAAAGTTTTTACCCCCCCAAAACAAATTCTTTTTTTGAAGATCAAATATTACTCCAAATATCGGCCTTTTATCTTTCCATAATGCAATTGAAATTGCGCTAGGCCCAAGATCTTTCACAAAATTATATGTCCCATCTAAAGGATCTAAAATGAAATAGTATTCAGAATTACTATTATTTTGTAAATAACCTGATTCTTCAGTAAGAATTGATAAACCAGTTGGAGTAAGTTTGCTTAAAATGTATTGCTCAAGCATCTTATCTGCTGAAGCTTTTATCTCTTTTTTATTTTCTTTGCTAAAAAAAAATTCTATTTGCTCTTGTTTAGCCTCTCTAGATATATTTGTCCCTGCATCAAAAGCAACTGACTTAGCTAACTCTAATAAATCGGACTCATTATGCATTTTTAATGAAGCGCATTAGATAAGAGCCAATAAGATGATCAAGAACCATATGAGCATCTTCTGCCGGTCCATATTCTTTAAGTTCAGTTCGTACATGAATTCCTTCATCTGATATAGATTTCATTAAACCTCCATCAAATGCAGTTATAGCAACTGTTTTAATCCCTGCTAATTTAGCATATTCGAAAGCATTAATTAAATTTTTAGAATTCCCTGAAGCTGAAATCCCAACAATTACATCACCTTTATTGCCATAAACTCGAAGCTGCCTTATAAAAATTTCCTCATAGCCAAAATCATTACTAATTGCAGTAAGAATAGGAACATTATCATTCAAACTAATTACCCGGAAAGGATTTTCATAATCATTACATCCTATAGATAAATCATTTGCAAAATGACTTGCTGTAGCAGCACTTCCACCATTACCAACAAAAAAAATTGTTGCCCCTCTGGTTCTAGCCTCAAGTAATGTTTTAATAAATATTCCAATTTCTTTAGTATCAATATTCTTTAAAACCTCAGTAAGGTAATCAATATATTTCCTAGCAAAATCTTCTGAATTTGCAGAATAAAAACGATCGATATTATTTTCAAATATCGGGGTTTTTGATATCATATTTCTCTCTCCACTTTATATCTGAATAATAAATTTTATATACTAATTCCATAGTTTTAAGTGCATCTTGAGAGGATCCACTATGGACTTGTGTGTTGTTTAATATAGCATTTACAAAAACAATAATCTCTTCATCCCATGATGGATCACGATTGTAACGAATAATATGCTCCTTAGGATCTCCATTATCATTATCAGGGTCCGCCTTTAATATAGTAATAGTTTCAGCCCCATAACTTTTTGTTCCTGAAATGATACCTCCTAAAATAATACTGCCAAACTCAAGGTTAATGTCAAGGTTAAAACGATGTCGCCACTGTGTTGCAGAAGAATTGAGCATGCCAATAACTCCATCTTTTGTTTTCATCAATGCATAGGCATTATCTTCTACATCATATCCCCAATGCCTATTTGAAATAAAGCTATGAACCTCAGAAAAGTCGCCACCAAACAATCTCATGAGGTCCACCATGTGTATTCCTTGGTCTAAAAGCACTCCACCTCCGGCAATTTCGCGTTTTGTACGCCAATCAGGTTGGTTAAAAGTAATAAGTTTTGCCTTACCATATAAGCCACGTATATTAATAACTTTTCCAAGTTCTCCAGCTTGAACTAATTTCAAAGCTTTTTGAACAGATTCATGGTAACGATGATTAAAGCCATACATTAGTTTAAGAGATGAATTTAGATTTTCAATTTGAATCACTTTCTTTATATCCTCAACATTTCGTCCTGGTGGTTTTTCACAAAAAACATGAAGTCCAGCTTTCAGTCCAGCTATTGTTACTTCTGGTGCAATTTCATTAGTAAGACAAATAATTAAAATATCAAGTTTTTTATTCAATAAACTTTGATAATTCTGATAATAATTTACACCATCTTCTAATAATCCTTCATCACTAAAATCTCGATCACAGACAGCAACTAAACGAAGATTGGGATGACGGTCTACACAAGCTTTTCGTTTTTTACCAACAACTCCAAATCCCGCAATAGCCACTTTAAGTTCTATCATGATTGAATCATTATTCTATTCATAGTTTTTGATAATGAGCAAAGGTCAAATCATTTCTCATTAGTTCTTCAGAGTTTTTAAGTTCTTGAGGTGTATCCACACCAATAGTTTTAAATTCTGTAGCTACCATTCTTATAGAATCTCCCATTTCTATTACTCTATTCATATCTACTGATTCTATTTGTTCAAGTGAAGTTTCTTCCATAGAGTTAAATTTCAAAAGAGAGTCGCGACGAAAAGCTATTATTCCTGTCTGCATATACATTGATAAATTCTCAATACCTTTCCATGGAGATGGAATGGGTTCTCTCGAAAAGTACAATGCGTCTGAATTAGAATCAACAACTACTTTTACATTATTTCTATCTATAAAATCTTCATATCTATCTATGCGAGACATAATGTTCACTATATTCACATTGGGATCTTCAAAATGAGATAAAGTTTCTGCAATTGTTTCTGATTTTATTAATGGCTCATCACCTTGAACCATAACTACTATATCAATTTTCTCTTCAATCCTATCCTCTATGATTTGCATAGCCTCAGCTGTTCTAGTAGTTGCTCTGGTATGACTTTTAGATGTCATAATGGAGTTTCCTCCTATTCCATTAATATGTTGAGCAATTTCATCATCACATGTGGCTACAAAGACTGAAGTGATGCCATAAGCAAGTCTTGTTCTATGGTAGCAGTGTTCAACCATAGGCATACCATGAATATTGGCCATAGGTTTTCCTGGAAAGCGACTTGCATCAAGACGTGCAGGGATTATTCCGATAACATTCATTTTTTTAATTTATTGAACTTGCTTACTCCTTTTCGAGCAGCAACATCAAGCATTCGACTATCTACACTGTATGCGATAAAAGTAAATCCATCAGCTATTGTTTGTTCAAGCTTCTTAACGTCTGGCTCAACAATGTGTAATCCAGCTGGAGATTTTAACCTCTTTCCAAAATCTAGAATGAAATCGATCACTTCAGTAAATCTATCATTCTCAAACTTACCAGGAATTCCCATAGAACAAGATAAATCATAAGGGCCTATGATAAAACCATCAACCCCAGGCTCTGTCAAAATTTCTTCTATTTTATCTACTGCTTCTATATGCTCAATTTGAACAATAACAACAGGATTATTAGCTTGCCATTCGAGATATTCATTGAAATTTACACCATAGCCTTGTGCACGAGCTAATCCTACACCACGAGTACCATTTGGACTGTAACGAGTTGCCTTAACTGCTTTTTTTGCCTCTTCTGAAGAATTTATCATTGGAACAATAATACCGCCAGCTCCTGCATCCATAACTCGTTTAATTTGATTGGCATCATTAGTGGTTAATCTTACTAGGGGGGTCAAACCACATAAATCAATAATCCTTATCATTTCAGCAGCTCTGTCAATACTTATAGAGCTATGTTCAAGATCGACAACAAGCCAATCAAAGCTTGCTTTAGCCATAATCTCAGTTATAGATAAACTTCCTAGGGTCAACCAAGAACCAAGAGTTAATTCATTATTATTTAATTTATTTTTAAGCATTTTTTGTTTTATAGTTATACCCACTTAATTCCAATCAAGCCAAGGTTTAGAGTCATAATCTTGAATTAACTTCATAAAAATTTCATCATAATTATCTCTTAAATTACTTCGAATTTTTTCAATTCTGCGATCTCGCTCAGAATAATCAAGTTTTCTTGGGCATCTTTCACGCTTTAAAATGCGTTTTTTTGCTTTACCAAAAGGCTCACCAATAAAGTTCTCTAAACCTTTCATGTAAGAAAATGGATTTTCAACAAAATCTTCAAATTCTATAAAGTAAATTTTCTGACGCTCTTTTTCTGTTAAATCAAAATACCCCTGCAAATTTAACCTAAACATAGAATCAACTGTTAAGACTAGACGTTCAATAGAGTTTCCAGACAGATAATCCTCCTCTTTGCCAATTGCATTAAGAGTGACTGGATAATTATTAAATTGATATGCAAGTTGAAACTCTCGAGGATCATTGCCAATTCTTGTTCCAAAATTTCTAACATTTTGCTCATAAATATTTCCGACAGGATCTCGGAATACATGAATCATCTTAAGCCGATTTTTTAATGCAGCAAAAAATAATGTAGCCACATGTAAACCATCATGGGTCATTTCTTGAAAAATTGGTTTTTGTTTTTTGAGTCTTGCTACAGCAGCATCATCAGCAGGTAGAAATAGCCTTTTAAAATACTCAAAGCGTTTAGCTTGTTTTAAAACTCCTGAATAATCGTCAATTCGAAAATTTACGTCACGAGAAATTGAGTTATAGTAATATTTTTCGTCAAATTCAGTTCTTAAAGCAGTTACAGCTGCATCAAGACTCATTTTTCCTAAAAAATAATATCTAGGAATATAATCAATTTGGCTATCAAGCCTCATTTTTTCAACCCTATTCATACAAGTCAGAAGAACAGAAATGAGATTTTTTCCTGATCTACCTTGTCCGTCAATAATAATTACCTCATTATCAAATGTATTTTCACGAGTTAGGATAATATTTTTATCGTATGTTTTACCAAGTTTCATAATTCTTCCTAATAATTTTTTTTCTGCATGTCTATCTTTAAAGTTAATCTAATTATTAAATCAGATTACGAATAACTTTAGCTGGATTGCCTGCAACTAGAGTCTTTTCAGGAACATTTTTTGTTACAACACTGCCTGCTGCAACAACAGAATAATCACCAATTTCAACCCCTTTTAATATTATGCTTCTAGTCCCAATCCAGCAATTACTTCCAATTTTGACATCTTGATCATTTTCAAAGCCATGATTTGTCCAACGTTCTTCAGAAGTAAAGAAAGTATGACCATCAAAATCTAAAATCGTTACATTAGGTCCAATTTGGGTCATAGAACCAATAGAGATCTTACGACTTCTTGCAACAATTGAAGTACCATTAATTCCAACTTTGTCTCCAATTTCAATTTTGGCTGAAGAAGAATGAGTATGAATTTTTACTGGCGCAAATATTGAGGATGATGAGGATCTCCATGAAGAAGAGACCATTACTACATTTTTTCCAATTTTTATAGAACTATAAGGAGCTCTTGTTATATCAATTCGACCAAAAATACTTCCTTCTCCAGCATAATCCAAGCCATGAAATTTTGACTTTATTAAAAAAACAAGTGAAAAGTAAATTTTATTTAGTCTTGGTTTTACACGAGTCCAAATATACATCAGAAGATCATTCATATCTCCTTGAAGTTCTTTGTGGTTATTAAATAATTTTTTCATAAATTTTTCTATAAAAAGTAAGTTATTCTAGATAGGCCAAAGGTTTTTATTTAATTACTAAAGTAACAGCGCAAACTAAGTCCTAGAACTTATAATTTAATAAAAAAACCAATCTATGTGATAAAGGATACAGTATCTAACAATTTATGTTGAACTCCAAAATCTCTTTCATCAGTTTTTGAAGCGATATTTAGTTAACGTTTATAAGCTATACAACACCAGTATGGAGTATTAGTAGAAAACGTGATATCGTCAAAATCAGCATTATTCAACATTTCAGTTATCTGCAATTTAGAAAATCTTTGTTCTAGGCTCGTACCAAACCTATCTAAAGCATCATTTCTAGATTGATAAAATGGTTTTTTTCTGTAGTCAGATAGAGGAATATTTGAAACATCCATACCCAGTTTTTCAAGTACAAAAGATAATCGGCTTAGTGGAAAATAAATGAATATAGCTATCAAATCACAAACAATTTTCTTAAGGCTTTTTGGGAGATTGGAAGTTATTATTCTAACTAAATCAAAAACTTTCCAAATTCCTCTAAACCACCAAGGCTTATTTTCAAAGTTGTAATATAAATACAGAAGAAACGGAGCGCCTTTTTTTAAAAGCCTTGAACAATCCATGAGCGCACTTTCAGTGTTTGGTATGTGATGTAATACTCCCAAACAATAACCAAAATCTTGGGAGGCATCATCTAAAGAGCAAGTATCAGTCGTCTCTAAAAAAAATTTCACATTTGGAAATTCTTTTAGATTATATTTTGCCACTTCTATAGCTTTGCTTGGCTCTATACAGGAAAGTGTTTTGACCCTTGGTGCAACAAATTGAGCCCATCTCCCAGAACCACAGCCCATATCAAAACCCTGAGATTCAAGGGATATCTGGTCCCAAGGAAAGATATTAAAGTATTGTTGAAAATTTTCAAATAAATTCTCTTTGTCAAGATTAGTGTAATCATATTTAGTCCATTCTTCCCCAAAATCTTCAATTACTTTTTCATCTTTGTTCACATATTTCTCCAAAATTAGAATCATCCCACAAGAACTAAAATGAATGAAAATAAATTAAACCTATAATCATAGTTATAGAGCTTTCATTCAAATTTCAATCGAGCCAATAACTATATGATAATGGATATAGCATCAATCAACAAATGATTTATTGTCTTAATATTAATCTAGGATTTGGAAAAATTTTGATGAAATATTATGAGAGATTCATACCTAAGTTTGTAACTATGAAATAAAAAAAGTTAGCATTTCTTGATGTAGATTATCTTGACCTATATAGAAAATGAAATAACTGTATAATTTTCAAAAAAATGATGTAAAAAATATGAAAAAAACAAAAAAAATCTTAAGGTATTTTTTCCACATATCTTCTAGGTGTATTTATTGGCTTGTGCCAAAAGAGTTTAGAACTTCACCTAAAGAAAGCAATATTGATGCTCTTATTAAAAAAAATACTACTTTAGAAAATTATGATTATTTTAAAGAGATTTTCAAAACAACTATTTTATTTAGTGATATTGACAGTATTAGAAAATATGCTATTCAAAATTCTTTATTAAATGACAAACAAAAAGAATTTTTTTATTTAGAGTTTGGAGTTTTTAAAGGGAATTCTACTAATTTTTTTTCCAAATATGTAAAAAAATTGTATGCTTTTGACAGTTTTGAAGGATTAAGAGAGGATTGGCTTGGATCTTGGGGGAAAGGAAAAGGTAATTTTAATTTAAATAAACAAATTCCAAAACTCAACTCAAACATTGAGCCAATTGTTGGCTTTGTTCAAGATACTTTAGATGATTTTCTTAAAAAACATAATCCTAAAGTCAACTTTGCACATTTTGATATGGACACATATCAATCAACTAAATATGCTTTAGAAAGACTTAAACCTTTTTTTAATGAAGGTGCAATAATAATTTTTGACGAATTTTATAACTATCCTGGTTGGGAATCTGGAGAATACAAGGCATTAAAAGAGGTTTTTAGAGACCAAGAGTATAGTTTTAAAGCTTTTAATACGTTTGATCAACAGGTGGTTATTCAACTAAGATAATATATAGATATTTCTTTACATCTGCTAATTTGAAATCTGGTGTTTTTTCTTAAATTTTATCTTAAATTACAACTCTACCTTCGTTTTTGAGTAATAATCACCAGCAATGAATTGTGATTTTCTTCTTCCAGTTCCAATGTATGTGAAAGGTAAATTATCATAATCCCTTTCAGGAATAATTCGAACATCCATACTAACTCTAGTATAGTTTGACTCATTCATTACTGAAGCATGAAAACATCTTGAATCAAATAATAGAGCTTTACCTGGGCTGAGTTCAACAAAAATAGAATTTTTCTCAAGAGATTCAAATAGCTTATCATTATTCCAAATCTCAAAGTGAATAACCTGCATATCATAATTATATTTGCTTAAGAGCTCTAAACTATAATCAAGTGGCAATATTTTAAATGATTTGGTAAGTGATGAATTTGTAAAAGGAACCCAAACATTTATTTCTTCGGGCGGATGACCCAACATGATATCAATATGATAATCTCGATAACTCATTCCTTTTGAAAAAGGGAAGCTAAATCGGTTTGTCGGGGTTTTTTGGATGTATGCATTTTGTCCAATATGATTAACTATAATTTCTGACATTAATTTTTGGTAAAGGTTTTGCATGGACTTATTTGTGTCATAAAAGGATTTTATTACGTTATTTATTTGATTTTTATCCACTTTCATATCTTCTAAAGATAAATAATCATGAAGCCTATCTAATCGAATTCGATTCTTCAAAAATTTTCTGTCAACAAGAAGATCTATCATTGATGATGAAAAAGGAATTTTGTCAGGATTATAGTCAATTACTAAATGACCAGAATTATCAATCTTTTGAATAAAACTTGTTCGTTTTAAAGAAGTAATAAAATCTTTATTAAGTATCGAGGTAATATTTGGATTGTTTTTTAACATAGTCAGTAGAAATTATTCAAAAGTATCAAATTGCTTATACATACATTTGTAAAAATCAAATAACAAAGATGGAGACTGCTAAATAACTAATTTACCCTAATTAAGCAATTTCAATAATTTTTTTTACAACCAAAACTACTCAACAGTAACAGATTTGGCAAGGTTTCTTGGTTTATCTACATTTGTTTTTTTGATCAAAGCTACGTGATAACTCAAAAGTTGAAGTGGTATTGTAAATATTATTGGTGCAGTAATTCGTCCAAGGTTAGAAGTAATTGGAACTATTCTTAAAGACTCCATGGGTTCAATTTTAGAGTTTTCTTCTTCAAAAACTATCATTTGAGACCCTCTCGATTTTACTTCTTGCAAGTTTGATTTTAATTTTCCAAGTAAATCATCATTTGGTGCAATAGCAATTACAGGCATCTTTTTATCTATTAGTGCAATAGGGCCATGTTTCAACTCACCTGCTGGATATGCTTCAGCATGAATATAACTTATTTCTTTTAGTTTTAGGGCGCCTTCTAAAGCTATTGCATGCATAGTTCCTCTTCCGAGAAAGAGCGCACTTTCTTTATCTTTGAAGTCTTTAGCTAGTTTTTTTATTTGTTTTTCTTGCTGAAGAGTATTATTAATTAAACTTGGCAATCTTTTCAAACCAGAAACAATTTCTTTTTCTTGGACATAAGTGATAGTTTTTTTGATTTTTCCAATCGCACACGTTAGAAGGGCTAAAGCGACAAGCTGAGTAGTAAATGCTTTCGTACTTGCTACTCCAATCTCGGGGCCAGCATGAGTCAAAAAAGTTAGGTCAGAGGACCTGGTGAGACTTGATTCAGGTGAATTTGATATACAAAGAGTTTTAATTTTTTTGTTAATTTTTTTCGCAGTTTTTAAAGCCTCAAGAGTGTCCGCTGTTTCTCCACTTTGTGATAGGGTAACAAAGAGTGTTTCATCTGATAAAACAGGATTTCGATAGCGATACTCACTTGCAACTTCTACATTACAGGAGACTTTTGCAATATCTTCTAACCAGTATTTTGCAACAATTCCAGCATTGTAACTTGTCCCACATGCTATGATCTGTATCTGTTTAATTTGATTGAAAATTTTTTTTGCATCAAATCCAAAAGACGAAATTAATACTGATTTTTGAGTAATTCTAGATTCAAGAGTGTCTCTAATGGCTTGAGGCTGTTCAAAAATTTCTTTTTGCATAAAATGCTTAAAGTTGCCCAATGCTACTTGACCTTCTTTTAACTTTGAATTGATAATTGGTCGTTCAACAACTTTACCATCTAGATCATATATTGTGTATGAGCTTTGAGTCAATAAAGCGACATCACCATCTTTAAGAAAAATAAACTCTTTGGTTTTGGATAAAAGAGCTGTTTGATCAGACGCGATGTAATTTCCATTTTTTCCAATACCAATTACTAATGGTGAGCCTTTTCTTGCAGCTATAAGTTGATTTGGATATTTTGATGAAATAATACCTAAGCCATAAGATCCTTCTAGAGATTTAAGTGCTTTTATTACTGACTCAAGAAGAGTTTTTGTGTTATGCATTTGTAAATCAATTTCATGTGCAATAACTTCTGTGTCTGTATCAGAGGTAAAGTCGTATCCTATTTTTAATTGCTTATTTTTTAAATCGATATAATTCTCAATAATGCCATTATGAACAATGCTTACAGCATTTTTAGAAATATGAGGATGTGCATTATGATCATTAGGTTCTCCATGAGTTGCCCAGCGTGTATGAGCAATTCCAATATTTCCTATAATTTTCTTACTTCTTGAATTTAAATTTTTTTCAAGATTTTCTACCTTACCAACAGATCTAGCACGATTAAATGAATTGTTTTTAGATAGGACAATTAGCCCTGAAGAATCATAGCCTCTATATTCAAGGAGTTTCAAGCCTTTTAATAATAGAGGAGTTATATTGCTATTAATTACACCACCAACGATTCCGCACATAAATTAAAGCAAAAGAAATTAAAAAACACCCAATAAATTCGGTTTATAAATTATAGCCCAATTAATGATTTTCTCTCGATATTTATTGTTTGTTGTTGTCCCAAAATATTCATTAGCAATATTACTCTTTCATCTGATTTGAGTGATTCAAATATAGCATTGTAATTTTTGAATACTCCTTCGGTAATTAAAACATTATCACCTGGTGTTAATTTACTAAAATTATTAATTTTTTCTGATGTTGATTTTTCACTGGCCTTTATAAACTCTATTATCCTTTCAGGGATTTGGGCATAGGTCATTCCAAATCTAACAAAATTTGAGACGCCTTTTGTTGATTTAATTGGAGACCAGTTCTGTAAATTTATATCAAGCTGAATAAAAAGATAACCAGGGAAGAGAACAACATTTTTTTTATTTACTAATCCTTTAGGACAGTAGGTATGATAATTTTGATTGCAAAGATTATCAATTGCAATTTGTTCTTGTCTCGGCTTGGTTCTGATTAGGTACCATTTTTTCATTAAGTTCATTATAAACTATAATTATTTATTGTTCAATAAATGAACAAAACTGTTAAAGCTATTACTAGTGATTAGGTTGAAAAGAAAATATACATTTCAATTATAATGGAACAATTAATATGAAAGTTGACCTACATAATCACTCATACTATTCAGATGGAGTTTTATCACCATGTGAAGTTGTAAATCTTGCCAGTAGGGCTTGCTGTGATTTATTTTCTTTGACTGACCATGACACTACTTGTGGTTTGCTTGAGGCACAGTTAGAAGCTAATAGGTTAGGTCTAAACATTATCAACGGAGTTGAAATTTCTGCATTTTGGCGAAATAGTGCGATTCATATTGTAGGTTTAGGAATCGATATAGATAATGATGAGCTTCA